>JADMIO011485842.1_pt1 | contig 59235 bp, 53 predicted proteins | sample 8958161 | NCBI WGS metagenome assembly JADMIO01 (sample SAMN16585339, study PRJNA669376) | soil metagenome | isolation source: Crop rotation soil | place: USA: Cullars Rotation, Alabama | collected 2011 | reverse complement strand
GCCGCGACTTCAAGTCACGTGAATTCCAAGCTTCGGATCCCACTGTGCTGGAAAGGATTTCGACCTGTCGAAGGTGAGGAAGGTGCTCGACCGGGCGCAGATCGCCGGCATGCAGCTGGGCACCGCGCAGGTGGCGGTCGATCCGGTGGTGCTCGACTACGCCGTGCGCGTGGCGCGCGCGACGCGCACCTGGCCGGGCATCGCGCTGGGCGCCGGGCCGCGCGGTTCGCTGGCGCTGGTGCGCGCGGCGCGCGCGCAGGCCGTGCTCGAGGGCCGCGACTTCGTCACGCCCGACGACGTGCGCGCGATCGCCAAGCCCGCGCTGCGCCATCGCCTGACGCTGGCGCCGGAGCTGCAGATCGAGGGCCAGCGCGTGGATGCGGTGCTCGAAGGCCTGCTGCTGAAGGTGGAGGCGCCGCGCAAGTGAGGCCGACGCCGGCCTTCGCCGGAGTGCTGCTGGCCTGGGCCGGGCTCGGCGTGCTGTGCGCGTTTTCGCTCCTGCCTTTGGCGTACTGGCAGCTCGCCGGAGTGGCCATCGTGCTGCTGGCCGCGGTCGACGCCGCGCGCCTGTGGCGCGTGCCCGACCCGGTGGCGCGGCGCGAGTTGTCGCACATCGTCCCCGTGGGCGTGGAGCGCGAGGCCACGGTGTTCCTGCAATCGGCCGACGCGAAGACGCAGCACGTGGAAGTGCACGACCTGCTGCCCGGCGACTGGGCCGCGACCGGCCTGCCGCGCGCGGTCGAGCTGCACCCGGGCAAGGAGCTGGGGCTGAGCTACCGCTTCGTGCCCGGCGAGCGCGGCAGCTTCGAAATCCCCGGCTGCCAGTTGCGCCTGCGCTCGCGCTGGCGGTTGTGGCAGCAGTTGCGCACGCTGCCGGTGAAGGCTTCCTTGCGCGTGTATCCGAACTTCGCGCCACTCGCGCGCTTTGCGCTGTTCTCCGCCGAGCTGGCCTCGCGCGTGGTGGGTGCGCACCTGCGCCGCAACCGCGGCGAGGGCACCGAGTTCCACCAGCTGCGCGAGTACCGCGTGGGCGACTCGCTGCGCCAGGTCGACTGGAAGGCCTCGCAGCGCGCGCGCAAGCTGATCTCGCGCGACTACCAGCAAGAGCGCAACCAGCAGGTCGTGCTGATGCTCGACACCGGCCGCCGCCTGCTGGCGCGCGACGATGCGCTCTCGCACTTCGACCACGTGCTCGATGCCTCGCTGGTGGTGTCCTACCTGGCGCTGCGCCAGGGCGATGCGGTCGGCCTGCTCGCCTCCGGCGGCGACCACCGCTGGCTGGCGCCGCAGCGCGGACTGGGCGCGATCGACACGCTGCTCAACAGCACCTACGACCTGGAAGCCAAGCCGGTCGCCACCGACTTCCTCGAGGCCGCGACGCAACTGGCCCTGCGCCAGCGACGGCGCGCGCTGGTCATGCTGGTGACGAATGTGCGCGACGAAGACTTCGAAGACCTGCTCGCCGGCGTGCGCCTGCTGCAGGGCAAGCACCTCGTCGTCGTGGCCTCGCTGCGCGAAAAAGTCCTCGACGAACAACTCGACAAGCCGGTCGACTCCCTCGCCGCCGCCATCGACGCCGGCTCGATGGCGCGCTACCTGGAGGAACGCGAGCGCGCGCACCGCGCGCTGCGCAGCCAGGGCGTCATGGTGCTCGACGTGACCTGCGCACAACTCCCCGGCGCCCTGGTCGAACGCTACCTGGCCATAAAACGCGAAGGCCTGCTGTAAAAAAATAGGGTCAGACACCTGGTTTAAGTTCGAGCGCGCCAGCAAAGGGGCGCCGGGGCAATCGCGGCATGGGGGCAGGGGGTCCCCCATAGAGCGATTGCCCCGGGAAAGCCCCAACCAGCCAGCGAACGAACTTAAACCAGGTGTCTGACCCAGTAGTGTCCGGTTGAAGAGGCTACCGCGCCTCTGAGGAAGCGGCAAAACAGCCGGTTTCCTGTCGTTTTCGGTTGGTGTCGATTTGAACGAAGATCGGCGTTTCGCCGGTACGGTGCCCGGACCGAGGCCTCCGGGACGCCGCCATGAACACCGGCAAGACCCTGTTCGCACAACTGATGGATTTCGTGCCATGGACCAGCGTGGCGCGCATCGTCAGACGATACGACGGCGACCGGCGAGTCCGCCGTTTCAACTGCGCCGAGCAGTTCCGGGTCATGGCCTTTGCCCAGCTGACCTGGCGCGAGAGTCTGCGCGACATCGAAGCCGTGCTCGGCGCCAACCCAAGCAAGCTGTATGGCATGGGCCTGCGCCATGCCGTGCGGCGATCCACCCTGGCCGACGCCAACGAGTCGCGCGACTGGCGCATCTGGGCGGACGTGGCGGCATTGCTTATCCGCCGCGCACGCAAGCTCTATGCCAGCGAGCCCCTCGGGCTGGAACTGACCAACACCGTTTACTGCCTGGACGCAACGACCATCGATCTGTGCCTGAGCTTGTTTGTCTGGGCGCCGTTCCAGAGGAACAAGGCCGCCATCAAGCTGCACACCCTGCTGGACCTGCGCGGCGCCATTCCTGCCTTTATCCACATTACCGACGGCAAAATGCACGAGGTGAACGTGCTCGACATGCTGGCGCCCGAGGCCGGGGCGTTCTATGTGATGGATCGCGGCTACGTCGACTACGCACGGCTGTACGCCTTGCACCAGGCCGGTTCCTTCTTCGTCACCCGCGCAAAATCGAACATGGATGCCCGGCGCGTGTACTCGGCCGCTACCGACCGCGAGACCGGCGTGGTCTGCGACCAGCGGGTGATGCTCAATGGGCACTATGCATCCCGGCACTACCCCGAGCACCTTCGCCGTGTCCGCTACAAAGACCCCGAGACCGGCAAGACACTGGTATTCCTGACCAACAACACGACGCTGCCCGCGCTGAAGGTCTGCGCGCTGTACAAAAGCCGCTGGCAGGTGGAACTGTTCTTCAAGTGGATCAAACAGCACCTGCGCATCAAGCAGTTCCTGGGCACCAGCGAGAACGCCGTCAAGACGCAAATCTGGTGCGCTATCGCCACCTACGTGCTGATCGCCATCGCGAAGAAGGAGCTTCAGCTCCAAGCTTCGCTGTATATAGTTCTACAGATCCTGTCAGTGTCGATTTTCGAGAAAGCGCCTCTTTTAACGGCTTTCACGGCGGACGCCCAGTGCGAAAATTCGGCAGTCTCGGCTAACCAACTGATCTTGTTCGATGTTTAGACCGGACACTACTGGTGTCTGACCCTATTTTCAGTCGCCGGTGGCGAGGGCCAGGGCGCGCTTGCTCAGGTCGTCGTAGACCTCGTCGGTGGCCGGGTGCACGCCGTGCCAGTCGTGGAAACTTTCGGCGGCCTGTTCGACCAGCATGCCGAGCCCGTCGATCGCCTGCGCGCAACGCGCGCTGCGCGCCCACGCCAGGAAGGGGATCGCCGCATCGCCGTAGGACAGGTCGACGGCCAGCGTGCGCTGCGTGGCGATGCCCATCGGCAGCGAAATCGTGCCGTGGTCGCGGCCGGCGGCGGTGGCGTTGATCACGAAGTCGAATACGCCCAGCGAGCCGATGTCCTGCCAGTAGCGGGAATGCACGCGCCCGGGCAGGCCCATCGCGTCGGCGAGCGCGTCCGCGCGCGCCGGGTTGCGGTTGACGATGTACAGCTCGCCGATGCCGGCGTCGAGCAGGGCGGGCGCCGCCCCGCGCGCGGCGCCGCCCGCGCCGAGCACCAGCGTGCGACGGCCGCGCAGGTCGAGCGCGTGGCGCTCGGTCAGGTCGCGCACCAGGCCGATGCCGTCGGTGTTGTCGCCGACCCAGACTTCGCCTTCGCGGGTGAGGGTGTTGACCGCGCCGGCGCGCGTGGCGCGCTCGGTCAGGCGCGCGCACAGCGCAGCCGCGGCCTCCTTGTGCGGCAGCGTGACGTTGGCGCCGCGCCCGCCCCCGGCGGCAAACGCCTCCAGCACGCGGGCGAAGTCCTCCGGCGCCACGTCGATGGCCTCGTAGCTCATCGCCTTGCCGGTCTGTTTCGCGAACATGGAATGGATGCGCGGCGACAGCGAATGCGCCACCGGATGCCCGAACACCGCATATCGTCCGCTCATCTCATTCCCCCTTCAGCCAGCGCGCCGCCTGCAGCGCGAAATAGGTGAGGATGCCGTCGGCGCCGGCGCGCTTGATCGATACCAGCGCTTCCAGCGCACAGGCGCGTTCGTCCAGCCAGCCGTTCCCCGCGGCCGCCTTCAGCATGGCGTATTCGCCGCTCACCTGGTAGACGAAGGTGGGCACGCCGAATTCGTCCTTCACCCGCCGCACGATGTCGAGGTAAGGCAGGCCCGGCTTGACTATCACCATGTCGGCGCCCTCGTCGAGGTCGAGCGCGACCTCGTGCAGGGCCTCGTCGGAGTTGGCCGGGTCCATCTGGTAGGTGTACTTGTTGCCACCACCCAGCGCGCCCGCCGAGCCGACCGCGTCGCGGAAGGGGCCGTAGAAGCTGGAAGCGTACTTGGCCGAATACGCCAGGATGCGCGTGTTGGTGAAGTTGCCGGCTTCCAGCGCCTGGCGGATCTCGCCGATGCGCCCGTCCATCATGTCCGAAGGCGCCACGATGTCGGCGCCGGCCTCGGCGTGCGACAGCGCCTGCCGCACCAGCGCGGCATTGGTGATGTCGTTGGCGACGTAGCCGCTGGCGTCGAGCAGGCCGTCCTGGCCGTGGCTCGTGTAAGGGTCCAGGGCCACGTCGGTGACCACGCCCAGTTCCGGGAAGCGCGCCTTGAGCGCGCGGATCGCGCGCTGCGCCAGGCCCTGCGGGTCCCAGGCCGCCTTCGCATCGAGGGACTTGGCCTCGGGCGCGGTGACCGGGAACAGGGTGATCGCAGGAATGTTAAGCCGCACCGCCTCGTCGGCGACCTTCAGCAACTCCTCGATCGACAGGCGTTCGACGCCCGGCATCGAGGCCACGGGCGCGCGGCCGGACAGTTCGTGGATGAACACCGGAAGGATGAGGTCGTCCGCGGAAAGGCGCGTTTCGCGCATCAGGCGGCGGGAAAAATCGTCCCGGCGCATTCGCCTCGGACGGGTATGGGGATAGGCCATCGTCGGTTTCCGTGGCGGAATAGCCCATTCTACCGCCGGGGTCGCGCTAGGATGGACCCCGGGGGAAGGATGCCGAACAATCCAGCCATGGCCAGCCAGTTGTCCCGAACGCACGCGCCGGAGAACGAATCCTTCGTGCATTCGCTGCTGGCTGCGCAGGACATTTCCACCCTCGCCTTCATCGCCGCCCGGCAGCTGCACGCGCTCGGGCTGCGCCAGGTGCAGCTGGTCTGGAACCACGAGCCCAGCCCCTCCGCGCCCCTGCACACCTCCGACGACGTGCCACCCGACGCCGCCACGCTCGCGCTGCTCGACCAGGCGCGCCGGCAAGGCGGCCGCGCGCAACGCACCGACGAGCACGGCATCGTGCACCTGGTGCAGGTGGTCGCGCAGAACACCGGCCTGTGGGTCGCGCTCTCGGCCACGTACGAGCCGGCGCGGGCCGACCCGGAATGGCACGCGAAGATCGCGCCGTTGTCGGTGCGCTGCCAGTCGCTGCTGTACACCCAGCGCCTGCAGGTCGACGTCGAGCGCCTGGCCAATGCCGAGCGCCTGCAGCGCGCGCTGTTCGCGATCTCCGACCTGGCCTCCTCCGACCACAGCACCGAGGAGGTGCTGAGCGGTTTGCACGAGATCGTCGGCAGCCTGATGTACGCGGAGAACTTCTACATCGTGCGCTTCGACCCGGAGCGCCAGACCATCCGCTTCCTCTACTTCGCCGACAGCCACGACCCCACGATACCCGACCCCGAGGACGAGCTGTCGCCGCAGGAGATGTCCAACTCGCTCACGCTGGCGCTGCTGCGCCACGGCAAGCCGGTGCGCGGCCCTTCCGAGCAGCTGCGCTCGATGCTCGGCGTGCCGCGCGACGACACCCTGGGCCCGGATTCGGAAGACTGGATGGGCGTGCCCATCGTCGAGGACGGCGTGGTGCTGGGCGCGGTGGTGGTGCAAAGCTACGACCCGGCGGTGCGCTATACCGAGACCGACCAGGCCCTGCTCGGCTACGTGGCCCAGCACATCCTGTCGGCGCTGTCGCGGCGCGACGCGCAGGAGGAACTCGAGCGCCGCGTCGAAGCGCGCACGCTGGAGCTGCGCAAGCAGATCCACGAGCGCCAGCGCAGCGAGCAGCTGCAGCGCGCCCTGTACCGGATCACCGAACTGTCGGTGTCCTCCGACTCCATGGAGGCCTTCTACGCCTCGGTGCACGAGATCGTCGGCGAGCTGCTGGACGCGCGCAATTTCTACATCGCGCTGCTGACCGAGGACGGCGGCCAGCTCGACTTCCCCTACTCCATCGACGAACGCGACACCCGGCAGAGTTCGCGCAAGCTCAAGCGCGGCCTGTCCGAGTACGTGCTGCGCACGGGCCGGCCGCTGCTGGCCGATCGCGCCAGCATCGAGGGGCTGGAGGCGCAGGGCGAGGTGGTCTCGGTCGGCACCAAGTCGGTGTGCTGGCTGGGCGTGCCGCTGATGCTGGGCGGGCGCGCGCGGGGCCTGATCACGGTGCAGAGCTACACGCCCGACTACCTGTATTCGCCGCGCGACGAGGAGCTGCTCAGCTTCGTGTCGCTGCATATTGCCAACGCGTTGGAACGCCGGCAGGCCGACGAGTCGCTGCGCGAGGCCTACGCGGAGCTGGAGCAGCGCGTCGAGCACCGCACCTCCGAGCTGGCCGACACCAACCGCGAGCTGCGTGCGCAGATCAGCGTGCGCGAGCAGTTCGAGCACAAGCTCAAGCACGAGGCCCTGCACGACGCGCTCACCGGCCTGCCCAACCGCAGCCAGTTGCTCGTCACCCTGCGCAATGCGCTCTCGCGCTACCACGCCGACCCGCAACAGGCCTTCGCGGTGCTGTTCCTGGACCTCGACCGTTTCAAGGTGGTCAACGATTCGGTCGGCCACCTGGTCGGCGACGAGCTGCTCAAGGAGGCGGCCAAGCGCATCCTGTCGTGCATCCGCGAACCGGACATGGTCTCGCGCCTGGGCGGCGACGAGTTCGCCATCGTGATCGCGAAAATCCACGACGCGGTGGAAGCGGTGATGGTGGCCGAGCGCGTGATCCGTTCGCTGTCCGAACCCATGCGCATCGCCGGCAAGGAGCTGTACACCTCCGCTTCGATCGGCATCGCCTTCGCGCATTCGCGCTACCAGCAGCCGGAAGAGCTGCTGCGCGACGCCGACGTGGCGATGTACCGCGCCAAGGCCGCCGGCCGCCAGCGCTTCGCGCTGTTCGACGAAGGCCTGCGCGAGGACGCGCTGCGCCAGCTCGAGCTGGAAGGCGACCTGCGCCGCGGCGTGCAGCGCGAGGAGTTCGAGCCCTGGTACCAGCCGATCGTGCGCCTGTCCGACGGCGCGGTGGTCGGCTACGAAGCGCTGATGCGCTGGCACAACCCCGAGCGCGGCGTGCTGCCGCCGGGCGATTTCCTCGGCACCGCCGAGGAGACCGGCATGCTGGCGCAGATGGACTGGCAGATCTACGACCAGGTGTGCTGCGACATCCGCACGCTGGGCGCGTCCGGCGCCTACTGCACGATCAACGTGTCGCCGCGGCACCTGCGCGCGAACGGCTTCTCCGAGCGCCTGCTGGCCCTGCTCGCCTCGCACGACGTCAAGCCCTCGCTGCTGCGCCTGGAAATCACCGAAGGCGCGCTGCTGGAAAATCCCGACCAGGTGCAGCTGTCGCTGGCGCAGTTGCGCGCGGCCGGCGTGCAGACGCTGCTGGACGACTTCGGCACCGGCTTTTCTTCCCTGTCCTACCTGCACCGCTTCCCGCTGCACGGCCTGAAGATCGACCGCAGCTTCGTGGCGGCGCTGCAATACGGCGAGAGCGGCGGCAGCACGGCGATCGTGCGCGCCATCCGCCTGCTGGCCGATTCGCTGGGCCTGGAAGTGGTGGCCGAAGGCATCGAGTCGGAAGAGCAACGCCAGCAGCTGCGCCTGCTCGGCCTCACGCTCGGCCAGGGCTACCTGTTCGCGCGCCCGGCCTCGATGCACGAGATCACGCAGCGCCTGGCTGCCTCCGCGGTCGCGTAGAAAGCATTCCTTCGCTGCGCATCCACGCCAGGGTGTCCACCAGCAGCTCCGGCAGCGGCGTTTCGCGGTAGCCCAGCTCGCGGATGGCTTTCGAAGAATCGACCTTGAGGTGGTGCGCGGTGAACTCCGCGGCTTCCGGCGTGATCTTCGGCTCGCGCCCGGTCACCGCCGCGACGCCGACCTGCAGGCGCGCATAGGCGCGCAGCGCCCAGGGCATCAGCGCGCGCCTGGGCACGCGACGGTCGAGCATCGCACCCACCTGCGTGATCAGCTCCAGGAAGCTGGCGTGCTGGCCGCCGAGCAGGAAGGTTTCGCCGAAGCGTCGCTCGCGCCATCCGCGCACCTGCGCGCGCGCGATCTCGCGCACGTCGGCGAAGCTGCCCGAGCCCGGCGGCACGCCGGGCAATTCGCCACGATCGACGAGCACGAACAGCCGCGACCAGTTGTGCGTGTCGCCGGGGCCCAGGATGTGCGCTGGCTGGAACACGATCGACGGCAGGCCCGAAGCGCGCACGGCGCGTTCGGCCGCGTGCTTGCTGCGCTCGTAGTTGATCCAGCTTTCGGCGCCGCGTTGCGCGACGTCCTCGCGCAAGGTTTCGTGCACCAGGTGCGAATAGGCCGACACGCTGGAGGTATGCACGAAGGCGCCCACCTGGTGGGTGCGCGCGGCGGCGAGCAGGTTGTCGATGCCGCCGACGTTCGTCGCCCACTGCGCGGCGTTGCGCTTCGACCAGGTGTTGGTGTCGGCGGCGGCGTGAAAGACCGCATCCACGCCGGCCATCGCGTCGATGACGGAGCCCGGGTCGGTGACGTCGCCGCGCACCGGCTGCGCCCCCAGGGAAGCGAGGACTCCGTCCGTCTCAGTGCGCCGCGAGAGGGCGCGCACTTCGGCGCCGGAAATGCGCAGTTCCCGCAGCAGGTGGCGTCCGAGGAAGCCGGCGCCGCCGGTCAGCAATACCGTGTCGGCCATGTCGGAGGACTTTACGCGGCTTTGTGACCGGCGCCACAACTTTTTTTTAACTTCTTGTCCGATCCGTGCCGGGGGCCCCGTTATCCAGGGCAAGGGAGGCGAAAAATCGTCCTCCCGGGAACCGTAAAGAAGCCGCCATGAACGCCCTGTTGGTTTTCGCCGCCGTCCTGCTGGTCCTCGCGCTCGCCGCGACCGGACTGCGGCGGGTGCCGGCCCAGCGGGCCGCCACGGTGCGCCGCTTCGGCCGCTACCGCCGCACCGTCGGCCCGGGCTGGCACTGGCTGCTGCCGATCGAACGCACCGGCAAGCCGGTCGAGCTGCTCAACCACCACCTGCACGTGCACCGGGGCGAGCGCGAGGCCGAGCTGTACTTCCAGGTGCTGGAACCGGAAAAGGCCGGCGAGGCGCTCGAGAACGTGGACGAGTTCGTCGCGCAGAAAGCGCGCGAAGCCGTCGACGCGCGCACCACCTCCGAGTTCAAGCTCGACCTCAACCGCCTGGTCGCGCCGAAGGGCCTGCGCGTGGTTCGCTGCGCGCTGCACCTGCACTGACTTAGACTCGCGGGCATGCCCGCACCCGAACACGAACTCGCCGGCGAGCTCGCCGACGGCCTGGCCGCGCTGCGTCTTCCCGCGCAGCTCGCGCCGGCCTTGCTCGCCTACCTCGACCTGCTCGCGCGCTGGAACAAGACCTACAACCTCACCAGCGTGCGCGATCCGCGCGATATGTTGCGCAAGCACGTGCTCGATTCGCTGAGCATGCAGCCCTACGTCGACCACGGCCCGCTCGCCGACCTCGGCGCCGGCCCCGGCCTGCCCGGCATCCCGCTGGCGATCGCCGATCCCGCGCTGCAGGTCACGCTGGTCGACAGCAACGCGAAGATGTCGCGCTTCCAGCGCGAGGCGGTGCGCGCGCTCGAGCTCGGCAACGTGCGCGTGCTGCAGTCGCGCGCCGAGAACGTCGCCGAACCGGGCGCATTCCGCCTGCTGACCGCGCGCGCGCTCGATCGCCTGGCCGGCATCATCGCCGTCGGCGGCCACCTGCTGGCGCCCGGCGGGCGGCTTCTTGCGCTCAAAGGGCAGCGTCCTGACGCGGAAATCGCCGAACTTCCGCCCGGATGGACCGCGACCGCCGTGCACGTGCTCACGGTTCCGGGCCTGGAGGCGGAACGACACCTCGTCGAGGTCACCCGCGACCCGGCCGAAGCGGCATAATTGCCAACCCGGCCGCGTGCTTCCTGCGCGGCCGCATCCTTCGGAAAGCCCTTCATGGCCCGCATCCTCGCAGTAGCCAACCAGAAAGGCGGCGTCGGCAAGACCACGACGGCGGTCAACCTGGCGGCGGCGCTGTCGCAGGTGCCGCGTCGCGTGCTGCTCATCGACATCGATCCGCAGGGCCACGCGACGATGGGTTCGGGCATCGACAAGCGCGAGCTGGCGCATTCGATCACCGAAGTGCTGCTGGGCGAATGCAGCGCCGCCGACGCGATAGTGAAGACGGGCGAAGGCTTCGACCTGCTGCCCGCCAACATCGACCTCACCGCCGCCGAACTGCAGCTGATGGACGCGCCGGGCCGCGAGGCGAAACTGAAGAATGCGCTCGCCACGCTCGCCGACCGGTACGACTACATCCTCATCGATTGCCCGCCCTCGCTGTCGCTGCTCACGCTCAACGCGCTCGCCGCCGCCGGCGGCGTGCTGGTGCCGATGCAGTGCGAGTACTACGCGCTCGAGGGCCTGAGCTCGCTGATGGACACCATCGAGGCCCTCAGGCAGCGGCTGAACCCGAAGCTGAAGATCTTCGGCGTGGTGCGCACCATGTTCGACGTGCGCAACAACCTCGCCAACGCGGTGTCGGGCGAACTCACGCGGCATTTCGGCGACATCGTTTTCCGTTCCATCATCCCGCGCAACGTGCGCCTGGCCGAGGCGCCCAGCCACGGCCAGAGCATCGTCGGCTACGACAAGGCCTCGCGCGGCGGCGTCGCCTACATGGGCCTCGCCGGCGAGATCGTGCGTCGCGAGCGCGAGGATGCGAAGCTCGAGAAGGAGACCGCCTGATGGCGACCCGCAAGACCGGCCTGGGCCGCGGCCTGGAAGCCCTGCTCGGCGGGCGCGGCAATGCCGCGGAAGCCGCGGCGACGCTCAAGCAGGCCACGCCTGCCGAGATGGCCGGCGACGGCCTGCGCCAGATCGCGGTCGGCAAGCTCAGCCCCGGCAAGTACCAGCCGCGTACCGCCATCGACGTGGAGCGCCTGACCGAGCTGGCCGAATCGATCAAGGCACAGGGCGTGATCCAGCCGATCGTCGTGCGCGAAGTGGGCGCCGACAGCTTCGAGATCATCGCCGGCGAGCGCCGCTGGCGCGCGGCGATGCAGGCAGGCCTGGACAACGTGCCGGTGGTGCTGCGCGACGTCGACGACCGCGCGGTCATCGCCATGGCGCTGATCGAGAACATCCAGCGCGAAGACCTCAATCCGCTCGAGGAAGCCGTCGCGCTGTCGCGGCTGATCGACGAATTCTCGCTGACGCACCAGCAGGCCGCGGAAGCGGTCGGTCGTTCGCGTGCGGCGGTGTCGAACCTGCTGCGCCTGCTGGAACTGCCCGAACCCATCCGCCTGCTGCTGGAATCGCGCCGCCTGGAAATGGGCCACGCGCGCGCGCTGCTGACGCTGGCGCCGCAGGCGGCGAATGCGCTGGCGAAGGAAGCCGCCGAGCAGGGCCTGTCGGTGCGCGAAGTCGAACGCCGCGCGCAGCAGCTGGCGCAGGGCAAGATTCCCGCGCGCAAGGCCGCCAAGCCCAAGGGCAAGGCCGCCGATGCCGACATCGTCGCGCTGGAGCGCGAACTGTCCGAGCGCCTGGGCGCGAAAGTCGCGGTGCAGCACGGCCGCGGCGGCCGCGGCAAGCTGGTCGTGGAGTACCACGGCCTGGACGCGCTCGAGGGCATCCTCGAGAAGCTGCGCGGTCCGCGCGAATGAGCGCCGCGCTTCCCGGTGCACCCGCCGTCTCGGTGGTGGTGCCGGTGTTCAACGAGCGCGACAACATCCCCACGCTGGTCGCGGAGATCGTCGCCGCGCTGCGTGGCGTGGTGCCCTTCGAGATCGTCTATGTCGACGACCGCTCGAAGGACGATTCCTGGGACGTGCTGCAGGCGCAGATGCTTTCGGTGCCCGAACTGCGCGCGCTGCGCCACCAGCAGCAGAGCGGGCAAAGCACGGCAATCCGCACCGGCGTGAAGCACGCGCGCGCGCCGTGGATCGCCACGCTCGACGGCGATGGCCAGAACGATCCGGCCGACATCCCGAAGTTGCTCGCCGAGCGCGACAACTCGCCCGCCTCGCTGAAGCTGTTCGCGGGCTGGCGCGTCAACCGCAAGGACACCGGTTCGAAACGCTGGGCGTCGAAGTTCGCCAATGCCATCCGCTCGCGCATGCTCAACGACGAAACGCCCGACACCGGCTGCGGCACCAAGCTGTTCGCGCGCGACGTCTTCCTCGACCTGCCCTACTTCGACCACATGCACCGCTACCTGCCGGCGCTGGTGCGCCGCGCCGGCTACGAGAGCAAGAGCGTGCCGGTGAACCACCGCGAGCGTGCTTCCGGCGTGTCCAAGTACAACAACCTGCAGCGGGCCTGGGTGGGCCTGACCGACCTGCGCGGCGTGTCCTGGCTGATCAGGCGCAGCAAGGTCACGGGCGTGGACGAGGCGACGCGCGCATGAACATTGCGCCGCATTCCTCCGTGATGGACCAGCAGATCGCCTGGCTGTCGGGCTTCGGCGTCCACTTCACGCCGTGGAAGGTCATCGGCATCGTCGGCGCGCTGATGTTCGGCGGGCGCTGGCTGGTGCAGTTCATCGCCTCGAAGCGCATGGGCAAGCCGGTGATCCCGCGCGCGTTCTGGTACATGAGCATCGTCGGCTCGCTGATGACGCTGTCCTACTTCGTGTTTTCCGCCAAGCAGGACGCCGTGGGCGTGCTGCAGAACCTGTTCCCGGCCTTCACCGCCTGCTACAGCCTGATGCTCGACATCAAGCACCGCGGCTGGCACCGCGACAAGGCCTCGCACTGAGGCCAGGGCCCGGTTGCCCTCGAAAATTCCGCAAATCCCGGAAGCGGTCTGCTTTCCAGACCGAAATCGACAATCTCAGTGATTTCAATGGCTTAGCTCGCGAAGCCGCACGGAATCTCGGCGCCTTGGAGGACCGCTGCGGTCTTAGGCTTTGATTTGGAAGGCTTTTCAGCCATAATTCGCGGCTCGCTGCGTTCAATGCATCCCCGGCAGCAGGGGCCGAATCCAACCGGGCCATGGTTGGAACCATCGATACCGAGGTAAGTCATGAGCCGTATTTGCCAGGTGACCGGCAAGAGCGTGATGAGCGGTAACAACGTCTCGCACGCCAACAATGCCACCCGCCGCAAGTTCCACCCGAACATCCACGAGCGTCGCTTCTGGGTCGCCAGCGAAAACCGCTGGGTCAAGCTGCGCGTTTCCTCCGCTGGCCTGCGCACCATCGACAAGAACGGTATCGATGTCGTCCTGGCCGAAATCCGCCACCGCGGCGAAAAGGTCTAAGGAGCAACCACCATGGCATCCAAGCGCGACAAGATCCGCCTGATCTCCACGGCCGGCACCGGTCACTTCTACACGACCGACAAGAACAAGAAGACCACGCCGAACAAGATGGAATTCCTGAAGTACGACCCGGTCGTGCGCAAGCACGTGGCGTACAAGGAAGCGAAGATCAAGTAAGACCTTCGGCCCCGGCCGAAGCTGAAGGAAAAGGCCCCGAATGGGGCCTTTTTCTTTATCCGTCCCCCCCGAAACGCTCCGGGGGGACGTATCATCGGCGCGAGCGATGGGGGTGGGCATGGTCGGCGGGTCCGGCAGGCACTGGCTCGGAAGGATGCGCGGGCTGGCTGCGCTGGCTTGCCTTGCCCTGCTTGCGGCCGGTGCCGCGAACGCGGCGAAGTCCGCCGCGCCGGCGATCGCGCCGGCACGTGCGCCGGCCGCGCTGGCCGACGAATTGCCGCGCCACGAACTGGAGACCAAGGCCCTCGTCAGCCCGGCCGCGGTGTTGCGCGAAGTACCCGCGCGCATCGAAGCCGCCAAGGCCGCCGGCGACTGGAAGGAACAGGCGCTGTTGCAACTGGCGCGCGCCAATGCCTGCCGCGTGCTCGCCAACTGGCCCTGCCAGCGCACCGCCAGCACCGCCGCGCGCATCGACGCCGCGCTGTCGGGGTCGAAGGTGCTGCAGGTGCGCGCGCTCATCGCCGAGGCGCGCGCCTACATCTCGATGCAGGAATTCAACCGCGGCGAGAGCCTGCTCGGCGCAGCCGAGCACATCCTCGAGCAGTCGCCCTCGCCGGAACTGAGCGCGGACATCGACCTGGCCTATTCCTCGCTGAGCTACCAGCTCGACAAGCCGGACCTGGCCGCCGATTACGCCGCGCGCGGCCTGCACGTGCTCGGCCTGCGTCCCGCGCTGCCGATCCGCGTGCGCCTGCTGCGCAACCAGGCCAACGCGCTCACGCGCCTGGGCCGCCCGGCGGAAGCGCGAGAGGCCATCGACAAGGGCATCAAGCTGGTCGGCGACGTGGCCGATCCCAAGCTCAGCGCCGAGTTGTACCTCGAGGACGCGCGCTGGGCCCAGGCCGTCGGCGACAACGCCTCGCAAGTCGCCAGCGGCGAGCGCGTGCTCAAGGCCGCGCAGGAACTGACCAACAACCAGCTGGTGGGCCTGGGCCACGAAACCCTGGGTCTGGCCGCGCGCGCGCGCGGCGATCGCGCCACCGCCTGGCGCGAGCTGGAGCTGGCGCGCGTGTCCTTCCGCGCGCTGGGCCTGGATCGCGAAGAGCGCCGCGTGCTGCGCGCGCAGGCGCAGGAACTGCTGCACGACGGCAAGGCGCCGGACCGCGCCTTCGCCGCGCGCCTGCTCGAGCTGGAGATGTCGCTGGACCAGAGCGACTACGAGCTGGCCGGCGAAGACCTCGAAGCGCGCATGAAGTACGAACAGCAGAAGTTCGCCATGCAGCGCCTGCAGGCGGAAGTCGCGCTCACCGCGCAGCGCGAGCGCACGCTGGCCTACCAGCGCCGCTTCGCCATCGCGGTGGCCGCGGCCAGCCTGCTGCTGTTCGCCATCAGCATCGGCTTCATGTTCGCGCAGCGGCGCTGGGGCGAGCGCCTGCAGCAGGCCGTGGACCGCGTGCGCGAGAGCGAACAGCGCGTGTCGCGCAGCGAAGTGCGCATGCGCGCCATCGCCGACAACATGCCGGCGCTGATCGCGCACATCGACCGCAACGAGCGCTACCTGTTCGTCAACGCCATGGGCGCGAACATCTTCGGCGTCAACGTGCACGACATGGTCGGGCGCACCGTGCGCGAAGTCCGCGGCGAGGAGATCTACGCGGTGATGCAGCCGCACATCCGCGCGGCCCTGCGCGGCGAGACCGCCAGCTTCGAGGGCGAGACGAGCGTCGGCGGGATCCGCTACCACTACCAGTCCAGCTTCGTGCCCGACCTCGACGCCGACGGCAACGTGCAGGGCCTGTACGCGCTCACCTTCGACATCTCGCGGCTGAAGCAGGCGGAAGAGGCGCTGGAGCGGTTGGCGCGAATCGATTCGCTCACCGGCGTGGCCAACCGCCGCCAGTTCGAAGAGCAGCTCGCCGCCGCGCTGGCGCGCGCGCGCCGCCAGGGCGAAGGCGTGGCCTTGCTTGCGATCGACGTCGACCACTTCAAGTCGATCAACGACAACCACGGCCATCCGGTCGGCGACGCGGTGCTGGTGGAAGTCGCGGGCCGGCTGCTGTCCTGCGTGCGCGCCGGCGACCTGGTCGCGCGCCTGGGCGGCGACGAATTCATGGTGCTGGTCGGCAATCCGGAACCGGACAGCGCCGAGCAGATCGCCAGGCACATCATGGGCGCGATGCGGCAGCCGGTGGAGCTGGGCGCGCACATGAAGCTGCCCATCGGCGCGAGCATCGGCATCGCCTACAGCTCCAGCGCCATCGAAGGCCAGTCGCTAATGACGCTGGCGGACCGCGCGCTTTATCGCGCGAAGGCCGCCGGGCGCAATTGCTGGCGCAGCGCCGACCCCGACGAACTCACCGCGGTCCCCGCAGCGTAGCGAGGGGTCAGAACCGGTTCGCGGCTTCATGCGAACCTAAATAGGGGCTCTGACCCCACTTTTCTTATCGATCAGCCGCTCCTTCACCAATGAATCCACGGCCGCCGCTCCGCCAACGCTGCGTAGTCGCGCTCATACGTTGGCCGCTGATTCTTTTGGACCGGATGAGTGGTCTCTCCCATGACCGACGTATACGTCCGGTGTCGCACGCGGCGGCGAAGCGCCCTCTTCCTCGGTACAGGCGCACCAGTTACCTCGACTCAAGAGGATGGAGGCCCCTCAAACGTCTGGAGCAGGGATCGGATTGAGTGGATTGATTGCAGTGGGATTGCGACGGAGCACTGAATCCATCCTTTCAATTTCCGCGCATAGCCATGCGGCCATGGACGTCCACTCGCCGAGCAGGCGCAAGGTGTTTCTTCGGTCGACCACCTTTACCGAACCTTGCTCCTCCAAGAAAACGTCGCTCCCTACGCCCGAGGAATAGGACCCAATGCAGAGCGCCGTGGGGTTCATATCTAGCCAGCCTGACCTTTCCGTGACATTTCCATGTCGCAAGCTGATTGGTTGTCGCGAGGTTCGGCTTCGCACCCTGACAAACCCTGAAATCGAAAGCGAGTCTGAAAACAGCGAGCAACCGTTGGTCAACTGAAGGAACGTCCTCAAGTCCGCAGGAATTTGCCTGTGGATCTGTTGTTCCAGGTCCGGGAAGTCGATGTCGCTCAGCGCTGGAAAGAACTCGTGGAGGTACGCTTCGCTGAATAAGCCATCTGCGCGACAGGGAAGCTTGCCGTCCACAAACGCACCGTCAATGAATTTGATCGTGGGGGACTTCAACAGTCTTTCGAGAGAAAAATGCATGGCAACTAGTTTGCGTCGTTAATGTCGACCATGTATGTGCAGGGGTCGAAGTAGTCGACAGAGCTACCGACAGCGCCCAATACCCCTAACACCCCCATCGCGTTGTCGACCGCTTGATCTCTGACACTATAACCAGAGACGTCGCGTAATCTTGCGATGTTCCCCGAGTCGGTTCGTCTACCAATCGCCTGCCTGAGATAGGAGCACTAGTGCCTCCCGCTTCGACGTGTTACGCGGCATGCGACTCTGTTGGCAGAAATTCCACGTTATCCGGGTTTTCGGCCGTCGCCAAATTCTCAGCCTTTTGTTCATGCTCTATGCGTTATTCAAAGTTGCTACTACGTCCGGGAATGGATCGCGCAAACCGCGCCGGAAGTTACGCCAGTAGCCCTGTACGCGTCGAGGTAGCCAACAGGATCCCGGCTCTTCGTCATTGCAGACGACAAGTATGATCTTCTCAAGCTGGCCGCGGCCTGGGTGACCAAGTGGGATAGATTCAACTCCTCACTGAACTGAGACGCACCACTGCGGAAAGGACCTTCTGCTGTGGCACCAGGTCAGGGCACGTGAACTGAATCGACCCAAAATTCATAGCCAAGCGTAGCCTCGTAAACCCGGACTGACAGCGCTAGGTCACTTGCACCCTCTTCAACCGTATAAAGATCGATCAAGGCATCCCAATGGCCACGCATCCATTGGCAGGCCGATCGCTGCCAAGCGTCGTCCGGTAAGCTTGCGAGATGCGCTCCATAGCTGTGAATGTTTCTCGCGATCCGCCTCGCATCTTCCTCCGACAGTCGATGTACGCCAGCGATATTCCTCTCAAGCTTGAAATCGCCATCCCGAAAGGCGTCCACAATATTACTAAGCGTCTGCCTCCACGCAGTTGGAATCGGCTGTTGATTCTCTTCATCCTTCGAAGCCAGAATTTCAGAACTCATTGGTCACCGCCCGAATGAAGATCCTTGTGGCACGGAATGCAAACCTCTGCATGATTCTCTGTCACCGTCTGCCCACCATCAGCATGCCGCTCAACGTGATGGCCAGCAGAGTTCGTCTCGTCGATCGCGGTCCCACATCCATTGGCGCACTGATGCTCTTGCTCGGCGCGTTTGGCCTCACGCTCTGACGGAGTAAAGAAGCGCTTAGCATCGCGTTCTCCAACTGGCACTTTGCCTGGGCCAGTGGGCGGCTTCGGAAGCTTATCCACCGCCTTAATCGCATCAGCTACGTGATTTCCTTCCTTGATCGCTTTCGATGCGACATCACCAACGAGTGGGAAAAAGCCGATTCCCGCGGCAATCACATTTGACGCAGTTGGTTCCTGGTACGCGTCGTAGACGCCCTTCGCGTCACCAATGCCCGGCGTGAAATCAACGATAAGCCCAATCGTCGTCTCCACTGCCGCGGGGTCGGGCTGAGGGAGGCGGTACTCGTCCTTTTGGAACATGCCGGTTTCACGACCGTCGGGATCTGTGAACCGGTAAGGATTGTTGTTCGCGTACCAATAGCGATTGAAGTTGTCGCCGCCAGTTCGCGCTGCCACGGGATCAACACTGAGGAACCGCCCAATCTGCGGATCGTAATAGCGCTGCTGCATGTAGGTAAGGCCCGTACCCACATCCATGACGTGTCCCGTATACCCGGTTCCGTCCACCGAAGGGCTCGCCTCGCCCCAAGGTGTGAAGCTGGTGCGCTGGATGCTTGTGGCAGCTCCAGTTGTGTTCGTGTTCACCGCGGGAGAACCCAGCGCATCTGTCATCTGAAAGCGAACGGTGGGTGTGCCGGTCCCGAACGCCTTCGTCCTGGTCGCTACTTGGGAGCCGTTGAGGTAAATGTAGCTACGGTTGAGGCTCGTGCGTGCCTCGGACGCATAAATGATCTGCCCGGCTTGCGTGTATACGTAGTAGGTCTTCGGCGGATTTTCGGGGTCGGCAGGGCTCGGGTCAGTAGTCAGCACACGGCGACCGAGACCATCGTACCGATAAAGCTGCAACCCTGCCGCGCCGCTAATGGTTCCCGCCCACGCCATTCGATTAGCCGCGTCAAAAATGAACGCCTGACTGTTCTTGCTCTTTATGTTGCCGTTGTCATCGTAGGTAAACGAATAAAGCTGTGCCCCGGCAGGACTGTTGATCGCGGACAGACGCCAGGTCGAGCGGTCATAGACATAGCGGAACTGTCGAGAGCCCTGGTCCGCGCGCTTCAGATTATCAAGAGCGTCGTAGACGTAGCTGGCGTTGCCCCAGGGGCCGAAGGCCGAGACCAGTCGATCCAGACCGTCGTACGCCATGCCTCGCGATTGTGAGGCAGTACCTGATTGTGCGGCGTCGGAGATGCTGACGACATTGCCATTTGCGTCGTAGGCGTATGTATCGTCGAGTATTTTGGTAGTGCCCTTGTAGTCTCGACTTTGCATCGCCAACTGACGTGTGTTCTGCACCATGGCGTGCAAGGGACCTCCGGCGCCCACCGCCCCATACCTGAAGTCGCTCATCGCGCCGTTAGGGAAGTAGTGCACCCCGGTCGCATAGGTCGCACTGGTCCCCACCACCTGGGTCGGCCGGCCCAGAGCATCCGGGGCGTAGTCCACGATCTCGTTGTCCGGATACCCAGTCGACCGCAAATGCGCATTGGCGTCGTATCCGTAATCGATGGTGTACAAACCGTTGGACTGCACTTCTTGCGTCAACAGGCGCCGGTGGTTGTAGAAATAGTCCGTAACAACGCTTACACCGTCGGAATTGCTGGCCGTCAGCCGCTTGACCGCACCGTCCAACTCATATTCGGTGAGCACGCTGGCATCGCCATTCGGCGTCAGGACCTTGGTCACCCGGTTCAACTCATCGTATTCGCGAGTCGTCCGCGCGGACGAGGGCACGTCGGTACCAGTGTTATTGCATTGCGCGGGGTCGGGCAGCGGCTGCCCGTCCGCGGTCCACAGCACATTACTGGCTGCGTCGTACGCCACGACGGTAGACCCGGATTCAGGGTTGATCGTCTTGCAAAGACGATGATTCTGGTCGTAGACGTACTTGCGCGTCTCGGACACCGGCGGCGGGGCTCCGACCGTCACCGACCGCGTGCTCGAAACGGCGCTGGACCCGCCCGCGTCCGTCGCGATCGCTGCCAACACAAAGCTGCCGCCCGTATTGGGCGTATAGATGAGGCTGTACGGTGAGGTCGTATCGGTACCAATGGGCGCGCCGTTCGCCAAGAAGGTGACACTGGCGATGCCGTTGCTGTCTGAGGCCGTGGCGCTTACCGTGATGGTCGCCCCGTAGACAAAGCTGCCGCCATTGGCCGGGGAACTCAGCGACACGGTCGGCGCCGGATTGCCGCTCGGATTGACCATTACGGTCACGGGAGACGAGGTCGTCGCAGCGCCGTTGTTGTCGGTGGCAATGGCGGTGATCGTATGCACGCCCGCCGCCACCCCGGTGTAGGAGTAACTAAAAGGGGCCACGCTGTCCACGTTGACGACCGCGTTTCCGTCCTTGAAGGTCACCTTGCTCACGGTGCCGCCATTGGAGTCCGCCGCGGTTGCGCTTAGCGAAATTGTCGCCGGCGCCGTGAACGTCGCGTAGCTCGCAGGGCTACTCAAGGTCACTGTCGGCGCCGCATTGACGGGCGAGTAAACCGTGACCGATCGGGTCACGATCTTGGAGATGTCGGTTTCGTCTACGGCCTTTGCAGTGATGGTGTGCGTCCCGGCAGTCAGGCCAATAACGTCTTTGCTGAAGGTGAAATCGTAGATTGGCCCGAGCGATACGCCGTCGACGTAGATTTCGACGTAGGAGAAATTGCCGTCGAGGTCGCCGGCCGAACCGGAGACCGTGAAATTGCCAGGTGCAGTGCTCGTGGCCCCGTTGACCGGTGACGTCAGCGTCAGGGTCGGCGGGTGTTCGTCGCCATAGCACTCCGGCACCGGCGAGCAATCGGCGAGCACAGGCGAAGAAAACCCAACGGCAAGCAGGGCAGCGGCCAGCGCGCGGCTGCTCAGGGAAGAAAGAATCCTATGGCCCATGTCAGTTCCCCGGCCCGCTGCGCGTGATGGACACCGGAGCCCCGAATAGGTCTCGCACGATGTCGGTGCGGACCCCCTGCGGCGCATCGATGCGTACGGGCGAATCGGAACTCGGCGCATCGAAGACCTGGTAACTGGTGGTGGTCGCGTAGCCGTTGGGGTTGGTGACGCGCATTTGGAACCCTGGCAGGTATTCGGTCGCCGTCACCAGCGACCCAAGTTCGGAATCCTGCACGACCTGGACCGTTCGTCCGAGTCCGTCGTAGGAAGTTCGCACCCCGGGCAGGGTGCAGTTGAACGTGGCGCTTGCCAGCGGATAGCTCTGGAAAATTTGCCGGCCCAGATCATCAAAGCAATGTACGACGTAGCTGCGGCTGGCGGCATTTCCAACCTCTTCGGTAAGTTGTAGCACCGGTAGCCACCGCGCATCGTAGTAGGTCGTTGTCTTACCGTTGCCAGTGCTGACCGTTTGCGTCCAATGGTTGCCGGTAATACCCGAGCCATCCTCCACCGTGACCAGGGTCATGCTCCTGCTCAACGGATTCCAGGCCTGCGCATCCCCGGTGGGGTAGACGATCGCGGCCAGCCGACCCATCGCGTCGTAGCCGTAGCCAGTCACGTTACTCAACTCGTCCGTGGTGCTGCTGATCTTGCCCGCGGCGTCGACCTGTGCGCTGATCGACGTGTTGGTCGGGAATGCAACCGTCCTCGGAATGCCCCGATACCACTGGGAAAACGTCGTGGTGTGTCCCAAGCCGTCAGTGACCGTGTTTAGCGTACCGTTGGTTAGATACGTCATGGATTGCTTCTTCAAACCGAAGCTGTAACTTGCCACCGGCAAGCCAGAAGTACTGTCGTAGTCCGTCTTGCTGACTTCGACCTGCTGGGTGCCAACCTTCACCGACCGCGTCAGCTCGCGTCCCGGTAGCCAAATCTGGTTGGTCGGCGCGTATTGGATCGATTCGACCTTGGTGATGTCGCCCCCGAGGTTTCCGCTGCTGGATCGACTGATCGTCAGCGGGTGGGCAAACTGGTCGAACTGGCTCATCACGCGGGTGAAAGCTACGCCCTGTTGCGTCGTCGTTACTTTTGTCTCCGGCGCAAGGTACTCGACCGGTCCGTCATCGACGGAGTAATCCAGGCCAGGGTCGTTACCCACATGGGCCGGAAATGCGCCCAGATTTACCGGGGCGTATTCATGCGTTTCGGTCCGCAGTCCTGCAGCGTTGGCGCTTGAAATGCCGTAGACGACGCTGAGTAGCTTGCCCTCGTACGGGCCCCACTCGGCGCTATGTGTGTAGCGAGTTTTGTATCCGTCCGGCGCTTCCACGTCGACGTAGATCGACGTCCAGCAACCGCCTACGGCACAGTTGGGATCGGAGCTCAGGTTCTTGCCGTAGGTGTAGTTCCAGGTCTGCTTCGCCAGCCCCGGACCTTCGAGCGATTTCCAGATCAGGGCGGTGGTCAGATACCAAGGCGGGATCGAGTCCCAATCCAGAGACTGCCCGCCGGGGTTGCAGGCGTTGGGAACCTTCGAGCGGCTGAACTCTTTCCAGTCGACAAAGAATGTCCCGAAGAGGCCGCTCGGATGCGTCATCGTGATGGTGGAGGCCGGCGACAGCGGCACGCTGGGCACGCTGCCGCAGCCTTGTGGGTTCGAGTACATTTCCATCGCGCTGGCGTTGCCCATCGCGAACGTCCACTTGGACTGGTCCGGCAGCGTCACTCCGGTCAGCACGCCGGAGGTGTAGGTGTAGTTCCAGGTCTGCGCGGCCTGCGAGCCTGGCTGGATCGTGATGCTGCTGATCGAGCTCCCAGTCCACGCGATCGAGACGTGGCGATTGTCCGAGCCGCTCTCGTTCACCGAATCGATGGAAACGAGCGCGTCGCCGTTGTAGGTGTAGTTGATCTGGTTGCCGAAGCGGTCCACGATCTTCGACAAGAACAGGTAGCCCATCTTGCGGGACACGCGAAGGATTGGCCGCTGCGTTTCGTCCTGGAGTTCTTCCAGTGACGCACCATAGGCGAGATGATCGAAGTAGTACGTCGTGCCATCCGGGGCGAGAGCGACGAAACCCTGTCCCTGCAAGCCGCCAGTTCCCGGATTGGAGAGCGAGGCGGTGCACCCGATCATCCAGTTGCGGGCGGTGACGAGCGAATAGGTGCCCATCGATGACGGGGGCGCGATCGTATTCTTGCTTGCGTCGCGAACCAGGATCGATTGACTGGCGCCGTCCGGCGTGATCATCTTCAGGCCATTCCACCAGTGCATGTGGAACGGGGGCTCGTACGGCGCCGGGGAGACCTTGTATCCCGTGCAACGCGCGTAGGTGCCGGTGAGCGACTTCCATTCACCCGTGCCCAGCAGGTTTCCGGGGAGGATCGTTTCGATCCTGGGAATGTTCAGGGACCAGTCGTTGAAGCCGATGGGGTGTTTCTGATCTGCGCCGACCGAGTAAGAGCGAGAAATAGTGATCGTGGGACCGATGCCCGGAAACGAAATGTCGGTCTGGTTGAAGCTCAGGCCGCCCTTGTACAAGTCGACGGTCTCGCCGAAAGGAGTTTCGCCCAAGGGCTGGATCGTCTGCGCGGTCTTGATCCGGTCGCGGTAACCACTGGCTTGCCACTGGGCCTCATCGGCGGTGGCGGTGTTCGCGAACGTAAGGCAGAGCAACGCGAGCCCGATCGGGCCGCGGATGGCGGTCAAACGCATGATTTACCCCTGGGAGTTCCCTGGGCAAATTCTGCCGGCCGCCCCTGGCCTTAGCAAGGCTGCGGCGAGGAAATCGCGTGACATGTGAAATATTTACCCGGCCAAACCCTGGGTAATCGGCCTCAGCGGATCAGTCTCTCTCTGACCAGAGAATCCACCACCGCCGGGTCCGCCAGCGTGGAGGTGTCACCGAGTTGTTCCGGCGCGTTCTCGGCGATCTTGCGCAGGATGCGCCGCATGATCTTGCCGCTTCGCGTCTTCGGCAGCGCCGGCGCCCACTGCAGCCAGTCGGGCGACGCGATCGGGCCGATCTGCTCGCGCACGTGCGCGACCAGTTCCTTGCGCAGCGCCTCGTCCGGCGCGATGCCGGCATTGAGCGTGACGTAGGCATAGATGCCCTGGCCCTTGATGTCGTGCGGCGCGCCGACCACGGCGGCCTCGGCCACCTTCGGATGCGCCACCAGCGCGCTCTCCACTTCCGCCGTGCCCAGGCGATGGCCGCTGACGTTGATGACGTCGTCGACGCGGCCGGTGATCCAGTAATAGCCGTCGGCGTCGCGGCGGCAGCCGTCGCCGGTGAAGTACATGCCCGGATAGGCCTTGAAGTAGGTGTCGATGAAGCGCTGGTGGTCGCCGTAGACCGTGCGCATCTGCCCGGGCCACGAATCGGTGATCACCAGGTTGCCTTCGCAGGCGCCCTCGAGGATCTTGCCTTCGGCGTCGACGATCGCCGGCTGCACGCCGAAGAAAGGCCTGGTCGCGCTGCCGGGCTTCAGGTCGGTGGCACCGGGCAGCGGCGTGATCATGATGCCGCCGGTTTCGGTCTGCCACCACGTGTCGACGATCGGCACGCGGCCGTCGCCCACCACGCGCCAGTACCACTCCCAGGCCTCCGGGTTGATCGGCTCGCCGACCGTGCCGAGCAGTCGAATGGATTTGCGCGAGGTCTTGCGCACCGGCGCGTCGCCTTCGCGCATCAGCGCGCGGATCGCAGTGGGCGCGGTGTAGAAGATCGTGACCTGGTGCTTGTCCACCACCTGCCAGAAGCGGCTGGTATCGGGATAGTTGGGGACGCCTTCGAACATCAGCGCCGTGGCGGCATTCGCGAGCGGACCGTAGACGAGGTAGCTGTGCCCGGTGATCCAGCCGACGTCGGCGGTGCACCAGTACACGTCGTCGTCGCGCAGGTCGAACACGCACTCGTGCGTGTAGCTGGCCCAGGTGAGGTAGCCGCCGGTGGTGTGCAGCACGCCCTTGGGCTTGCCGGTGCTGCCGGAGGTGTAGAGCATGAACAGCGGATCTTCCGCGTTCATCGGCTGCGCTTCGTGCGTGTCCGACTGGCCGTCGACCACGGCGTCGTACCAGCGGTCGCGCGGCATCTGCATCGGCACCGCGCCGCCGGTATGGCGCACCACCAGCACGGTCTCGACGCTGTTGGTGCCCGGCTTGCGCAGCGCCGCGTCGACGTTGGCCTTCAGCGGAATGGGCTTGCCGCCGCGCATGCCCTCGTCGGCGGTGATGACGATCCGGCTCTGGCTGTCGTCGATGCGGCTGGCGATGGACTCGGGCGAGAAGCCGCCGAAGATCACCGAGTGCACCGCGCCGATGCGCGTGCACGCGAGCATCGCCACGGCCGTCTCGGGAATCATCGGCATGTAGATGGTGACGCGATCGCCCTTCTTCACGCCGAGGTTCGTCAGCGCATTGGCGAGCCGACAGGTGCGTGCGTGCAATTCGCGGTAGGTGATCTTCTGCGAAGCCTTGGCCGGATCGTCCGATTCCCAGATCAGCGCGACCTTTTCGCCGTGCTGGTCCAAGTGCCGGTCGAGGCAGTTCACGCTGACGTTGATCTCGCCATCGGCGAACCAGCGGATGTGGAAATCCTCGAGCGCGTACTTGGTGTCCTTCACCTGCGTGAAGGGCTTGCTCCAGTGCAGCCGCTGCGCGACGCGCGCCCAGAAGGCATTCGGGTCGCGCACGGAGTCGGCGTAATCGCGCGCGTAGGCCGCGGCGTCAATGCGCGCCCTGGTCGCGAACTCTTTCGGTACCGGGTGGATGGCTTCGCTCATCGCCACAGTGTCGAAGCCGCGCGCAGCGGCGTCAACCAGACCAATTTGCCGTGCCGCGGTCGAACGCCTAGGCCGGCGTCGCCACCAGCGCGTAGCCCTTCAGCCGCGCCGAGAACTCCTGCAGCGCGGCAATGCGCGAGGCCTCGGCGTCGCGGCACCAGGCACGCAGCGCGTCCATCTTCGCGGCCGCGTCGGCGCTCTTGATCTCGTAGATCGCCAGCAGGCGCTGGCGGAACTCCATCAGCTGCTGGAGGTGGGGGCGTGCGGCGAGGTAGGCCTGCATGCGCTCGCGCCGCGAGGCGTCGAGCCAGCGGCCTTCGCTGCGCAGCGCGCGGCGCAGGCGGCGCGGCAGCGCTTCGGCCTCGGCGCGCAGCTGCGGCTTGAGCACGGTGGAGAAGTAATCGGTGGCCACCTGCCAGCGGTGCACCATCATCGCCTTCACGGTCTCGGAATCCGGCACCTGGATGTTCGGGCGCAACTCCAGCTTCGGCGCCGTGCGCAGGATCGTCGCCAGGCGGAACTTCGCCAGCGTCCACAGCACCGCCCAGCCGATGTCGAACTCGAACTTGCGCAGCGCGAACTTCGCCGAACTCGGGAACGCGTGGTGGTTGTTGTGCAGCTCCTCGCCGCCGATCAGGAAGGCCCAGGGCGTGAGGTTGGTGGCGGTGTCGGCGGTGTCGTAGTTGCGGTAGCCCCACCAGTGGCCGAGGCCGTTGATCACGCCGGCGGCGAAGAAGGGCATCAGGATCATCTGCAGCGCCCACATCGCCAGGCCGGGCAGGCCGAACAGCGCGATGTTCACGATCGCCAGCAGCGTGATGCCCAGGTTCTGGCGGCCGGCATAGAAATGCCGCTCCATGAAGTCGTCCGGCGTGCCCTTGCCGTACTGCTCGAGCATCGCCTTGTCCCTGGCCGCTTCCTGGTACAGCTCCACGCCCTGCCACAGCACGGTGTTGATGCCGGCGAAACGCGGCGAATGCGGGTCCTCGGCGGTTTCGCAGCGTGCGTGGTGCTTGCGGTGGATGGCCACCCACTCCTTGGTCACCATCGCCGTCGTGTACCAGTTCCAGAAGCGCAGGAAGTGCGCGACGACCGGGTGCAGGTCGACGCCGCGGTGCGTGGCGCTGCGATGCAGGTAGAGCGTGGTGCTCATCATCGTCAGCTGCGCGCAGACGAGGAAGTACAGCGCCATCTGCCACCAGGCCGCCTGCGTGACGCCGGCCGCGAGCCAGGAAAGGAATGCGTGCATCGGGAACCCCCGTGGATACCTCGCCAGTATGGGGGCGCGATGTGACCGGAAAAAGGGTCCGCGCGGAGAAAAATGGGGTCGAATCAGTAATTATTGGACCCGGTCACGCAGCCTGCGGCACTCGGCCCAATAATCGCTACTCCGGCCCCACTTTTTCTCTCCCCGCCAATGCCCGAGCTGCCCGAAGTCGAAACCACCCGCCGCGGCCTGGCGCCGCACCTGAAGTCGCGCTCGGTCGCGGGCGTGGTGCTGCGTCGCCCGGACCTGCGCTGGCCGATCCCGCCGGAAATCAAACGTTTGCTTCCCGGCGAGAAGATCCGCGGCATCCGCCGCCGCGCCAAGTACCTGCTCCTCGACACCGACCCGGGCAGCGCGCTGCTGCACCTGGGCATGTCCGGCAGCCTGCGCGTGCTTCCCGGCAAGACGAAGGTCGAAGCGCACGACCACGTCGACATCGCACTCGACAACGGCAAGGTGCTGCGCTTCAACGACCCGCGCCGCTTCGGCTGCCTGTTGTGGCAGCCGCAGGGCGAGACGCACGAACTGCTGCAGGACCTGGGGCCCGAGCCGCTGGCAGACGGCTTCGACGGCGACTACCTGTTCGAGCTCAGCCGCGGACGCAAGGCACCGGTGAAGACCTTCCTGATGGACCAGGGCATCGTCGTGGGTGTCGGCAACATCTACGCCGCCGAAGCGCTGTTCGAAGCCGGCATCTCGCCGCTGCGCGCCGCCGGACGCGTGTCGCGCGAGCGCTACCAGGCGCTGGCCGCGGCGGTGAAGCGCATCCTGGCCTACGCGATCGAACGCGGCGGCACGACCTTGCGCGATTTCATCGACCCCAACGGCACGCCCGGCTACTTCGAGCAGGAACTGCAGGTCTACGGGCGCGAGGGCGAAGCCTGCCGGCGTTGCCGCCGGCCTCTGCGCAACGCCGTGCTGGGCAACCGCGCCAGCATCTACTGCCCCCACTGCCAACGTTAAAGCCGACGGACGTCACGGTTCGGGGTTCAGGCGGTCGGGTCGCGCGGGTATAGTGACGGCAAGCCCCGCCCAGACGGGGCCCGGGGAGCCATGAGCGAAACGGCTGAAATCACGCAATGGTTGAGCGCCGCCCGCGACGGGGATCGCGAGGCGCTGGACCGCGTGCTTTCCACGCTCTACCGCGAGCTGCATTCGATGGCGCGCCGGCAACTGGGCAACCAGAACGGGCACACGCTCGACGCGACCGGCCTGGTCCATGAAGCCTACCTGCGCCTGGTCGGCCGCGCCGACGCGCAGTTCGAGGACCGCGCGCACTTCTTCGCCTACGCCGCCTCGGCGATGCGCAGCGTGGTCGTCGACTACGCCCGCCAGCGCCTGGCCGTGAAGCGCGGCGGCGACCTGCACCGCGTCACCGACCTGCCCGAGGACGTCGGCGGCGGCATGCGCATCAATGACGAACTGCTCGGCCTGGACGTGGCGCTGACCCGCCTGGCCGATGTCGACGCCAAGCTCGCGCAGGTGGTGGAACTGCGCTATTTCGCCGGACTCTCCGAAGCCGAGATCGCGACGCTGCTCAAGCGCTCCGAGCGCAGCGTGCGCCGCGACTGGCAAAAGGCGCGCCTGTACCTGCTCGCCTCGCTGCAGGACTGAAATCCCCATGATGCAGGGCGAGCGCTGGAAGGCCCTGTCGCCATTGCTCGACGACCTGCTCGAGCTGGATGGACGCGAACGCCAGCAACGCCTGGCGATGATCCAGGCCACCGACCCGGGCCTGGCCTCCGACCTGTCGAAGCTGATGGCGCTCGAGGAAGAACGCCCGGACTTCATGTCGCAGCCGGTGGTGTCGGGCGAGGTCGGCCTGCAGGCCGGCGACGAGATCGGCCCGTACAAGCTGGTGTCGCCGCTGGGCGAAGGCGGCATGGGCCAGGTCTGGCTCGCGGTGCGCGCCGACGGCCTGTACGAACGCCGCGTCGCCATCAAGCTGCTGCGCCCCGGCCTGGGCGACATGGGCCTGCACCAGCGCTTCTCGCGCGAGCGGCAGATCCTGGCGCGCCTGGGCCATGCGCACATCGCGCGCCTGCTCGACGCCGGCATCAGCGCCGAAGGCCAGCCCTACCTCGCGCTCGACTACGTGCGCGGCGAACCGATCACCGATTACGCGCACAAGCTCAACCTGGACGTGCGCACGCGCCTGCAGCTGTTCCTGCAGGTGTGCGCCGCGGTCAGCCACGCGCACGCCAACCTGGTGGTGCACCGCGACCTCAAGCCCTCCAACATCCTGGTGACCAGCGCCGGCGAGGTTTGCCTGCTGGACTTCGGCATCGCCAAGCTGCTCGACCAGAACCAGACGCCCTCCGGCGAGATCACCCGTACCGGCGCGCGCGCGTTCACGCTGCACTATGCCGCGCCCGAGCAGCTGCGCGGCGAAATCATCACCACCATGACCGACGTGTACGCGCTCGGCGTGGTGCTGTACGAGCTGCTCACCGACTGCAAGCCCTACGAGCTCGAACGCAGCACCGACGCGGCCTGGGAAGAGGCGATCCTCGAGGAAGAGCCCGGACGCCCGTCGATGGTGGCGATGCGCCGGGCGAAGGAAACCGAATCCCTGGCCGACCGGCGCCGCGCGCGCCAGCTCGCCGGCGACCTCGACAACATCATCCTCAAGACGCTGTCGAAGGAACCGGAGCAGCGCTACGCCTCGGTGGAAGCGCTGGCGCAGGACATCCGCCGCCACCTCGACGGCCAGCCGGTGCAGGCGCGCTCGCACAGCCTGGGCTACCGCGCGCGCAAGTACCTGCGCCGCCACGCGGTGGGCCTGGGCCTGGGCGTCGGCGTCACCACCGTGCTCGCGGTGGCGCTGGCGATCGTGTCCTGGCAGGCCAGCCGCGCGATGAAGGAAGCTTCGCGCGCGCAGGCGATGCAGGATTTCGTCATCGCGCTGTTCGAGAACTCCGGCAACGCCTCCTCGACGCGCGGCGTCGACGTGCGCGCGCTGCTCGACGCGGGCGTGTCGCGCGCCGATACCGAACTCGCCTCGCAACCGCAGGCACGCGCGGAGCTGCTCGGCCTGATCGCGCGCCTGCGCTCCGGCCTGGGCGACGACAGCGAAGCGCTGGCGCTGCTCGACCGCCAGGCGCAGCTGCTGCAGCCGCTGGGCGCGCAGGCGCCCAAGAGCCTGCTGCTCGACGCCGCCGCGCTGCGCGGCTACAGCCTGCGCATGCTCGGTCGCGAACGCGATTGCCTGGCCGCGCTCGGGCCGATGCTGCCCACGGCGCAGGAGGCCGACAGCGCAGCGCCGCTGCCGGTCGCCGAATTCCTTTCGCAGCTCGGCCGCTGCCATGCCGCGCTGGATGCGGCGCCGGTCGCGCGCGACCTGTTCGGGCGCGCGCTGCAACTGCGCCGCGGCACCTCGGAAGCGGGCGCGCTGGTCGCCGAAAGCGAAACCGACCTCGCGCAACTGCTGCCCCCCGAGCAGCGCCTGCCGGCGCTGCGCAAGGCGCTGGCGCAGCTGCGCGCCAGCGGCGGCGAGCAGAACGCGCTCGGCGTGGAAATCTGGCAACACCTGGGCGACACCTACGAAGAGCTGCACAACGCGCTCGAAGCCGAGGCCGCGTACCGGCAATCGCTGGACATCGCGCTGGCACGTTTCGGCGCCAACCATCCGCGCACCAGCGCCGCGCAACAGGAACTGGCGCAGGTGCTGCTGGGCTCGGGCAAGCTCGCCGAGGCCGAGCGCCTGCTCGGCCTGGCGCAGGACAGCCTGCTCGCGCGCTGGGGCCCGGACAGCCCGCAGCTGGCCGAGCAGGAAGGCATGCGCGGCATGGTCGCGCTCGAGCGCGACGAGCCGGCCGAGTCCGAGCGCCTGCTCACCGACTCGGTGCGCATCTGGCGCGCGCGCAACGACATGGACGCGCACGCCGCCGACCTGTGCCACCTGGCGCAGGCGCAGAACGAACTGGGCCGCAACGACCAGGCCGACGGCAACCGCCACGAGTGCCTGGACCTGCTGCGCGGCAAGGCGCATCCGGATCCCGCGTCCGCGGTGGGCGCGCTGGTGCACGCCGCGCATGCTGCGCTCGATCGCCACGACCTCGTGGAAGCGCGCTCATGGCTGGCGCAACTGCCGGTGCCGCAGCCCGATTCGCCCGCGGTGAAGCTGGTGTTCGCCCGCGTGGCCATGGTCGAAGGCGATCCGGGTGCCGCCGGGATACTGGAAAAACTCGTCGTCTCGCTGCCGACCGACCGCAGCAGCCGTCGCCTGCGCTGGCAGGCGCAGTCGCTGCTCGCCGCGCAGGCCTGCCTGGGCGGCCGCACGGACGAGGGCCGCCGACTGCGCGCCGCCACGCTGGCAGAAGTGGAGAAGACCGAGCCGGAGCACGCGCGCCAGCGTCGCCGCCTCGCCTTCCTCTCCGCGCCATGCGCGTCCGGCGCGGCCTCCGCCGCCACCGCGACGCAGCCGGGACCGCAGCTGCCCTGACGCAGGCGCGCTTTCCTTTAGAATCGCGGCATGCCTCTTTCCAAAGCACAGATGGACTGGGCGGAGTTCCTCCGCGCCCATGGCGAAGGCGAAGGCCAGATCGCCGCCTTCGGCCGCAGCCGCGCCGAAGCCGTTCCCATCTTCCACTGCCGCAACCAGCGCGGCCTGTTCGCCGCCACCATGGGCCTGCTGGACGTGAACCAGTCCCGGCCCGGCACGCCACCGGTCTACACCGAGCTGCTGCTGTCCACGCGCACGCAGGAAGAGACGCCCTGCCAGGTGCTGTCGGCCGTCGCCCTCGCGATCCTGGTCGATGGCTGGCGCGTGGGCCCGGGCGCCTTGCTGGAGAACATCGTCGGCGCGCACGTGCCGGGCACGAAAGTGCCGCACCTGTTCTTCACGCTGCCGGGCCTGTACCGCGATTTCGACGAGGTGCACCTGAGCGGCCGCACCATCCATCCGCTCGCCTGCTTCCCCGTTTCCGAAGCCGAGGCCAGGCTCGTGCGTGCCGGCCGCGGCGAGGACCTGGAAAATTTCTGGGAAGACAAGTTCATCGACCCGGTGGACTGGGAACGCGACGGCGTCCTTTGATGCGCATCGCGCCCGCCGCCCTCCTGTGCGCGGTGTTGCTGGCGGCGCAGCCCACCCGCGCGGAACTGCCCAGGCTCGTTGCCAAGGGCGCGTCGAACCCGGACTACGGCAATGGCTACGAGCCGCAGCGCGCGCGCAAGCTCGACGAGTTGCCGCCGCCGGTTCGCCAGCGCGTGGTCGCGCACCTGCAGCGACGGCTCGGCCCGCTGCTGTACAAGGAACTGCGCTTCCTCGGCGGCGACGTCATCGACGCGAAGGCGGTGCAGGGCGTCGACTCCCGGCAAGTGCCCGCCTATCGCCTGGAATTCGCGCTGCGCCGGCCGGAGGTGGGCATCGACCTGTACGTGGCGACGATCGGGTTGCGCGCCGACGGTTCGCCGATGCAGGAAATCGACCTGCCCTGCTACGCCTGCCATCCGGAGAAGTTGCAGATGATCGACCTGGCCGCCGCCGCCGCGGTCGCGGTCGCCAACGGCATGTCGGAGGCGCGCATGCAGGTGGACATCGACTACGACCGCGACGCCGACGCACTGGTATGGGTGTTCACGCAGCGCGTCACGCAAGGCGCCTCCGCCGTCGACGACCACCTGCTGGTCGATGCGCATTCGGGCGACGTCGTGCGCCGCTTGCAGGACCCGATCCTGCCCCGGTAGCGCCCCGCGGGCCGACTTGCACGCCGCCGGAGGCAGCGTGACAATCCTCGTGCCGTGGCCCGGAAACTGCCTGGTTCGAGCGGCTCCCACACGCGCAGCGCCCTCGCTGCCGCCTGCCTCGCCTGCGTCCTTTCGCTGCTCGCCGCTTGCGCCACGGCACCGGCCGCGCACGGCAACGGCGTCGCCTTCGAGGACGCGGACTTCGCGCCGCAATCCGAAACCATCGATCCGGCCAGGGTGATCGCGCTCAGCCCGCAGATGCTCGCCTACATCGATCCGCACATCGCGCCCGAGCAGAAAAGCAAGGGCCGGCAACGCGGCCTGCTGTTCGGCCTGTTCGCCTCCGACGAACCCTTCCTTGCCTACGAAGCCTCGGTAACGCGCACCGCCGCGGAGGCCTTCGACGCCCGCTCGGGCAACTGCCTGTCGCTGGTGCTGATGACCGGCGCCTTCGCCAGGCAGCTGGGCCTGGGCGTGCGCTACCAGTGGATCCACACCTGGAAGGCGTGGAGCCGCGATTCCGAACTCGAGTACCTCAACACGCACGTGAACCTGGTGCTGACGCCACCGAACGATCCGCACGGCGACGGCGTGCTGGTCGACTTCATGCCGCCGGAGCCGAACACCATCCAGCACATCTACGTCGTCGACGAAACGCGCATCGTCGCGATGTACATGAACAACCGTGCCGTCGAACTGCTGGCCCAGGGCGAGGTCGATCGCGCCTACTGGTGGGCGAAGGCGGCGGTCCAGCACGACGCCTCCTTCTTCGACGCGGTGAACACGCTGGCCGTGGTCTACAAGGCGCGCGGGCGGCTGCAGGCCGACGAACAGGCGCTGCGCTGGGTGCTGGCGCAGGAACCGGACAACCTGGTGGCGCTGGTGAACCTGGCGCTGGCCCTGGAGGCGCAAGGGCGCCAGGCGGAAGCGAACGAGGTCAACGCGCACGTGCGCGACCTGATGCCGGTGCCGCCCTTCCACTACTACGACCTGGGCCAGGCGGCCTTGCAGAAGGGGCAGTTCCAGCAGGCGAAGGAGCTGTTCCAGAAGGAGATGCGGCGCGATGCACACTACGACAAGTTCCACGCCTCGCTGGCACTGGCGCACTACGGGCTGGGCGAACTGAACAAGGCGCAGGCGCAGATGGCGATCGCGCTGGAAAACAGCACCACCACCGCCGACCGCGCCATGTACACGCGCATGCTCGCGCACCTGCGCGCCGGGGAGCACCCCTAGGGAACTTTCCCCGGCTGGCGGCTATCATTCAGGGCCTGCTTTCCCGGAAATCCGCGCCATGCCCGTTTTCAGCCGTATCGTCCTCGCCAGCTGCCTGGTCCTGGCCGCCGCCCTGCCCGCGGCCGCGCAGGTGAAGCCCACGCCCGCGCCGGCGAAGCCCGCCGCAGACAAGGTCGTCAAGCTGCCCACGGCGCAGGACGGCGAGGTCTTCTACCACTTCGATCCCGCCACCAACCTGCCGGTCAACGCGCAGGACGACAAGGCGATGGTGACCGCCGCGGCGCTGTCCTTCCAGCCCAAGAAGAAGGGCCAGGACCTGCAGTGGAACGAGTTCTACTCGCTGCAGTTCGCGAAGGGGCAGAAGCCCACCTTCATCCTCGTCTACGACGAGAGCAACAAGCCGATGAAGCTGCAGGTGGGCGACAAGCAGCCCAGGCTCGACGGCCAGGCCTGGAGCGCGACTTCGCAGCCGCGCGCCGTCGACAAGAAGACCTGGGACGACATGATCGGCCCGAAGACCTGGTACCTGCAGCGCAAGTTCATGGTCGAGTACGCCGACGGCACCGAGCGCACGCTGCACCAGTTGTCGGTGGTGACGCAGCAGATGCGCCTGGAACTGCTGCAGAAGGTCACCGGCATGCAGCTGCTGCAGCCGGCCCCGGCGGCGGCAACGCCCGCGGCCGCGCCGGCGTCCGCTCCCGCGACGACGCCGAAGACGAACTGATCGCGCTCAGTCCTCGCCGTCGAAAGGCAGCGGCGGCTGGTGCAGGTCGATGGCGCCGTCGCCGGACATGATCTTCTTGTACTCGGCGCGGCTCACCGACACGTAGCGGTCGTTGCCGCCGATCTCCACCTGCGGGCCGGCTTTCACCGCGCGGCCGTGCTCGTCCACGCGCACCACCATCGTGGCCTTCCTGCCGGTGTGGCAGATGGTCTTGATCTCGACCAGCTCGTCGGCGATCGCCAGCAGCGCGGCGCTGCCTTCGAAGGCTTCGCCGCGGAAGTCCGTGCGCAGGCCGTAGCACAGCACCGGGATCTTCAGCTGGTCGACCACGTCGGAGACCTGCCACACCTGCGCGCGGCCGAGGAACTGCGCCTCGTCGACCAGCACGCAGTCGAGCTTGCCGTGCGCTTCGATGTCCGCCTTCACCAGTTCGAACAGGTCGGTCGTGGCCTCGAACACCGTCGCCTTCGACTTCAGGCCGATGCGCGAGGACACGACGCCCTCGCCGGCGCGATCGTCCAGCCGGGGCGTGACGATCAGCGTGCGCATGCCGCGCTCGCGGTAGTTGTACGCGCTCTGCAGCAGTGTGGTGGTCTTGCCGGCGTTCATCGCCGAGTAGTAGAAAAAGAGCTTAGCCATTGCCGAACTTGTGCTTCTCGAAGCGCCGCACCATCGCCGCCAGCATCTCGCGTTCCTCGTCCCACAGCATCGGGCCGATCTCGTCGAGGATGCCCGAGACCAGCAGGTACTCCGCATCCGACTCGATGCTGCCGCGCTCGCGGATCGCCGCGTACTGGCGCGAGTGCCGCCAGCGCAGCTCGGTCAGCGTGACGATGCCCTGCGCGCGCAACTCCTTGTCGAGTTCGGCGACCTGCACCGGGGTGAATTCCTGGAAGTCCTCCAGGTGCTCGTTGACGGCCTGGCGCAAGCCCACCAGCACCTTCGCCTTGCCGAACTTCTCCACGGCGAAACGGCTCACCTTCGCCGGATTGAGCTCGTGCTCGGGGCCGAAGCCCCAGAACTTGAGCGAAGTGAAGGACATGAAGGCGAGCAGCTCGTCGAACTCGCGCTCGGCGTCTTCCAGCGGCATCTCGTTCATGCCCGGCCCCTGCGCGGCCAGGCCGCGCGGAAGGCACCGAGCGCGCCCAGGCCCGCGACCCAGACCACGCCCGGCAGGCCGAGCACGCGCGGGCCGCCGGCATCGAGCGAGAACAGCACCGCCGCGGTGAGCATCAGGCCGGCGCCCAGGATCGCGTACACGGTCTGGCGCTGGCCGTCGCGCGAGATGCGCGCCAGTTCCGCCAGTTCCAGCGAGCGCATGTTCAGGGTGTGCGTGCCGCCGACCTGCTGCACCAGGAATTCGCGCACCAGGCGCGGCATCTCCGGCGCGTGCGTGATCAGCTCGGGCACGCGCTTGCGCAGCTCGGCGATGAGCTGCTGCGGGCTGTAGCGCTCGCGCAGGATGTCCTGCAACACCGGCAGCGCCACCTCGAACATGTCCAGCCCGGGATCGAGCAGGCGGCCGACGCCCTCGATGTTCAGCAGCGTCTTCTGCAGCAGGATCAGCTGCGGCTGCAGCGTGAGCTCGTAACGCTGCGCGGTGCGGAACAGCTTCACCACCACTTCGGCGATGGAGATCTCCGACAGCGGCCGCGAGAAATACGGTTCGCACACCGCCCGCGTGGCCGCTTCCAGCTCGTCGATGCGCACGTTCGCCGGCATCCAGCCCGCCTCCACGTGCAGCTCCGCGATGCGCCGGTAGTCGCGCTGGAACACCGCCATGAAGTTCTCGGCGAGGAAATACTGGTCGCGCGCCGGCAGCTGGCCGACGATGCCGAAGTCGAGCGCGACGAAGCGCGGGTTGTCCGGGCGCGAGGCGTCCACCCAGATGTTGCCGGCGTGCGCGTCGGCGTGGAAGAAGTTGTCGCGGAACACCTGCGTGTAGAAAAGGCGCACGCCCTTGGCGGCGAGCAGCTTGCGGTCGACCCCGGCGGCGTCCAGCGCGGCGACGTCATCCGAGTGGATGCCACTGACGCGTTCCATCGTCAGCACGCCCTCGCCCGACAGCGGCCAGTGCACTTCCGGCACGTACAGCTCCGAGGAGTCGAGCCAGAGCCGGCGCATCAGCGAGGCATTGGCGCCTTCGCGCTGCAGGTCGAGCTCGGCGTACAGCGTGTTCTCGATCTCGCTGACCACGTCCTGCGGCCGGATCTTCTCGGCGTTGGGATGGTGGCGGTCGGCGAAGGCGGCGAGCGTGCGCAGCAGGTTGATGTCCGCTTCGATCTGCGTGCGGATGCCCGGGCGCAGCACCTTCACCACCACCTCGCGGCCGTCGTGCAGTCGCGCCGGATGCACCTGCGCGATCGAGGCGGAGGCGAGCGGGGTTTCGTCGAAGGCGGCGAACAGTTCCGCCACCGGCTTGCCGAGTTCGTCTTCGATGGCGCGGCGCGCGAGCGCGCCGGGGAAGGGAGCGACCTGGTCGCGCAGCAGGTTCAGTTCGTCGGCGATGTCGGGCGGCAACAAGTCCCTGCGCGTCGACAGCACTTGTCCGAACTTGACGAAAATCGGCCCGAGCTCCTGCAGCGCCAGGCGCAGGCGCTTGCCGCGCGGGAAATTCGCCTCGTCCGGCGCCGTGGGCATGAAGGGGCTGAGCAGCCATAGCCACTTGCCGATCGCGGTCGATTCCAGCAACGCATCGAGGCGGTGCTTGTGCAGCACGCGCGCGATGCGCAGTGCACGGAAAGCCGACCTCACGCGTCGAACCCGGGCAGGCGGGCGGCGCGCGCGAGCAGGCGCTCGGCGCGGTCGCGCAACGCATCGACGTCGTCGAGGAAGGCGGACAGCTCGGCGCGGCCGACCGCGTCGCGCGATTCCTCGGTGAGGTAGTCGGCGGCGTCGCGCGCCAGGTTCTTCGCCACCTGGTTGCCGGTGCGCAGCCCTTCGCGCAGCGTGCGCGCCACCTGCGGACCGAGGATCGGGCCGAGGGTGTCGACGAAAGGCCGGTCCCAGTCGGGATCGAACGCCTTCGCCAGCCCTTGCAGCGTGCGTGCCAGCTCCGCGTCGCCATTGATGCGCAGCTTCGGTGCCGGCGCGTTGCGCGCGCGCGGCAGCGGCAGTTGCGACAGCAGGCCCGAAAGGTTCGCACGCAGCCCCAGGTCGGCTTCCACGTCCTGGCTGGGCGGGCCGATGCGCGGCCTGCCCTCGCGCACGGTCACCGACATCGCCAGTGCCGGCGAATCCAGCGCCAGTTCGATGCGCTTGCCCTCGAGGGCCGCCAGTCGCGCTTCGGTGTCCGGATCCAGCGCCAGCAGGCGGCCGAGCGCGAGCTCGAGCGCGCGGCCCGCGAGCGGCTTGAGCGAATCCAGGGGCGAAGGCCGGGCTTCCATGCCCTGCATTCTACCGGGCCGCCGCGCCCTCCCGGCGCCACCAGGCTGCGGTCAGCGCCAGGCCTTCGGCCACGGTCACGCGCGGGCGGTAGCCGAAGTCGCGCTCGGCGGCGGAGATGTCGTACCAGTGCGGCGTGGAGAGTTGTTCGGCGAGGAAGCGGGTCATGGGCGGCTCGCCATCCAGGCGCAGCACGCGCCATCCCAGTTCCAGGATCGCCCCGGCCGCGTAGGCCAGGCCGAAGGGAATGGTCGCATCCACTTCCGGCGCGTCCGCCGCGCGCAGCAGGTCGTTGACGATCTCGCGCGCGGACAGCGGCTCGCCGTTGCTGATGAAGTAGGCGCGGCCGGCGCAGGCGGCGGCCGGCTGCAGCGCGTCCAGCGCGCGCAGGTGCGCGTCGACCGCGTTCTCCACGAAGGTGGTGTCCATGCGGTTGTCGCCGTCGCCGACGAAGCGCAGCCGTCCCGCCACCGCGCGATCGACCAGGCGTGGCAGCAGCTGCGTGTCGCCGGGGCCCCAGATCAGGCGCGGGCGCAGGGCGACGGTCGCGAGCGCGCCGTCGTTCGCCGCGAGCAGGCGCTGCTCGGCGATCTTCTTGCTCGCCGGGTACCAGGCCTTGAAGTCTTCGCCATAGGGCGTGTTGGCTTCGTTGCCGCCTTCCACCGGCGTGCGCCCGCTGTGCGTCACGCTGGGTGTCGAGGTGTAGACCAGTCGATGGACATGGTTCGCGCGGCAGGCCGCGATCACGTTGTCCGTGCCGATGACGTTGGCGGAGAAATAGGACTCGCGGCTGCCCCACTGCCCCGCTTTCGCCGCGTTGTGCAGCACCGCGTCGATGCCGGCACAGGCGGTGCGGATCGCGCCGGCGTCGGCGAGGTCGCCCAGGCGCTGTTCGACGCCCAGGGCGTCGAGCGTGGCGGAACGCCGGCGCTGGAAGCTGATCGGCGTGTCGCCGCGCGCGAGCAGGCCGCGACACAGCGCGCCGCCGAGGAAGCCTCCGCCGCCGGTTACCAGTACCTTCATTCGCTGCGGAAATTTCCTTCGCCCATGCGCTTACTCGTCGTCCGCGTCGGAAATCGTGGCCCGACCCCGGGCGCGCCTGGCCTTTTCGCGTTCCTGCTTGCGCAGTTCGCGCGCCGCCCATTCGGCCAGTTGCTCGCGGCCGATCTTGGCGTTGTGGCGGATGTCGACCGGGAAGCGCGGGTGCACGAGGAAGGTGCTCACGCGCCCGGTGTGCGCGTGCCCCTGGCCGATGTGCTCGAGCTCGAACAGGATGCGCCCGACCTCTTCCTTCTTCACGTCGGGCTCCAGCTCGACGCAAAGCACCGGCACCTGCTTGCCGCGCTCGCCCACGCCGACCAGGGCCGTGCGGCGCACGCGCGGATGCGTGTTGAACACCGGTTCTACCTGTTCGGTATACAAGCCGCCCGATTCGGTGCTGACGCGCTGCGACTTGCGCCCGCAGAACCACAGCCGGCCCTCGACATCGAACCAGCCCAGGTCGCCCATGCGATGCACGATGCGCTCGGTGCCGTCCGGGCCCTTCTCCCGGATTTTCGCCAGCACGGTCGCTTCCGGACGACGGAAGTAGGCATCGGTGGTGGACGGCCCGCTGACGGTGATCTCGCCCAGCTGGCCGGTCCTGAGCTCGAGGTCCGCGCTCCACTCGGGAATCGCCGCGTCGGTGATCGGGATGATGCGCACCTTGTTCGGCGGCACCGGCCGGCCCACGCAGGTGCCCGCGCCGCGCTCGGTCATGTCGCGCGTGCCCTGCAGTTCCGCCGCCTCGATCACCGCCACCGGCAGGCATTCGGTGGCCCCGTAGGGCGTCCACAGCTGCGCATCCGCATCCATCAGCTCGCGCATGCGCGCGACCACGTCCGCGGGCACCGGCGCGCCGGCGGAGGTGATGCGCTTGACGCCCTTGAGCGGCTGGCCGAATTTCGCCAGCACCGCCATCAGCGCCGGCGAGCCGAACAGCTGCGTGACGTCGAAGCGCGCGATCGCATCGTGCAGGCGGCGCGGCGATGCGCGCGCGGGCCGCGTCGGATCCATGTCGGGGATGATCGAGCTCAGGCCCAGCGCCGGATCGAACAGCGCGAAGGGCGGGAAGGTGGGCAGGTCGACGCCACCGGGCGCCATCCCGAAGGCTTCGCGCAGCATGTTCACCTGCGCGACGAAATGGCGGTGGCGGTAGACCACGCCCTTGGGCAGGCCGGTCGAGCCGGAGGTGAACAGGATCGCGGCGATTTCGTCGGCGCTGGCATCCTCGGGCGCCGGCGGGCGCGGCGCGCTCGAGGCGGCGTCGGCGGCAAGCAGGCCGACACCGGCCTGCTCGACTTCCTGCAGCGTCAAACCGCCCCAGCCCAGGCGCCGGCCCACGGTGATGCGCAGTCGGCTCGTCGGCGCCCAGCCGAACAGGCCCTTGGCGAACTGCGCAAGCGGTATGCCGATGAAGGCATCGGGCTCGGCTTCGGCCAGGCAGGCCTTGAGCGCCTTGCGCGGAATGCCCGGGTCGACCAGCACCGGCACCGCGCCCATCTTGAACAGCGCGAACATCAGCAGGAAGAACTCCGGCGTCGGCCGCACCATCAGTGCGGCACGCTGCCCGCGCACCAGGCGGGCCGCCTTCAGGCCGGCGGCAATGGCATTCGAGCGAGCTTCCAGCTGCGCGTAGGTGAGCACGCTGTCGTAGCGCGCGTAGCCGCCCAGGCCGCGCGAGCCCGGGCAACGCATGGCGACCTGTGCGCCGCGCTCGGCGGCCATGCGCGGCAGGATCGCGGCGATGTTGCTGCTTTCGTCCATGGCCGCAATGGTAACCGCGCGCGCCGGCGCGCGCCCCGGATAGACTGCAGCCAGGCATGGGGAAGGCGATGGCAGGCGGCTGGCTGGCGACATCGAGGAAGGGCATGGCGGAGCTGCGGCGGCGCCGCGTGCTGCGCACGCTTGGCGCCTACGTCGTCGGCGGCTGGCTCGTCCTGCAGGTCGCCAACACCGTGTCCGGCCCGCTGGGTATCGCGCTGTGGGCGCAGAAGGCGCTGATCTACGCGGTGGTCATCGGCATCGTGCCGGCGGCGATCCTGGCCTGGGTCTACGACCTCACGCGCCACGGCATCGTGAAGACGCCACCGCCGGCGGACGGCGTCGCGCGCGGCCTCGATGGCAGCGGCGCACCGCCGGCGATGCTTGCGGGCGAAGCGCCGGTGTCGGGCATCGCGGCGATCGCGGTGCTGCCGTTCAAGGACCTGAGCCCGGCACAGGACCACGGCTGGTTCTGCGACGGCCTGGCCGAGGAGATCCTCGATTCGCTGGTGTGCGTGCGCGGTTTGCGCGTGGCTTCGCGCGGCGCCTCCTTCCAGTTCCGCGAAGGCAACAACGACCCGCGCCTGATCGGCGAGCGCCTGAACATCGACGCGGTGCTCGAAGGCAGCGTGCGCGTGGCCGGCCAGCGCCTGCGCGTGGTCGCGCAACTGGTCGACGCGCATAGCGGTTACCAGAGCTGGTCGGAGACCTACGAACGCGCGGTCTCCGACGTGTTCGCCATCCAGCGCGAGATCGCCGAGAACGTGGCGCGCGCGCTGAAGCTGTCGCTGCGCGAGAACGCGCAGTTCCGCGGCGACAGGTTCGCGCCGCGCAACATGGAGGCCTACGAGCACTACCTGCGCGGGCGCCAGCTCACCGGGCAGTTCTCGCAGAACACGATCATGCAGGCGCCGCAGCAGTTCCGGCGCGCGATCGAACTGGATCCGCAATACGCGCAGGCCCACGCGGGGCTGGCGGATGCGCTCGCGCAGCAGGCGCAGTGGCGCTTCGCGCCGGCGGCGGAAGTCATGGCCGAAGGCACCGTCGCCGCCAATCGCGCGCTGGACCTGGCGCCGGACCTGGCCGAAGCGCACATGGCGCAGGGCCACCTGCGCTCGGTGGCCGGCGATGCCGAAGGCGCGCGTCGCGCCTTCGAGCGCGCGCTCGAGCTCAATCCCGCGCTGTTCGACGCCTGGCACTACTACGCGCGCGACTGCTATTCACGCGGCGAATACGCGCGCGCCGCCGAACTGTTCCTGCGCGCGCATCGCGCGCGCCCGGACGATTTCACGCCGCTGGTGTTCGTGGCCAGTTCCCTGCACGCGCTGGGCGACGAAGCCGGCTCGCGCGTGCACGCCGAGCGCGCCGCCAACGGCCTGCTGCGCCAGTGCGAGCTCGAGCCGGACAACCTGCGCGCGCACTACCTCGCCGCCGGCGTGCTGCTGCAGATCGGGCGCGCCGAGGAAGGACGGCGGCTGAGCGACCACACGGTGGCGACGGCGCCGGACGATTTCAGCGCGCTGTACAACGCCGCCTGCTTCCACAGCCTGGCAGGCGAACCCGAACTCGCGCTGGACCTGCTCGAGCGCGCGCTCGCCACCGGCGGCGGCTTTCCGGACTGGATGCGCCACGACACCGACTTCGATCCGATCCGCGCGCACCCGCGCTTCCAGGCGCTGATGCAACGACACGCCGGCGTCGCCCCGGCTTGATTTACGGATTGGCGTCGAGGAAGGCGCGGATCGCCGGCACGAGTTCTTCGTGCTTCTCTTCCAGGATGTAGTGGCCGCCGTCCTTGTACGCATGCACTTCCGCCTGCGGCAGCGCCTTGCGGAAGCCCGCGAGGAAGTGCTTGTCGAAGACGAAATCCTTCAGCCCCCAGCCGAGGAAGGCGGGACGATCCGAATAACCCGGCAGCGCGTAACCCGCCGCTTCCACCAGCGGCCAGGCCTTGTCGCCGGGCGCGAGCGGAATGTCCTGCATGAAGCGCAGCGTCGAGATCGCATTCTCCCAGCCGTCGTACACGCCGCTGTAGGCCGCGCGCACCTCGGCGGGCAGCGCACGCAGCGTGCCGAAGCGCGCCGCGCCGCGCGCGAACAGGTTGAAGCGGCGGATCATCCAGCCGCCCAGCTTCGAATCGCGGCCCATGCGCAGGCGCAAGGGCATGCGCTTGGCCGTCGGCAACGGGAACGAAGCGGTGTTGAGCACCACCAAGCGTTTGACGCGACCGGCGTGCTTGAGCGCCCAGCCGAAGCCGATCATGCCGCCCCAGTCGTGCACCGCGAGCGTGACCGGGCCGTCGACGCCGGCATGCTTCAGCAGCGCATCGAGGTCGTCGATGCGCGATTGCAGCGTGTACTCGTAATGCGCATCGTCGGACTTGTCCGACAGGCCCATGCCGATGTGGTCCGGCACGATGCAGCGGTACTTGTCGCGCAGGCCCAGCACCAGGTGGCGCCAGTAGAAGCTCCACGAGGGATTCCCGTGCAGCATCACGACGACCTCGCCATCGCGCGGGCCTTCGTCGAGGTACGACTGCTTCAGGCCGTTCGCGTGGACGAAGGCCTGGGGTTCGAAGGGGTAATCGGGGAAGCGGCCCGCAACAGTTGCGGTGCTCACCACTCCACTTCGGCCATCGAGCAGTTCAGGCCCGAGCCGATGCCCAGCAGCGCGATGCGGTGGCCCTTCTTCAGGCGGCCGAGGTCGCGCAGCTTCGACAGCACGATCGGCACCGAGGCCGGGCCGATGTTGCCGTGCTCGTGGAAGATGGTCAGCACTTTCTTCGGGTCGATGCCGAAGGTGCGCACCATCGCATCGGTGTGCACGCGCGAGACCTGGTGGATGACGAATTCGTCCATCTCGCCGACCACCCAGCCCAGCGCCAGCTTGGCCGCGGCGAAGGTCTTGGTGGCGAGCTTGAGGCCCTCGATCAGCAACTGGCGCGTGTCGGTGACCATGCGGTCGAGGTTGCCGCGGCACAGCGTGTTCCACTCGGTCGCGGCGCGGGTGACGCCGCCCTTGTAGCGCGGCGCGTCCGGGCACAGCTCGGTGCGCGAAAGCACCATCGCGGCGGCGCCGCAGCCCAGGGTGAGCGAGGCCAGTTCGTTGCGGAACTGCTCTTCGGTGACGTCCGGGCCGTTGAGGCGCTGCATGGTCTTTTCGTAGACCATGTTCGCGGTCTCGCCGTCGACGACCAGCGCGTAGTCGATCTCGCCGCGCTCGAGCATGCGCGAGGCGATGTCCATGCCGTTCATGAAGGCCAGGCAGGCGTTGGCGACGTCGAAGTTCTGGCAGTTCTCGGACAAGCCGAGGTTGCCGCTGACGATCGAGGCGGTGGAGGGCTCGAGGTAGTCGCGCGACACCGAGGTGTTCACGAGCAGGCCGATCTGGCTCTTGTCGATGCCGGCGTCGGCGATCGCCTTCTCCGCGGCCAGGGTCGCGACATCGGACGCTTCGACACCCGCGTCCCACATGCGGCGATGGTGGATGCCGGCGATGTCGCCGAGCACGTCCGTGCGGATTCCCAACCGGTCCATGGTCGGCTTGAGGCGGGCGTTGATCTCCACCGAGCTCAGCGAATTCGGAGCGTCTACGTGGGCGAGGCCGGCGATGGCGACGTGCTGAAACAACATGGGCGTGGCCTGGTTCGGGGGAAAACCCTCCCAAGGTAAGGCCAAACGCCCTTTTTCTCAATCCAGCGCGGAAAATTCCGCGCCGGATCAAGCATTTGTGTGAACTACTCGTCCTTCAGGGGCGCGGTTTGCGCCCCTTCCGGCGGCGGCGCGTTCTCGGGCGTGGCCGGGGCCGGCGCCGCGCTGCCGCAACGAAAGGCCAAAAAGCGCTGGGATCCGTCGGCGGGCGGGGCCTTGGGCTGGATGGTGTCGGCGTCCAGGCCCGGGGCCTCGTTGCGCGCCAGCACCTCCAGCTCGTCCTTCACCTTCAGCTCGTTGCGCTCGTAGAAGGCGACCTTGTCCTTCACCGAGACTTCCACCTCGCCGCGCTTGACGCAGCCGGCCGGCAGCTGGCCCGGGCCGACCACGCGCACGTCCTCGGCGCCGGGGGCCATCTGCACGAAGCTGCACGAGCTGATGGCGACGACCAGCGCCGCCAACCAGGCGGCGCGCGAGTACCTGGGATCGCAGATTTTCATTTCACCACCTTGCCGTCGGGATCGATCACGGTCACTTCGCCGAGGTCGAGCTTGCGGATGCCGTCCTCGATCTTGCTGCGGTCGCCGACCACGATCCAGGTGAGCGCCTCCGGATGCAGGTTCGAGGTCGCGACCTGCTGCACGCCGGCCGGCGTTTCCTGTTCGATGCGGCCCTTGCGCCAGGTGACGAAGTCGTCCGGGCGGCCGTAGCGGTTGATGCCGCCGATGGTGCCGAGCACCGCGCGCGCGGTTTCATAGCTTCCCGGCAGCGTGCGGATGTTGATCGCCTGCAGGCGCGCCACTTCCTCGTCGGTGATGGCGCGCTTGCCGCTGGCGAAATCGTCGATCTCCCTGCGCATCTCCTGGATCGACTCGACGGTCTTGTCGATCTGCACCGGCGCGCTCGCCAGCCACAGGCGCTGGCCGAGCGCATTGCCCACGCTCGAGCGCGCGCCGTAGGACCAGTGCTTGTCCTCGCGCAGGTTCATGTTCAGGCGCGCGGTGAAGTCGCCGCCGATGATCGAGTTGGCGAACTCCAGGTCCACCGCGCCCGGGTCCTTCGACGAGGGCAGCACCTGCGCGGCCACGATGTTCGCCTGCACCGCGCCCGGCTGGTCGATCAGGAACACGCGCGTCTTGCCCGGCAGCGCCACGGTCGGGATCGGCGCGTCGGGATGCGGGCGGCGCGGCGCCTTCCAGTTCGCGAACTGCTCCTCGAGCAGCGGCTTGATCTCGTCCATCGTGGTGTCGCCGACGATCATGATCGTGGCGGTATCCGGGCGCAGCTGCTCCTCGCGCCACGTCACCAGGTCGCTGCGGTCGATGCTGGCGATGTCGGCCTCGTAACCGGTGCCGGTGTAGGGAATGGCATATGGATGGTTGGCGCCGTACAGCAGCGGGCCGACCACGCGCATCGCCATCATTCCCGGCTGCGTCTTTTCCTGCTTGATGCCGGCCAGCCAGTTCGCCTTCACGCGCGCGATGTCGGCCGGATCGAAGCGCGCGCGCTGGATCGCGTCCGACCACAACGCCAGCGAAGGTGCCAGGTTGTCCTTCAGCGCCGACAGCGATACTTCCGCGCTGTCGAGCGACGCGCTGCCGGAGACGACCGCGCCCAGCTGTTCCTGGCGGTTGCCGAACTGGATGGCGCTGTAGTTGCCCGCGCCCTCGTCGAGCATGTTCATGGCGAAGCTGGCGGTGCCGGCCTTGCGCCCGCGGTCGGAGGAGAAACCGCCCGGGAACTCGATCGACAGCTGCACCACCGGCGTGTCGTGGCGCTCGGCGAGGATGATCTTTGCGCCGTTGGCCAGGGTGGCGCGCTGCAGCGCCGGGAACTTCAGTTCCGGGAAAGTCGTCGCCACCGGCACGCCCTGGCTGCGATCGACCTGCGCCGGCGTGGTCTTGTACTTCGGATCGGCGGGGGGGATCGTGCCCGGCGGCGGCGTCACCGCGGCTTCTTCCGCGATCGGCGTCACTTCGCCCGGCACGATGCTCAGCGTGTGGTCGCCGGCCTTGAGCCACTTGTTGCCCGCGGCCTTCACCTGCGCCGGCGTGGCGGTGGCGATGCGCTGCAGCTGGTCGCGGAAGCAGCCCGGGTTGCCGGTGTACACGGTGCATTCGGCGAGCGCGTCGGCCTTGCCGCCGAAGCCGCCGATGCGCTCGATGCCGCGGATGAAGCCGGCCTTGAACACCGTGCGCGCCTGGTCGAGCTCGGCCTGCGTCGGACCTTCCTTCAACAGGCGCTGCAGTTCCTCGTCGATCGCCTTCTCGACCGTGGCCGGATCCACGCCGTCCTTGATGTCGGCGGTGATGTCAAAGGTGCCGCCCAGCTCGGAGGCGTCCATGTCCGCCGACACGCGGTCGACGGTCTTGTCGCCGAAGAACAGGCGCTGGTCCAGGCGCGAGGCGCGGCTGCCGCCCAGCACCTGCGCGAGCAGCTGCAGGTACTGCACGTCGGCCGAGGCGTAGTTGGGCGCGTTCCACACGCGCATCACGCGCACCTGCGCGACGCGGTCGGTCTGCGATTCGCGCGTCGAACGGGTGCGCGCGGCGATGTTGGTGGGCAGCTTCGCCACGGTGGCGGTGGCCGGGATGTCGCCAAAATACTTGGTGACCTTTTCCTTCGCGGTGGCCAGGTCGATGTCGCCGGCGAGCACGAGCACGGCGTTGTTCGGGCCGTACCAGCTGCGGAACCAGTTCTTCACGTCCTCGAGCTTGGCGGCGTTGAGGTCGTTCATCGAACCGATGACGGTGTGGTGGTAGGGATGGCCGACCGGGTAGATCGACTTGAGCAGCGCGTCGTAGCTGCGCCCGTAGGGCTGGTTCTCGCCCTGGCGCTTTTCGTTCTGCACCACGCCGCGCTGTTCGTTGAGCACGTCGTCGGTGATCGCGCCGACCAGATGGCCCATGCGGTCGGACTCCATCCACAGCGCGGTGTCGAGCGCGGTGGTGGGCACGTTCTCGAAGTAGTTGGTGCGGTCCTGGTTGGTGGTGCCGTTCTGGTCGGTGACGCCGACCTGCTTGAAGGGCGTGAAGTATTCGCCCGGGTGGTTCTCGCTGGCCTGGAACATCAGGTGCTCGAACAGGTGCGCGAAGCCGGTGCGGCCCGCGGGCTCGTTCTTGGAACCGACGTGGTACCACAGGTTCACCGCGACGATCGGCGCCTTGCGGTCGGTATGCACGACCACGCGCAGCCCGTTCGGCAGGGTGAACTGCTCGTAGGGAATGTCGACCGCGGCCTGCTTCGCGGCGGCGGTCCGGGTGGCGGCGGCCGGATTGGCCAGCGCAGCCGGCAGCGCGAGCGCGAAGCCGAGGGCAAGGGCGAGCGGGAGGAGACGGGGCGACTGGGCGGACATGCGGTTCCTGCGGGATGCGAATCGAAGCTGCATCCTAAGGGATTCGCGCGGGGGCGTGCTGGTTCCCGACGCGACCTTCACGCGCGCTGCCTACACTGGCGCGATGGCGCGCGCGATCCACCTCCTGCCCACCCTGCTGTTCATGCTTGCGCCCGTGCAGGCGGCCGAGCTGTCCGGCGCGCTCGCGCAGCAGGAGGCGCTGGCGCGTTCGCCCTCCGGCGATGGCTTGCTGTATCGCGAACAGCATTTGCTGCGCCTGCGCGCGGGCCGCCCGCTTGAGCGCCTGGTGCTGTACCGCTGCCCGACGGGCGCTGCCTTTGCGCGCAAGCGCGTCGACTACGCGGTGTCCGCGACGGCACCGGCCTTCGCACTCGAGGATGCGCGTTCGGGCTACCGCGAGGGCCTGCGCCGCACGCCGGCGGGCGAGGAGCTGTATTTCCGCGAACGCTCAGGCGCGAGCGAGCAGCGCGCGTTGTTGCCAGCCCCCGCCGACGTGGCCGATGCCGGCTTCGACGAGTTCGTGCGCGCGCACTGGCCGGCGCTGGCCGCTGGCGCCACGCTGCCGCTGCGTTTCAGCGTGCCTTCGCGCCTGCGCGCGATGGACTTTCGCGTGCGCCGCGTCGACGACGGCGCGTTGCGGGTCGATGGCGTGGCCGCCGTGCAGTTCCGGCTACGCCTCGACGGGCTGCTCGGCTTCGTCGCACCGCACATCGACGTGGCCTACGACGCACGCAGCCATCGCCTGCTGCGCTTCGAGGGGCTGGGCAACCTGCGCGACGCGCGGGCCCGCGAACAACTGGTGGTGCGCATCGATTTCCCCGCGCCGGCGCGGCCGGCGGCGGAGGCGCAATGGGGGGCCGCCCTGTCCGAACCGCTGGTGGCGCGCTGCGAAAGCGGACAGGCGGCGGACAGTCCGGGGGTGCGGACACCGCCGGCTCGCGATTAAGTCATTGATCCGCAAGGTGTGTGATGGCTGGCACGGTTGGTGCTTTATCTCCTGCGTCCACCCACCAACGCTGCACCGGAGCCCACCATGTCCCTTTCCACCCAACTCACCCGCGGCACGCTGGCCCTGCCGATGCTGGCCCTGTTCGGTGTCCTGGCGCTGGTGGCCAATCGTGCGGCCTCGGCCGAAACGCTGCCGGCGCCGAGCTTCAAGCTGGAAGCCAGCGCGGATGCGTCCTGCTGCCCGCATGCACGCCCGCAACTGCTGCTCGCGCAGGCCCCGGCCGACCTGGGCCTGTTCGCGCAGCGCCAGGGCCCGGGCTGCCGCGCCGCCGGCTGACTGCCCGTCCTCGCGCGCGTGCCGCGTCCGTAAACTGCGCGGCATGCTCGATGTCATCCTCTACCAGCCCGAGATCGCGCCCAACACCGGCAACGTGATCCGCCTTTGCGCCAACACCGGCGCGCGCCTGCACCTGGTCCGCCCGCTCGGCTTCGAGCTCGACGACGCGAAGTTGCGCCGCGCCGGGCTCGACTACCACGAGTTCGCCCCGATGCACGTGCACGAAAGCCTCGATGCCGCGCTCGCAGGCCGCGACCCCTCGCGCGTGTTCGCCTTCACCACGCGCGCGAATGCGCGCTTCGATGCCGTGTCCTATCGCGAAGGCGACGCGCTGCTGTTCGGTCCCGAGTCGCGCGGCCTGCCCGACGATGTGCTGGCGCGGCTGCCCGCGGCGAACCTTCTGCGCGTGCCGATGCGCGCAGGCCAGCGCAGCCTCAACCTGTCCAACGCCGTTGCGGTAGCTGTATTCGAGGCCTGGCGTCAATCCGGCTACGCGGGCGGGATTTGAGCAAGGACTCGAAAAAAGGCCTGTTTTGAGGGCTTTTCATGACCATCGGCAGGGAATGTTGCCGTTTCCTTGCGATAAAATTACCGCGGGCGAATCGATACCCAGCCACGCATCCGCGTGGTTTTTTCTTGTACAGGACTACATATAACAATGAAGCGTGCTCTCCTTGGCCTGGCCCTGCTGGCCATCCTTCCCGTCTCGGCCCAGGCCGCCGACTCCACCTCGCCGCTGAGCTACTCCTACATCGAAGGCAGCTACCAGAACTCCGACTGGTACAGCGAGAACTTCGACGGCTTCGGCATCGCCGGCTCGGTTGCGTTCGGCAACAACTGGTACGGCTCGGCCTCCTACCGCTCGGTCAACAACGGCGACATCGACCTCGATCTCGACGAGTCCTACGTGAACCTGGGCTGGCACCACGCCGTGTCCGACAAGGCCGACTTCCTGGCCGAGATCGGCTACGTGAACTTCAACGCCGACGCCGGCTCGGTCGACGGCAGCTCCGACGGCTACCGCGTCGCTGCCGGTTTCCGCGGCATGCTCGCGCCGAAGTTCGAGGCCGGCATCAAGGCTTCGTACATCGACATCAGCGACCTGGACGGCGAGTTCGGCATCGGCCTGAACGCGCAGTACCACTTCAACGACACCTGGGGCCTGACCCTGTCCTACGACCACATGGACCTGCTCGACGAGGGCATGGACACCTGGGGCCTGGGCGTCCGCGCTTCGTTCTGATCGTTGTCGACACGCGGCACGAAAAAGCCCGGCGCAAGCCGGGCTTTTTTCTTTTTCCTCAGCCGAACAGGCCTTCGGGGTATTCGGGTTTCTGTTCGCGCGACAGCAGCAGCTTCACCGCTTCGGCCGGAGTGATTTCCTGGTGCAGCACGCGCTGCACGAGCGAGGAGATCGGCAACTCGATGCGGTGGCGTTCGCCCAGGCGCATGACTTCGTCGACGGTGTCCACGGACTCGACCACCTGGCCGATTTCCTTCACCGCCTCGGCAATGGATTGGCCGCGGCCGAGGGCCAGGCCGAGGCGACGGTTGCGCGACAGGTCGCCGGTGCAGGTGAGCACCAGGTCGCCCAGGCCCGCGAGGCCCATCAGCGTTTCCGCGCGACCACCCAGTTCCTGGTTCAGGCGCAGCATCTCGTTGAGCCCGCGCGTGATCAGTCCGGCGCGCGCATTCAACCCGAGGTTCATGCCATCGGCGATGCCGGTGGCGACGGCGAGCACGTTCTTCATCGCGCCGCCGAGTTCGGCTCCCATCATGTCGGTGCCGGTGTAGGCGCGGAAGGCAGGCCCGTGCAGCGCTTCGGCCACGGTGGTGGCGAAGGCCTCGTCGTCGGAGTGCACGGTGAGCGCGGTCGGCAGGCCCTGCGCGACTTCGCGCGCGAACGACGGCCCGGTGACCACGGCCAGGGGCACGTCGGCGCCGAGGATTTCCGCGGCGACTTCATGCAGGAAGCGTCCGCTGCCCGGTTCGAAGCCCTTGGTCGCCCAGGCCACGCCCGCGCCGGCGCGGCGATGCGGCGCCAGCATGCGCAGCGTTTCCTTGAAGGCGTGGCTGGGGGTGACGACGAGGATCCAGCCGGCAGGCGCGACCGTGGCGGCGAGGTCGGGGCTCGCGCGCAGCGAATCCGGCAGCGCGACGCCGGGAAGATAGCGCGCGTTCTCGTGCGCGCCGTCGATGGCGCGCACGCGTTCGGCGTCGCGGCCCCACAAGGTGGTGGGATAGCCATGCCGCGCCAGCAGTGCCGCCAGCGCGGTGCCCCAGGAGCCGGCGCCCAGTACGGCGATTGGCGCTTTGTCGGCGCTCATCGGGTGCCGGACCGGTGCGCTTTAGGCGTTGCCGCCCTCGGACATCGCGACCGAACCCTGCGAGTCGGCGCGGCGACGCAGGCCTTCGGCATACAGGGCTTCGAAGTTGATCGGCTGCATGTAGAACGGGGGGAAGCCGCCGTTGCTGATCAGGTCGCTGATCGACTGGCGCACGTACGGGAACAGCACGTTCGGGCAGTAGGTGCCGAGCATCATGTCGAGCGTGCGGTCGTCGAAGCCGGACAGGCCGAAGATGCCGGCCTGGGCCACTTCGGCCAGGTACACGGTCTTGTCGTTGAGCGTGCAGGTCAGCGTCACGCCGAGCACCACTTCGAACAGCTCGCCATCGAGGCGGCCGACCTTCTGGTTGAGGTTCATGTTCAGCTGCGGCTGCCCGGTCTCGTTGAACACGTTCGGCGCGTTCGGGGCTTCGAAGGACACGTCCTTGACGTAGATCTTCTCGACGGTGAACTGGGCGCCGGCGGGCGCGGCGTTTTCGGCGCCGGTCACGGGCGCGAGGTTCTCGGACATGGGGGTAACTCCGGATAGGGTTTCGGAAACGTAGACCCGGGATTATGGCATAGGGTTCGGAGAGCCGCCGTTACGGCGGTCCCGGTCCGGGCCTAGGCCCGGCCCTTCACCAGCGGCAGCTGGGCCTGCGTCCAGGCGGCCACGCCGCCGTCCAGCCAGTGCACCTGCCTGAAGCCGGCCTTGGCCAGTTTGCGGGCCGCGTCGGCCGAGGTGTTGCCGCTGCGGCAGACCACCGCCACCGGCAGGTCGCGCACGCGGGCGAGAATCTTGTTGTCGGCGTCGAACTGGCTCATCTGCACGTTCTTCGCGCCGGCGATGTGGCCCTTCTCGAAGTCGCTGGCGGCGCTGACGTCCACCAGCAAGGCGTCCTGGCGGTTGATCAGCGCGGTCAGCCCGGCCGGGTCGACGGCCTTGAAGCCGCTGGTCAGGCGCGAGAACTCGGTGTACAGCAGCGCGGCCGTGAGGCCGACGAAAACCATGACGAGCAGCTGGTTCTCGCCGGCGAAGGCGATCAGGCGATTCCAGTCCATGGGCCTACTCGAAACTCGGCAGGCCGGTGGTCAGCCACCAGTGGTCGCCCTTGTCGTCGGTGCGCCAGATCTGGCGGCTGCGCACCATGCGCTCGGACTGCGTGTCCTGGTCGACGTAGTGGATCTCGACCTGCTGCAGGAGCGTGCCGTCCGGCTGCGGCTCGCTCGAGCGCACGCTGTAACCGGTGACCTTGATGTGCTCGAGGCGGTCCTGCTCCTCGCCCGGGAGCGTGAGGCTGGTGCGCGCGGACGGGTCGATGAAGTTCCAGGCCGCGTCCCAGTCGCTCCAGCGCACGGCGTTGCCGAATTCGGCCACCATGTCCACGTGCGGGTGGGTGACGCTGGCGCAGGCGGTGAGCAGCGCGAGCAGGCTGGCGAGCAGGAGCAGTGGGATCTTGCGCATGGCGCGCATTATGCCCGCTTCAATGCGAAGCGCGCAGCCAGCGTGGCCACCGGCTGGCCGCCCGCGTCCAGTACCTCCGCCTGGATCGCCGCGCGGGCGCGGCCGCGCTCGGCCAGGCAGCGCAGCGTCGCCGGCCAGTCCTCGCCCTGCGCCAGGCGCGCGACCGCGCGCAGGTCGCCGTACAGCGGCGCCAAGTAGCGGATCTGGCTGTCGGCCACGTACACCTCGGCCTGCTGGCCGGCACGGGTGGCCTGCAGGGTCAGCCAGCCCCATCCGGCCAGGGTCATCAGGCTGGCCAGGCTGCCGCCGAAGGCGCAGTCCTTGTCGTTGACGTTGGCCGACAGCGGCGCGAACAGGCGCAAGGCCTCGCCGTCGAAGGATTCGCAACGGATCGCCATCGCCGCCACCGGCGGCATCGCCGTGAGCAGACGATCCAGCTGCGCCAGTTCCTGCATGCGCTCCTCCTCGTGGCGGATGGTGTCGGGGCTGTGCGAAGCTGCGGCCATGCCGCGTGCCCGAAAAGTGCTGCCCTTGCAGGGATGGTACGTGATCTCCCTGCGGCCGCCGGGACAACACGCTGCCTTGCGCGCGCAGGCCACGCGCCTGGGTGCGCGCACCTTCGCACTGTCTACCTTGCGGCTGTCGCCGTTGCCGGCAGGGGCAAGCCTGGCCGACGCGCTGCATTGCCCGCGCGTGATCGTCACCAGTCCGGCCGCGGTGCGGTTCGCGCAGGCACAGCGCAGGCTCAGGCAGCGCGCGGGCCAGCACTGGTTCGCGCCCGGCGCGGGCACGGCGGCGGAACTGCGCGAGGCCGGCATCGAGCGCGTGCATCACCCCGTGCGTGGCGCCGGTTCCGAGGCCTTGCTAGACGAACCCTTGCTGCAAAGGCTCGAAGGCGCGCGCGTGGGCCTGGTCACCGCGCCCGGCGGACGGGACCTGTTGGCCGACCAGTTGCGGGAGCGCGGCGCCAGCCTGTGCGTTGCGCACGTGTACCAGCGCGAAGCGCTGCGCCCGCCGCCGGCGCGCTTGCAGGCCCTGGCCGCGCTGCCGGCGAAGAGTGCGCTGCTGGTCAGCAGCGGCGAAGCGCTGGCCAGCCTGTGGCAAAGTCTCGACGTCCGCGGCCGGGCCCGGCTGTGCAAGCGGCCGTGCGTGGTGGCTAGTCCGCGCCTGGCGGCGCAGGCGCGCGCACTGGGCTGGCGCGAAACACTGCATGCCGAAGACGCGCGACCTGAACACCTGCTGGCGGCGCTGGCCGCGCACGCGTCCGGCATTCGTTAGCATGCACGCGCCTTCGCCGCAGAATCTTCCCGTGTCCCATCCCGCTCCCGCCCCGTCGTCCCGCCGCCGCCTGCCCGGCGCGCTGTGGGTGTTGCTCGCCATCGCCGCGGTGCTGGCGGGGCTGTTCGGCTGGAAAACCTGGCTGGCGGCCCCGGCGCGGCGCGATGCGCCTGCCGTCGACCTCAGCGCGCAGGCGCTCGACGAGCGCCTGCTGGCGGTGGAGTCCGCGCAGGAAAGCACGCGCCGCACGCTCGCCGCGCAGGACCAGCGCCTGGTCGACACGCGCGCGCGCACCGGCCTGTTGCGTGACGAAGTGCTGGCGCTGACGCAGCGCGCTTCGCTGCTCGAGGACAGCGTGCGCGAGGCCGCGCAAGGCAGTCGCGACGGCGTCGCCGCCTTGCGCCTGGACGAAGTGCAGCTGCTGCTGGTGATCGCGCAGCAGCGGCTGGTGCTGTCCGGCGACATCCCCGGTGCGATCCGCGCGAGCGAACTGGCCGACGGCGTGCTGTCGACGCAGAGGGATCCGGAACTGGTCGACCTGCGCCAGACCCTGGCGGAGGAACTGGCGGCGCTGCGCGCGCTGCCGGCGTCGCCGCGCGTCACCGCGGCGAAGGAGCTGGATGCGCTGGAGGCCACGCTGCCGCGCCTGCGCGGTGGCGATGCGCTGGGCGTCGGGCGCGCCGCCGCGGCGAACGAAAGCAGCCTGCAGCGACTGTTCGCCTCGCTGGTGCAGGTGCGCCATACCGGCGGCCAGGACCTGCTGTCGCCCGCCGACCGCGGCGCCGCCGAAACCGCGCTCGCCCTCGACATCGGGCTGGCGCGCAACGCGCTGGCCGGCGGCGACGAGGCAAACTTCCGCCGCGCCTTGCTGCGCATCGACGCCTGGCTGTTGCGCCTGTATGCCGACGGCCCGCTGTTGCGCGAACGGCGCACGAAGCTCGCTGCCTTGCGCAAGCTGGAGCTGGCCAATGCGCCGGCGCTCGCGGGCGCCACGCTGCGGCAGCTGCAGGAGTTGCAGACCTCGCGCCGGGCCAGGCCGTGAGCGCATTCCGCACCCTGCTGTGGTGGCTGCTGCTCGCGGCGCTGGGTGCGCTCGCCTACGAACTGCTCGCGCGCGACCTCGGCGAGGTCGTGGTGCGCTGGCATGGCTTCACCGTCAACACCACCGTCGCGTTCACGCTGATCGCGTGGGCCTTGCTGTGGTTCGTGTGCTGGCTGCTGTGGACGGCGCTGCGCCTGCCCTTCACCGCCTGGCAACGGCTGGCGCAGACGCAGGCGCGGCGCCGCCTGGTCAACGGCCTGGTGGCGCTGCACGAAGGCCGGCACGCGCGCGCGGCCGCGTTGCTGGCGAAGGCGGCCGAGGATCCGGAGATCGCGACGGTCGCGCGCCTGGGTGCGCGCGAAGCGGCGGTGCGTCGCGGCGACGTCGCCGCGACCGCGCAGTGGCAGACCGCGCTGGCCGAGCGCGAACCGCTGCTCGCCGCGACGAATACGGCCGAGGCGCTGCTGGCGCAGGGCTCGGCAAGATCGGCGCTCGATGTCCTGCAGCCCTGGCACGAGCGCCAGGCGCTGTCGCCGCGCGGCCTGCGCCTGCGCGGGGAAGCGCTGATCGCCAGCAACCGCGCGGCCGAGGCCCTGCCGCTGCTGGCGCTGCTCGCGCGCGAAGGCGAGGACGATGCCGCGACGCTGTCCGCGCGCGAACGCGCCTGGCAGGCGGCGGCGCTGGCGCAGTCCGCGCACGCCGGCGAGTTGCAGCAGCGCTGGCAGGCGCTGGCGGCGCCGCTGCGCGAACACGCGGACTTGCTGTCGGCCTACGCGGAGCGCGCCGGCCAGCTCGGCCTGGAACGCGAAGCCGCCGAGGTGCTCGCCGAAGCGATCGAGCGCGACTGGCGCGAGCCGCTGCTCGCCAGCTATGCGGGCTTGCCGGCGGCGCGCGAGGACACGCGGCTGGCGCGCGCGCGCTCCTGGTTGCAGGCGCATGCGGAGAGCGCCGCGCTGGCGCAGGCGCTGGGCGAACTGGCCTGGCGCGCCGGCGACCTGGGCTACGCCGAGGAAGCGCTCACGCGCGCCATCGCGCAGGGCGCCGGCGCCGCCGCCTGGGAAGAACTCGGCAACGTGTACACGGCGCGCGAGGACCACGCGCGCGCGCAACTGGCCTACGCGAATGCACTGCGCGCCGCGCGCGCGGCGAACGTGGTGCCGATGTCGGGCCGCAGCCTGCGCGAGCAGATCGCCGCCGAAGCCGTCGCCGAGCAGCGCGACGAATTCGGCTACCCGCGCGTCGGAAAATAGGGTCAGCTTCCTTATTCAGCTTCGAACGCGCCAGCGAAGGCCGCTGGCCCGACACGCTAGCCGGCGAAGCTGAATAAGGAAGCTGACCCTATTTTTCCAGGATCGCGACGACGCCCATGCCGCCGGCGGTGCAGATGGAGATCAGCGCGCGGCCACTGCCGCGTTCGTCTAGGAGTTTCGCCGCGGTGGCGACGATGCGCGCGCCGGTGGCCGCGAAGGGGTGGCCGACGGCGAGCGAGGAACCGACCACGTTGAGCTTGCTGCGGTCGACGCTGCCCAGCGGCGCGGAAAGGCCGAGGCGATCGCGGCAGTAGCTTTCCGATTCCCAGGCCTTCAGCGTGCACAGCACCTGCGCGGCGAAGGCTTCGTGGATCTCGTAGAAATCGAAGTCCTGCAGCGTCAGCCCGCGCCGCTGCAGCAGTTGCGCGACCGCCACGGTCGGCGCCATCAGCAGGCCTTCGCCCCGCTCGAAGTCGACGGCCGCCACCTGCGCGTCCATGAGGTAGGCGAGCACGGGCAGGTTGTGCGCGCGTGCCCAGTCCTCGGACGCGAGCAGCGCCGCGGAGGCGCCATCGGACAGGTTGGTCGAGTTGCCGGCGGTGAGCGTGCCCTGGCCGCTGCGCTTGTCGAAGGCGGGCTTCAGTGTCGCCAGCTTTTCCATCGTGGTGTCGGGACGCAGGATGCCGTCGCGTTCCAGGCCGCGGAAGGGCACCACGAGGTCCTTGAAGAAGCCGCGCTCGTAAGCCGCGGCCGCCTTCTGGTGCGAATCGAAGGCGAGCTGGTCCTGGTCGATGCGCGCGACCTGCCATTCCTTCGCCATCGCTTCGCAATGCTCGCCCATGGACTTGCCGGTGCGCGGTTCGCCCACGCCCGGGAACTCGGGCTTGAATTCGGAAAAGCGAAAGCCCTTCAAGGCCGCGCCGACGCGCGCGCCGAAGGAGCGCGCCATGTTGATGTCGAGCAGGCGCCGACGCAGGCGCTTGTTCACCGCGATGGGCACGTCGGAGGTGGTGTCGGAACCGCCGCCGATGCCGGCCTCGATCTGGCCGAGCGCGATCTTGTTGGCGATGGTGATGCAGCTGTCCAGGCCGGTGCCGCAGGCGCGCTGCAGGGTGATGCCGGGCGTGAGCGGCGACAGGCCCGAGGACAGGGTCGCTTCGCGCGCGAGGTTCCAGTCGGAGGAGTGCTTGAGCACCGCGCCCATCGCCACTTCGCCCAGCACCTCGCCCTGCAGCCCGTACTTCTCCACGAGCGCGCCCAGCGTCTTGATCGACATGCCCAGGTTGCCGACGTCGAAGTAGGCGGTGTTGTTCTTGCAGAAGGGGATGCGGACGCCGCCCAGGACGGCGACGCGACGGCTAGGGTTCATTCCACGGTCCTCGAGGCGGCGCTGGCATACTGCGCCGCCATAGCTTACGGGATTTCCAAACTGCGGCGTATGGAAGGCAATGAGCCCCTCTGATCGAAGCCCGGTCTCCAGCATCCACGGCGTGCTCGCACTCGAGCTCAAGCCGGGCGCCGCACCCGCACGCCTGGTGCTGGAACAGGCCGCGGCGGAGGCCCTGGCCGGCGGCGTGGCGCGCGACCTGGCGCGTTTCGAGGAGGCCTCGGCCGAGCTCGACCTGGGCCTGCTCGGCGCCGCCTACGATCCGGTCGAACTGCTGCGCCCGGGCTGGCCGCTGCATCGCGAACTCGAACGCCTGGTGGCGCAGGCGCCCGGCGCCGGCTTGCCGCGCGTGATCGCCTTCGCCGACCGCGAAGGCCGCCTGCCCGAACAGTTGCTTCCGCACGCCGACTTCGGCGGTGGCGCCTTCCGCGTGCTGCCGTGGGTGTTGCGCGGGCCGCGCATGCAGGCGGCCCGCGTCGGCGAGCATTTCGAAAACATGCTGCTCGACACCGGCATGGCCAACGCCGACACCGCGCTGGCGGCGCAGCAGGTTTTCGGCGTGGCGATCGAGCACGCGCGCCACCTCACGCTGCACGACCTCGCCGCGATGATGGCGATGCAGTACGAGCATGCGGGCCTGGGCGTCGCCTGGCCCGTGCTGGAAACCGCGCTGATGGCGCCGGGCGAGGACTGCTGGCTCGATGCGCCGCCCGAGCCGCTGCTGCGCTACGTCAACGGCGAGGCGCGCATCGCGCTGTTCGATGACGAAAGCTGGCTCGCGGCGGGTTTCGCGCCCGAGCGCTCGCGCGATGCGGAAAGGCTCGGCCGCGACTTCGACCGCTTCCAGATGCGCCAGCGACAGCTGGCGGCGCTGTTCGAAGCCCACGGGATCGCAACGGTGTTCGAGCACTGCCCCGCCGGCGCCGATCCGCGCGCGCTGCTGCGCGGCTAGCGCTCGGGGCGGTAGTCGACGAAGGAGGCTTCGTAGATGTCGTAACCGGCGTCGCGCATGCCGAGCAGTTCGTAGGTACGCCTGGCGTTGGTGTTTTCGCGCTCGACGTACAGGCGCAGGCCGCGCACGTCCGGATCGGCCTGCGCCAGGGCCAGCAGGTGCTCATACAGCGCACGGTAGACGCCGCGCCGGCGGAAACCGGCATCGACGTACACGCTCTGGATCCTTTCCAGCACATTGGGATCCTAAGCTTAGAATTCCACGTGGACAAGTTGTCGC
>JADMIO011280024.1_pt1 | contig 59238 bp, 44 predicted proteins | sample 8958161 | NCBI WGS metagenome assembly JADMIO01 (sample SAMN16585339, study PRJNA669376) | soil metagenome | isolation source: Crop rotation soil | place: USA: Cullars Rotation, Alabama | collected 2011 | reverse complement strand
CGCGACTTCAAGTCACGTGAATTCCAAGCTTCGGATCCCACTGTGCTGGAAAGACCTTACGGACCCGGCAAGCGAGAGCTCGGCCATCGCATGGTGGGAAGACCTCACGAGCCGTGGCGGCGAAGGAATGGTCATCAAGCCGCTAACTTTCGTCGCACGGAGCGGGCGCGGGCTAGTGCAGCCAGCTGTGAAGTGCCGTGGCCCGGAGTACCTGCGCATCATCTACGGGCCGGAATACGACGCGCCAGCCAACCTCGAACGGCTACGGTCGCGGGGCCTCTCGGCCAAGCGGTCGCTCGCGCTGCGGGAGTTCGCGCTCGGCATCGAAGGTCTCGAGAGGTTCGTGCGTGGCGAACCATTAAGGCGCGTTCACGAGTGCGTTTTTGGAGTGCTGGGTTTGGAGAGCGAACCGGTCGACCCGCGGCTATAGCGAGCACAGATTTGGGCTCTGCCTCGTCCTGGCCAAAGACTGGCGGAGACCTCGCCTCCTTGCCCCGTTCCCTTTCTTCAGATGCTACAGACCCAGTGGTCCTTCGAGTGCAGCACGACCCCAGAAGCCCTTGTTCCGCTCGGTCGTCGACACGATGTTCACCCCAACGCCACGAGTGGGAGCGTTCATGCTCAATAGATGGCTAACAATAGGATCGTCGTCGGCTGCGCTACCGTCGATGATCGCGTTCATCCGCCGCGTGCAGAACCGAGCCAAGATGTCAGCCGCCTGGATGCCAGCCGAGTTCTCGGAGTTTCCAAAATCCAGCACGAACTTGCCCGGCTTGAACTCCCAGTCCGCTTGTTGGGGCGGCATCAGGTCAAGCAGTTCCTTTGCAAATTCGTTCGATTCGAGAGTCGACGCATAGCCACGCAGAAGCGTGCCGAAATGCGATTGCTCATCATGGATCACCCGCACGCTCGTCGCATCGGACGAGAAGCGGTTTATCCTCGCATAGAGGTTCGTGAATGCCGAAACGTGGGGCAGCATGGCGATGATCTTGCCGCGCAGGCTGCGGTCCGCTGGAGGCAGCAATTGCGTGTAGAGGGTACCACCCCTGTGCATCCCTACAGACTCCTCGAAGATTTCAGAAACATGCGCGAGCATCTGTCGGAGGTCGTCATCCAGTGCGCGCTCGCGCGCTCTCGCCAGCTCGCGTCGGAACGTGCCAGCGAACAACTCGAATGTCTCGGTCGTCGGAGATCTCCCGAAGTCGCAATACGCCACTAGAGCTGTCTGATCGACGTGTTCGGTCAACACGTCTGCCAAGACCTTCGCCACCGCCCAGCCACTGGGTGAGGCCTCGGACAGCCAAGGTCCCGCGAGCACATACGTCACGACATTCGTGGCAACGAAGTATGCCTTGTCCATCAACTCTACGAACACGGGCAGTCCAGCGATCCGCACCGCATTGATCAGGTCGATCACAAGGCCCGGCCGCCGATCCATCACGCGCGTCTTGATCTCGTTGGCTTGAATGCCGTGTCGCGTGCGAACGTCAATCATGATCTGACTCAATCCCTCGACTCCGTCTTCCGCCCCCAGCCCGACAAGGGCGAACGAGGGTTGTTCCCCGACGAGCTTGTCGCCCGAAACAATCGCCGCATCTCCCGTGTTGCCGCTCTCGTCGACAAACACAACCAGACTCCTCACCGGCGCGATCGTCTTCGGCTCGAAGTCCACAAACGACACCTCCACTCCGGGTCCGAGGGGACGAAATCTAACGCGAGCCGGAAACGGCTTTATGCCTTGCTGGACCGCGGTGAAACACTCCGCAGCCCAACCACCGACAACTTGCGGGAGCCGCATAAGGACCGACCCGCTCTCGGTCTCGATGGTGATGGTCCCAAGGACCCCGTGTACACCATCGCCGAGCGGCACTGGATCGCGAATGCCCGCTGCCTCAAAGAGGGCCAACGGACGGACCATTATACCCGCTCGAACGACGTTGACCACAATATCCCGTGATTGGGGGATCTTGAACTCGGGAAGAGCAAGCCACTCGAGGACGTCTTGAAGCTGCGCCACAACCGTTCTTTGCCACACGTTGAAGTCACCCGCTCTTGAGCCCCGCCACGGTTCGCACCGGGCCATTGATCGCTAGGAGTGCCCAGCTACGGCAGCGACCTCTGCCGAGCCTACCTCAGGCGCCTCGATGGCAGGAGGTCGCGGGTGAAGCCGCCGAGTCGACCCGCGCCGTTTCCACGCAGTTACCACTTGCGGGGTGATTTTCGGTCATTTTCCGTCGCACCGCGTTACGCGCGAAGATCCGAAATCGTCATGTTTTCCCGAGGAACCGCGCGTGATCGGCCGCCTTTTTGAAAGCGGTGTTTCAGTTCCTCTCGCCCCGACTATTTGGGGGAGATTGCGAAAATTTCAGGTCTCGCGTGGCCGGTGTGGGTCGGCGCCTGGACGTGAAACTGGCAACTTTACGGTCCCCATTGCCATGTCGATCCAGGTTGACGTAGCCGTGCCGTCGAGCACGGATTCAGGAAGGCTTCGACGGCGCGCACGAGCGTGGCAAGGTGTTCCCAGCCCAGATCGTCCTCAGCGACCATGCGCGCGTATGGCGCCACCCATGCGGGCGGCGGCGCAGGAAGCGCAACTGGAAGCGCGTGGGTCTTGCGCGACGTGAACGCTTGCTCGAGCGCGCGCCGAAGTCATGCGGCGCGACCTCGGGCGCGAATCGCCTTCACGTCCTCCTTGTCGATAAGCACGTGTGCGAACTTGTCGAACGGCCGCCTCGATGAGCTCGGGGGATACGTGCGCGTCAACCCAATCGAGCAGCGTCCTTCGCGCGTTCGTCACCGGGACAGCACCTATCTCGAAGACAGTGCGGTCGCCCCCCTCCCCTCCCTCTCCGCAATTCGGGATGCCTATTCCGAGCGGTAACCCGTGAGCGACATGCAGCGGACGCGCTCGAGTCTGCCCCTGCTCGACGGGGCATCAGGTTTTCGCGATAGGCGCCGTTGACAGAAGTGGGAGTTTGTACTCCCTGGCGCGCGAGAGGGGAGCATCATGCGAAGGGTACAGGGGCTTGTGTCAACTGTTGCGGTAACCGGGATGTTGGTCGGGAGCTTGCCGGGATGCCATCCAATTGGCGCGGATATGGGCGACGTGGGCGGCACTGGCGGCAGTGGCAGCACGGGCGACACTGGCGGCATTATCTGCCGAAACTATCCGTCGTCCAGGAGCGTCACCCGGCTTTGGGAGCAGCTCACTCCGTCGGGCAGCCTGCCCCAGGCGAGGTACGGTGCTTCGGCCGCGTATGACCGAGTTCATGACACTCTGCTCGTCTTCGGCGGAACGAACAAGACGACCTATTTCAACGACGTGCGCGCGCTGACGAACGCGTCTGGGGCGAGCGGAGCGCCCTCGTGGACGACTGTGCAGGTGTCAGGAACACCTCCCTCGCCGCGCGCGAATGCGCTGGCCGCCTACAACCCCATCAAAGACGCGCTTTTCATTTTCGGTGGCGAGATCGCCGGCAACAAGATCCAGACCGATCTCTGGGAGCTCACCAACGCCATCGGAGTCGGAGGGACCCCGACCTGGAGCAGCGTCCCGATTGCCGGCGCGGCGCCGTCGCCCGCCCGCGGCGACATGAGCGGCGTTTACGTACAAGCGAGCGACGCGCTCGTTTTTTTCGGCGGGATCAACTGCGGCACGTCGTCCTGCACCAATTACAGCGACACTTTCGCCATCGACAACCTCAGCACCTCGCCGACCTGGCAAAAGTTGAGCACCGGTGGCGCGCCCCCGGCGCGCTATTCGCATTCCTCGGTCTACGACACATCGAACGACCGAATGATCATCTTCGGTGGCAACACGACGACGAACCTGAACGGTGATCCGGCGGCGAACCTCGATGACGTTTGGGCCCTCTCGAACGTCAGCGCCACGGGTGCGAGCTGGCGCGAGCTGACGCCGACCACCGGCGCGCGGCCCAGTGCCCTCATGGGTCACACGGCCGTGCTCGACGAGGTCAACGGTCGTATGATGGTGTACGGCGGCGTCAATACGAGCAACTACGTCACGGGGGCGACGTTGATCCTTTCTGGCTTGAGCTCCACCTCGCCAGAGTGGTTGTCGTACGACACCGGTTCGCCCGCGCCCGCGAGCCGCACGCTGCATGTCGCGGCGTATAGCGGGAACGCGACGAACAGAATGATCATGGGGAGCGGCAGCGAGGGCGGGAGCACCTACGCCAATGACACGTGGGTGCTCCACAACGCGAACGGTCTGCCCACGACACCCGTCACGCGCATCACGATCGCGTCGGGGGCGACCACGGTGTGCACCTCGGAGTGGATGGATCTCACCGCGACCGGCTATGACGCGAACGGCAACGAGATCGACGGCGTCATCGTCGTTTGGAGCTCGAGCGACGAAACGATCGCGACTGTCGACGCCCAGGGACGCGTCACGGCCGTCGCAGCGGGCACCGTCACGATCACCGCGACGGACCAAAACGGCACGGTTACGGGCAAGATCACGATCAACGTGGTACCGAACACAGGCACCGGAAGCGGTGCATCGACCGGCGCAGGGGGCGTCGGCGGTACAGGAGGCGGCAGTGGTGGGAGCGGTGGCACGACCAACTGCACGTGTTACTGCGGCTGGCCGGCAAACATGGAATGCACCACAAATAGCCAGTGTCCAGCCGACGAAAGCGTGCCCGGCACCTCCGTGCCCGGCGTGTGCGGTTGCCCCATCGGTTGCAGATGACAGTGCTCTAGCCTGCGCTGACCTCACGATAACGACTCACAAACTATCGATACGCGTCGTTCGACCAAGCCAAGTGCCGTCCCGCGCCAATTGTGCCGCGATATGGGCAGCAGGTGGAGGCATGGTGCGCAACTTGGTCTACGCTCCGGGCCGAAGGAGACAGCCACGCCATGAAGGTCTATGGGTTCCCTCCTACCCGCTCGACTCGGGTCGTGTGGACGTTGCGCGAGTTGGATGTCGCGTTCGAGTTCGTCAATGTAGACCCCACCAAGGGCGAGGATCGGCGGCCCGAGTTTCTCGCCTTGAATCCGGCCGGAAAGCTGCCGGTGCTCGTCGATGGCGACTTCATTCTCACGGAGTCGGTCGCGATCGTCCTCTATTTGGCGGAGAAGTACCCTGACAGGGGCTTGCTCCCCAGCGGGCTTCGAGCACGGGCGGAGGTCTACCGATGGCTCCTTTTCTCCGCGACCGAGCTGGAACAGCCGCTCTGGCGAATCGCGCGACACACTGCGGTCTACCCGCCCGAGAAGCGCCTCGCGGCGGAGATACCGATCGCCCGTCAGGACTTTCTCGACATGGCGGCGGTCCTGGAGAAGCACATGGACGGACGGCAGTTCCTCGTTGGCGACAGCGTGACGGTGGCCGACTTTGTGGCGGCATACACGCTCGACATGGCCGCGGTCCGGGAGGAGCAGATGCTGCTCGACAACCTGCCTCGTCTGCGCGAGTTCATGGAGCGGATGTACAAGCGCGCGAAGGCCCCACCACGGATTGCGGAGGCGTTCGCGAGCCTACGTCAATGACGACCCGTCCCTGCAGCCCACGCCGAGTCCGTTCGCCGGTGGACATGGGCATCACTCCTCGGGTTCAGGTCCCCGTCACCGGCAAGCCATTATTGAGGGTCTTGGGATCCACGCCGAGCTTTTCGGCGGTTTGGCCCTTGCGCCCGCCAAGCCGTTCGTATGCCCACAAGGCGTACGAGCGATTCAGGTCGCGAAGAGGAAGAATCTCGCCCACGAACGTATGCCCATGCGAGCGGCCTCCGTGACCGACTTGGGCAGATCCTGAACCGTGAGGACGGGCTAGTCGTGGCCCCCGTGAAGGCTCCCTTGACGTGTCCGAAAAGCTCGCTTTCGGGCAGATTCTCCGGTAGCGCCGCGCAGTTCACGGAGATGAAAGACGCGTCGGCTCGGGCTCCCTGGGCATGAATGGCCCTTGCGACGAGCCCTTTGCCGGTGCCCGTTTCGGATCGATTCGATCGCCGTATCGATCGCGCCGTACGCCGTCATGACGATCACCGGCCGGGTCGCATCCAACTTGCGCGAAATCGCGAGCAGCCCGAGGCCATCGATTTGAGGCATGCTGAGATCGGTCACCAGCACGTCGATCGACTCACGCTCGAAGATATTCACGGCCATGCCGGCTGACGGCGATCGCACTCGCCGTGTATCCGCGATCGACGAGGCCGTCCGCGAGTGTTTCCGCCATCGAGGGCTCATCGTCGACGAGCACGCGCGCGCGCTTCGTGCCGTCGTGGGGGTTTTCAGCCATCGTCGTCTTTTGCCGCTACCGGGAGCTCCACGGACACCCGCGAGCCCCGGCCCTGCGCGCTCGGGCTCAGCGTCAATGACCCGCAATGATGTTTGACGATCTCATTCGCTATGGCGAGGCCGAGACCGGTTCCCTTCCCCTCGGGCTTCGTCGTGAAAAATGGCTCCGTCGCTCGCTCGGCAACTTCAGGACGGATGCCCACGCCGTCGTCGATCACGACGAAGGCGACCCGCTCGCCGTCCGCATAAACGGACAGAGTCACGCTCGTACCCCCCTCGCTGCACGCGTCACACGCGTTGAGCAAAAGATTCACCAACACCTGCTCCAATAAGCGTGGCTCGCATGCGATTTTCGGCAGGTCGGAACCGATGTCGAGATCGATGCGAATCCGCGCCTTCTCGAACCGGTGCTCGACCAGACCCAGAGCGGCACGCGCCAGTGCTTCGGGAGCGGAGCGCGAGAGCGCCGGTTGCCCGCCACGTGCGAGGGCGAGGAAGCCGCGAATTACCGCGAAGATGCGCTCGGTCTGTTCCGCGATGGTTTCGACGGCTCGGCGCGCTCGGTCGTCCGACTGTCTCGGTAAGAGCTGCTCGGCCCGTCCCAAGATGACGCCGAGCGGCGTCGAGACCTCGTGAGCGATTCCCGTAGCCAATGCCCCCATGGTAGCCAGCTTGTCGGCGCGTACCAGCCGTTCGTCGCGCTCATTGCGGATCTGCGTCAGCGCCAATTGATGCGCGAGCTCGAGCTCCTTGCGCTGCTTGCGCATCGCATAGCCACCGAATGGCAAAACGAGCCCGGAGGCCACGAGCACACCCAAGATGAGCCGCCATTGGGCGCGAACCTCGCGGTCGCGCTCGGACCTGGCCGTCGCGACCACGGCAATTCCCCAGCGACCGAATTCAGGGGCGTCGATGCGATGGATCCCCGCGACCGCGGCTCGCGCCGGCAGACCGAGTGCGGCCGCTTCCGATCGACTGAGACGGAGCGAGGGAAGGCTCTGTTCGATCGCCCGTGCAACCGACGGGGCGGGTACGATCGTGCCTTCACTCCCCACGAGCTCCGACTGGTCCGGGCGCTGAAGAAGAACTCGGACCATTCCCCTGTGCTCGATGGCACGAATCGCGGCCACCAGATCGGCCGGAGGCGTTTCGAGGGCTCTGCTCGGGGTACCAGCAAGCTTTTCGCCGAGCGAAGCTGCGACCGATTCGGCGAGGGTGACCTGCTCTTGTGTGAAGTCGTCGAGGGCCGCTTTGGATTCGCGCTGCTCGTCCCAATATGCGAGCGCCGTGATCAAGGCCATCGCAAGGAGCATCCAAGCGACGATAGACGGCGTTTTCATGACCGGCAGCGCGGGCGCGCGAACGGCAGGGCGCCGCATCGGAAGCGGGCGCGAGGCGGCGAGTGCGTCGTCCATCTCACCGAAGGGCTAAGCACGCATCGGACCGACCTTCGTTCCTGCGGCAAGTCGTGGGATTCGCGTTGGACGTGCGGCCACGAAATCGGGAAAATTTCCCGGTCGGGTGGGAAAAATTCCCGATTTTCGGGGAGCATCGATCGTCTTTCTAGCTGAAATCGCGCTTGGCCCAAAGCGTGCTCATCGGGCGGCGCGTCGATGCTCGCTCGCTCCGCTGCTGCATGCCTCCTCGCGCTCGTCTGTGGCATGACTTCTAGCTCCAGTCGTCGCGCTCGGACAGGTGGCGCCCTAACTTCGCGGTTCTCGCGGCGAACGGAATCCTGAAGGCATCGGATGACGCAGACGAGCGATCGCGCGTGCACCGCGACCTGGCGAAAGCTGGAGTCAGCGCCGGCCTGCGCTTACCGTGCCGCCGCTCCGGGAGCGGCGCGACGATCTCGTCTCCGACATTCTGAACGTCGCTCGTTTTTCATCCGGCGTGACGGTGACCTGATTCGGATGCGCCGGCCATGAAGACCTTGTTTCTTCCCGCGTGCTTCGCGCGGTAAAGGGCGGCATCCGCTGCGCCGACGAGTGCCCCCGCCCCCTCGCCATGCTCGGGGCCGATTGCCACGCCGATCGATACCGTGACGGGGCCGAGCGTGTGGCCGCGATACTTCAGGTCGAGAGCGGCCACGGACGTGCGGAGTTGCTCCGCTTTACGATAGGAGCTCTCCGGATCCGAATGAGCGAGAACCACGAGAAGCTCTTCTCCCCCGAATCTGCTCACGACGTCGCCCCCCCGGGTGGACGACAAAAGCACGCTTGCAATCGACTTCAACACGTAATCGCCCGCATCGTGACCAAATGAATCGTTGAATCGCTTGAAATGGTCGACGTCGATCATCAGGATCCCGAGCGACGTCTTTTCGCGCGCCGAGCGATAGATCTCCCGTTGAAGAGTCTCCTCCGCATATCGGCGATTGAAGAGTCCCGTGAGAGCATCCCGGATCGATTGGTTGCGCAGGGTCTCTCGGAGCTGCATGTTGGCAAGCGCCATGCCGATTTGCTCGGCGACGACCGAGGCTCGCCGCTTCCCCTCGTTCGAGAACTTGTGCGGCGAACCCAGGAACAAGACGCCGATCATCTCCCCGTGTGCCGAAAGCGGAAGACACATGGTGAATGCGGGGGCCGGATCGACGAAGTGCTTGCATAGCACGCTGCGATTCGAGTTATTGCCCTGATAGACTTGGCCCCGACGCAGCGCCCAACATTCGTCGGGAGCGCATCCACTCGGGTCTTTGTTGCGCGCGCCCTCGCCCCAAGTCGCGCGGCCTTCGAGTAGATCACGAGAGGCTCGAAAAAGGTAGAGCGCACCCGAATCACCCTCCAAGAGCATCGGACCGAAGCGGGCTATCACATCGTAGGATTCCTCCGATGTGCGACACGCCTGCAAGAGTTCGTCTAGCTCGAGCAAGAGAGTCTGCTCTGCGTTGCGGGCCATCACCTCCTTCTCGGCTAGCGCCCGTCGTTTCATTTCGAGAGAGAGGAGATAGAACGCACCACTTACCAACAAGACGGCCACTCCCAAGACCGTCCACGAGCTGATGACCATGATCTGGATGCGAAGCTCAGCCTCGACCTTGCGCCGCTCGAGCAAGAGCCGTTCGACGTGGATCATTTCGGCCGCGATCGACCGGATTGACTCCGTCAGATCGATCGCCTCTCGGGTGACCGAAATCGCCTTCCCCTCCCGCAGGCGTTCGCGGGCTTCGGTGAGAATCGCGATCCGCCTCGCCATTTGCGGTTCCAGCACATCGACCCTGCCCTGTTGCTCCGAGTTGTCGCTCGTCAGCTCGCGCGTTTCCTTTACGGCGCGCTGGATCGCTTGGACGCTCGGTTCGAATTCCTGGAGGAGCCGCTCGTCGTGGGTGATTGCGTATCCGCGAATGCCGCTCTCGGCCACGGCGAGACCGATGACGACTCGATCGATGGAGTCGATGACCTGATGGGTATGGGCGACCCAGTTTGCAGTTTCGGCTTGCTGGCGGCCGTTGCGGTGCGAAACGACGCCCAGCCCCAAAAGGAGCAGAACGGCGACCCCCAAGCCGATCGCCGAGAATCGCGCCCCGAGCACCCCCATTCCCCCGAGAATACCCCAATCTTTTGCCCCTGACGACACGGGCCCAGACAATCGGTTCCTTCGAAGATGCGCTGGCCATTCTGCGGACGATGCAAAGAGTAGCGCACCGAGTGAAGAGCGACCCACTAGGGGTTATACGGCTCGACCTTTGGACCCGCAGCCCCTTCACGATTCTCGGGTTCCTCGCCCTTGGGCACAGATGTATCAGGCTTGTTCCCCGAGGACGTGGCCGACGACCCCCGAGGTCGTTTCGACGCGCTCTCGGGGGCTGCCCTCGATGCAGCCTGCGCGCGCGCGGACTTGGGTTTGGCCGTTTCCTTCTCTCTCTCGTCGGCAGTCTTCGTCGGCGCGAGCGCGTCCCCTTTGGTCACGTCGAAGCTCGGGGGCGTGTTCGGGTCGCAACCCGGCGCGAAGTTGTCCGCTTTGAAGCGGTAGGTCAGGTTGCCGCGCCGCTCGCTGGACTCGGATTTCGCGATCGCCTCGATGCGAACGTCGTGTTCGCCCGCCCGTGCCGGAGTGCAGTACGACAAGAGGTAGTAGCGCTCCGAATAGCCCTGGATTTTCTGCGCGATTTGGTCGAACGCTTGCTTGACCGATTCGCGGTCCTTCGCCATGGCCGTCCCGTTTCTGCCGACCTCGCCGATCTCCCGCTCCGAGATTTCAGCGCCGAGCCCGATGGCAAAAATGTCGTACTCGCTTTCTTTCACGGCCTTCATCATTTGGTCGCGCGACACCCGTCCAGCATGATCCGTTCCGTCGGTGAAGACGACCAGCGTGCCGAACCTGAGGGGGTGGTCGGCGCGTGAGAGCTCGGCCCTGAGTGTCTCGAGGCCCTTGACCACCGCGCCGTGCAGATTGGTCGACGGGTCACGAGGTTGAAAGCCGGCGAGCGACTTGATTCCTCCCTTGGCCGCCCCTCCCGAGTTCGTAAATGGAACGATTGGGTAAAGATCGGTGCTGCCGTCGAACGCGTAGACTCCGACCCTCTGGAACTTCTCGACTTTTTCGGTGAACGCGCTCGCTGCCTCGACGACCGTGGCCGACTGCCCCGACTTGGAGACGCTGCCGCTCATGTCGACAAGGAGCAAGGTGTAATGCGAGGCAGCCACTTTCGGGTTGAGGATCGTCTGCTTGCTCTCGAATTCCGAGATCAGGCCATCGTCCTCGTAGATCCTGAAATTCTCTACCTTGAGGCCACCGACCGGCGTTCCATCCGACTGGTCGACGCGGAAATAGACGGCCACGTTGCCCGGCTTCGCGGTGGCAGAACGCACGAGATGGACATCGAGACCCGAGCCGCGGCAACCAGTCAGGATCAACGTGGAGATCGCGAGAAGCATCGTCACGCTCGATGCGAGACAACCCGGGGTCTTCATCCGAAACTAAGTGAACGCGCCTTGGCGGCGAGCGTCAACGTCAACGTCGATTCAACCGAGCCAACCTACTCGCACCTACCGAGGCTCGGGTGGTCGGCGCAATCGCCAAGAGCAACTCGGGGCGGCGTCAAGAGCAACTTCGGGCGATCAGAGCCGGGACGGCGTGGCAAAATCGCCTCACCCGCAGTTCGGTCGCTCGACTCCTCCTCGCTCGCGGGGGGGGCGGTCTCGCCGGACCAGGCTTGTCCCGCCAACTCGAGCTCCGAAACGGGCGTTTGCGCGCCCTTTTGTATACCTCCGACCCGCGCGCGTGTGCGACGATAACGGTCGCCGCAGCGAGAAAGGGAGGAGAAGACTGCCAGGCGTCGGATCGGAGGCACCTTACGTGGCGGACGCCACCGAGGAAAGCGCTGGAGCCATTTCGCTGAATCCGAGATCCCGCCGGTCTCAAAGGAGCCGGCGGCAGACTCGCAACTCGGGGTCGAGCTGTGAAAGGTCGAATGGGAACGGATGATTGGGTGCAACCAGCGCGCCTGGTTCGCGCCAGCGGGAGAATGGGCCATGGTCGAACAACTCCAACCCACGCCGGAGCACGTTTTGATGCGCGACATGGGGATGACGGACGCGAACATCGAACATCGAAGAAAGGTGGTGGCACTCGGCCCGGACGACTTGCCCCGGATCGCTGCCCTGAAGGACGTCGTTGTCCAGCACGCAGAGGAGTACGCGGCCACGTTCTTCAGCCACCTCGCCGGACTGGAAGAGTCGAAGACGCTGCTGAGTAACCGCGACTTCGTCGAAAAGGCGCGTCGGCTGAAGCACGAGCACCTCCGCGCATTGGTCAGCGGCAATTACGGCTTCGAGTACGTCGAACAGCGGATGAAGCTCGGAATGTTGTATTCGAAAGTCGGTCTCGATCTGAAGCTGTTCCTCGGCGCGTACCACGCACTGCTCCGCCACATCGGCGTGACGCTCATGAAACATTTCGAACGCACGCCGCTCGATGCTTTCGAGAATTTCATGTCACTGAAGAAGATCGCCTTCCTCGACATCGGCGTCATCGTCGACGTCATCGTCTTCGAACGGGAACGCGTCATCCGCCAACAGCAGGAATCGATCCGGGAGCTCTCGACACCCGTTCTTCAGGTTCGAGACCGGATGCTGCTGCTTCCGATCATCGGTATCATCGATACCCATCGCGCCCGGATGATCACCGAGAATCTCCTGCGCGCCATTCGCACCAATCGCGCCAAGGTGGTCGTCGTGGACGTGACCGGCGTGGGCTCCATCGACTCCAAGGTGGCGAACCACCTCCTGCAGACCGTCAGCGCGGCGCGCCTGATGGGGGCCACCGCGATCGTCACGGGCCTCTCGTCGGAGGTTGCTCAGTCGCTCGTTGCGCTCGGCATCGATCTCGCCCGAATCAATACCGTGGGGGATTTGCAAGGTGGAATCGAAGAAGCCGAGCGATTGCTCGGTTATCGGGTGACCTTGAGCTCCGCGCCACCTCTCGTGGACCGCTCGAACGGCGCCGCCGAGGGTACCGAAACCAACGGCGCCCCCGCGCACGGGTGATGCCATGGCGGTGCCCATTCTGAAACAAGCGGACACGCTCATCGCATCCATTCAGGCAGCCCTGTCCGATCAGGATCTCGTCCAACTTCGCGACGATCTCGCCGATCAGATCGGCCGATTCCGCAGCCGCGGCGTGATCATGGATGTAACGGCACTCGACGTCCTCGATTCTTTCGCGACGCGGACAATCCGTGGTATCGCACAGACGGCGAAACTTCGTGGAGCGTACACCGTGGTTGCTGGGATCCAACCCGATGTCGCATTCGCGATGGTGGAGCTCGGCCTGACCCTCGACGGTGTTGCAACGGTGCTCGACCTGGAGGAGGGGCTCGAGCTCTTGCGCCAGCGCGCGCAGAAAGATCGCGCCCGTGTCCGCTGAAGCCCGCATACCCATTGACCGGGAAACCGATATCGTAACGGCCAGGCAGCGCGGTCGCGAAATCGCGGCCTCCCGCGGATTCTCCACGACCGAGCAGACGCTGATTGCGCTGGCAATTTCGGAGGTTGCACGCAACATCGTCACGTATGCCCAGCGGGGAGAGATCCTCCTCTCGGAAATCGAAGAATTCGGACGCCGTGGCGTGAAGATCGTCGCCCAAGACCAGGGGCCAGGAATCGCCGATCCCGAGCTCGCCATGCGCGACGGATATTCGACCTCGAGGAGCCTCGGGCTCGGGCTGCCGGGCGCCAAGCGCGTCATGGACGAATTCGAGCTCACGTCGGCAATCGGCAAGGGCACGACCATCACCATGAAGAAGTGGGCACGATGAGCATCGCTCTGCAAAGCGAGGAGCTCGTCGCTTGGGGCACGGCGGGCGCCCCGATTCGAGGGGAGACCGAATCGGGTGACCTCCATGTGGTGGCTCCTTTCGAGAACGGCGTCCTCGTTGCAGTGATCGACGGGCTCGGACATGGCGCCGAGGCTGCGGCGGCATCGAAAGAGGCTGCAGTTCTCCTCGCAGCAAACGCTGGCGAGTCGGTCCTCGTCCTCGTTCAGCGCTGCCACGAGGGCCTACGCAAGTCGCGCGGAGTCGTGCTGAGCCTTGCCTCGTTCGACCGGCGCGACGAGTCCGTCACGTGGCTCGGTGTGGGCAACGTGGAGGGAGTCCTCCTTCGAACCAAAGGCTCCAAGGCACCGGATGAAGCCATCCCCATGCGTGGCGGGGTAGTCGGCTACCAGCTCCCGCCGCTTCGGGCCGCCACGGTGGCGGTCTCGCGCGGCGACACCTTGATCATGTCCACCGACGGAATACGCGGCGGCTTTCTGCGCGACCTCGACGTAGAACGGGGCCCGCGCGACATCGCACAATTGATCTTCGAGCGGTACGCAAAGGGCTCCGATGACGCGCTCGTCCTCGTGGCCAGATACATGGGTGGCCCACCATGAATGGCAACCTCGATGCGCTCCGCCGCCAATACCAGGCAGCCGTCGACGCCTACCTTAAGGGCGGTGGCGAAGTTGCGTTGAGCGGCGCTTACGAAATCGGCCGTCGAGCGCTCGGCGATGGCATGAGTCTTCTGGATCTCGTGGCGGCTCACCGTCAAGCGTTCGAGGCCCTGGTCGTTCCCGCCCCGAGGCCCGAGCGCGCGCGATTGGCCCGGGCAGCGAGCGATTTCTTCAGCGAGTTGGTCTCGCCGTTTGAAATGACATTTCGCGGCTACCGCCAAGCGAACGACGAGTTGCGACGCTTGAACGAGAGCCTGTCCCAGCAGAAGCAGGCGGTCGAATCGGCCAATCGCGAGCTCGAATCGTTCAGCTACTCGGTGTCACACGATCTGCGCGCTCCTCTGCGCAGCATCGACGGATTCAGCCGCGCCTTGCTCGAGGACTTCGCCGACAAGCTCGACGACCGCGGCAAAAGATATCTCACGTTCGTTCGTGAAGGCGCGCAACGAATGGCCGAGCTGATCGACGATCTCCTCGAACTGTCGCGTGTTTCCAGAAGCGAGCTTTCGCGCCATCGCGTCGATTTGACTGCCCTCGCTCGGCGCATCATCGAGCGACTTCGTGCCGCCGAGCCGGAGCGCAACGTCGAAATCATCTTCGAAGATTTGTCGGCAGACGGAGACCCGCGGCTCCTCGAGCTCGTCCTTCAGAACCTGGTGGGAAACGCATGGAAGTTCACGTCGAAGCGTGACCACGCGCGCATCGAGTTCGGGCATGTCGACAGGGACGGGCGCACGGTTTATTTCGTCCGCGACAACGGCGCCGGTTTCAACATGAGTTATGCGAACAAGCTCTTTGGCGTGTTCCAGCGCCTGCACGCCGCGACCGAATTCGAAGGAACGGGCGTTGGTTTGGCCATCGTACAGCGAATCGTCAGTCGTCACGGCGGCGAAGTGTGGGCAGAAGGCGAGGTCGACAAAGGCGCGAGCTTTTATTTCACGTTGGGGGCCAAGAGGGCGGACAGTTGATGGACTCCAGCGCGACCGAACGCTTCGAGCGCCGAATTTTCATCCGTGATGAATCGGATGTCGTCATGGCGCGCAAGTGGACCCGAGAGCTCGCTCTGCGCGAGGGGATGGTCGCGAACGCCGTCGAGGCACTCGTGACCGCGGTCTCGGAGGTAGCCCGAAATGTTCTCGTGCACGCGGGTGGCGGCGAGATCGTGCTCAGCGCGATCGAGGAGGGTCGGCGGCGCGGGGTCTCCGCCGTGGCGCGCGACCAAGGTCCCGGCATCGCCGACGTAGCCGAGGCCGTGCGCGACGGGTATTCCACGGCGGGCGGGCTCGGCCTCGGGCTGTCGAGCGCGAAGCGGCTTGTCAGCGAGTTCGAGCTCATTTCCCCAGACGGCGGGGGAACGACCGTAGTTCTCAAGCAATGGAAGCCATGCTGAGCCTCCGAAGGTGCCGAGATTCCACATGAGCCACGAGCGATTGATTCTGCTGGTCGAAGATGACCCACGCGACGAAGAGCTGACGTTGCTCGCGCTCGGCGAGCACAAGATCACGAACCCCATCGTCGTCGTACACGATGGGGAGGAGGCGCTCGACTATCTTTTTGCCCGTGGCGCCCACAAGGAGCGCCAATCCGACACTCTGCCCCAAGTCGTTCTTCTCGATCTCAAGTTGCCAAAGGTGGACGGGCTGGAGGTTCTCCGAGAGATTCGCTCGAATGATCGCACCCGCCTTCTCCCCGTCGTCATCCTGACCTCGTCGCGCGAAGAGAAGGACCGTCTCCAAGGGTACGGGCTTGGGGCCAACAGCTACGTTCGTAAACCGGTCGACTTCGCTGAATTCAGCGAGGCCATTCGACAACTCGGTCTCTACTGGTTGCTGTTGAACGAACCTCCGCCCGAGCCGAGGAGACCGGCACCGTGAGACGGCCACTCAGCGTTCTCATCGTCGAGGATTCCGAAGCGGACGCGGAGCTTCTTCTCCTGGAATTGGACGCGGGTGGATTCGACGTCACGTCGACCCGAGTCGATACCGCTTCGGCATTGAAATACGAACTTCAGAAGAGAAGATGGGATCTCATCGTCTCCGATTATGCGATGCCCACGTTCGATGCGCTGGGGGCGCTTGCCGTGCTGAAGCAGGCCGAGCTCGACATTCCCTTCATCGTCGTCTCCGGGACCATCGACGAAGAGAGCGCGGTCGAGACGCTCAAGGGTGGCGCCCACGACTTCCTCATCAAGGGGAAACTTGCTCGTCTCTTGCCCGCGGTCGACAGAGAGCTGAAGGAAGCAAAGGTACGAGACGCCCGACGGCGCGCAGAGGAGGAGCTTCGCGAGAGCGAGCAACGCTACCGGCGCATCATCGAAACCACCAACGAGGGTGTCTGCATCATCGATGTCCAATCGATGATCAGCTTCGTTAACACTCGTATGGCCGGCCTGCTCGGCTACACGCCGGATGAACTTCTTGGGAAGTCCATCTTCGATTTCCTGTACGAGGAGTCCAAGCAAACCGTCGTACAGAGCTTGGGCGGCGGCGACGCCAGCCTGTCGGGTCAAGTCGAAGCTCGATTCAGGCGAAAAGATGGCGCCGATGTCTGGGTTATCATCGATTCGTCGCCCATCATGGACACCTCCGGACGCCGCGAAGGTACCCTGGCGATGGCGTTGGATGTGACCGCACGCAAGCGTCTCGAGGATCAACTGCGGCAATCGCAGAAGATGGAAGCGATCGGGAGCCTCGCGGGGGGTGTTGCCCACGACTTCAACAACCTGCTTTCGGTGATTCTCAGCTACACCACACTGCTTCTTGAGGGTCTCAACCCCGGAGATCCGATGGGTGGCGATCTCAAGGAGGTGAAAGGGGCGGCGGAGCGCGCAGCGGATCTCACCCGGCAGCTTCTCGCGTTCAGCCGGCGCCAAGTTCTCGAGCTCCGAATCCTCGATCTCAACCAGATTCTCGGCGGCATGGAGAAGATGTTACGGCGCCTCCTCGTAGAGGACGTCGAGCTTTCCATGCTCACCTCACACCGGCTTGGAAAGGTCCGCGCGGACGCAGGTCAGATCGAGCAGATCGTCATGAATCTGGTCGTCAACGCGCGCGACGCGATGCCACGGGGTGGGAAGATTTCGATCGAGACCGGAAACGCAGAACTCGATGTAGCCTACGCCGCACTGCACCTCGGCGTGAAGCCCGGCTCGTACGTCTTTCTGGCTGTGACCGACACGGGGATCGGAATGGACGCGGCCACCCAGGCGCGAATCTTCGAACCTTTCTTCACGACCAAAGAGACGGGCAAGGGAACCGGTCTTGGCCTCGCGACGGTGTTCGGGATCGTCCAGCAGAGCGGGGGCCACATTTGGCTCTACAGCGAGCCGGGCAAGGGAACGACCTTCAAGATCTATCTGCCACGAACCGATGGCGTCTTGGATCCTGTGGTCAAGGCATCCGTGACGCCCCCCACCCTTCGCGGTACGGAAACCATTCTCCTCGTCGAAGACGAGGAGGGAGTTCGCGGAGTGGCGCGCTCGATGCTGCGTCGCCAGGGCTACAACGTGCTCGACGCTCAGAATGGCGGCGAGGCATTTCTCGTGTGCGAGAAGTACACCGCCACGATACACCTCCTCGTCACCGACGTGATCATGCCCCGAATGAGCGGACGCGAGCTCGTCGAGCGCGTAGCTCCGCTTCGGCCAGACATGAAAGTGCTGTACCTGTCGGGCTACACCGAAAATGCCATCGTCCACCACGGCGTTCTCGAATCGGGAATCGCGTTTCTTCAGAAGCCCATCACACCGGACAACTTCCTTCGAAAGGTGCGCGAAGTGCTCGATTCGCCCCCGCGGAGGAACCGCGAACGATCCTGATCGCTGACTCGGGGGCCACGACCGAGCGCACGCTCCCGGCCACCCTACCGGGAAGACCACAGAAATCCGAGCCCGATTGCCACGAAAGCTACTCCGGCGGCTCGCTTCAAGAAGATCGGTGGAACGGCTCGGGTCACCGCCTCGCCTGCCAGAATTGCGACGGTAGATGTGGCAACGAGGGCGGACGCCGCCCCGACGAAGACAGCCCATTTCGACCGGCCCGTGGTCGCGAAGGCCAAGGTTGCCAATTGGGTTTTGTCGCCGAGCTCGGCGAGGAACACAGTCCCGAATGTCGTCAGAGCAAGCTTCCAGTCCATACACACTCATAGCACCGCGCCGCGCGAGCACGTCTTGTGGAGTTCGTGCTCGGCAAGCCGTCCCGACAGCACGACAGGCTGTCCTCTCGCCAAACCCTGTGCTTGGATAGCGCGGCAATTGGTTCGAAACCCAAACGCGGGAGATGCCCATGCCGAAGGAAAAGCGCGGTTGGATCGTCACCAAGCACGGTCCATTGCAGAAGATCGATGAGAACTTGTGGGTGGTCGACGGGGACGTGCCCGGCGTCCCCATCAAGCGGCGGATGTGCATCATCAAGATGGTCGATGGGTCGTTGCTTTTCTTCCACGCCATTCCGCTCGACGAAGCGACGCTCGAGCAGGTCAAGGCGCTCGGAAGACCGGCCTACCTCGTCGTAGGGCACGACCAGCACTGCATCGATGCTCGTTCCTTTCAGGAAAAACTCGGCCTTCGTGCCTACGGCCCGAAGGCGCGCGAGGATAAGCTGCGCGAGCGAATCGAGCTCGCGGGCACGCTTGAGGATTTTCCCTCCGATGCGAACGTCACGGTCGAGAGCGTCCCCGGAACGAAGCTCGGCGAAGCCATGATCACGGTTCGGAGTGGTGATCGGGTCAGCCTCCTTTTTTCCGACGTCATTCAGAACAACCCGAAGGAAACGACGGCGCTCCTCTTCCGCCTCATGGGCTTTGGCGGCGGGCCCAAGGTCGTGTGGGTTTTCCGAAAGCTCTTCGTCAAGGATCGCCCAAGGCTCAAAACCGCCGTCGAGAACTGGTCGGGCCTTCCTGGGCTGCGTCGCATCGTTCCATTCCATGGGACGATCGTCGAAAACGGCGCCTCGAACGCGCTGGCCGACGCCGCCGCGAGCTTGTGAGCTCGCGCGCGTTCGGCGCGCCGATCCGAAGCCGACTGTGCTCGAGTGGCATCAAACCTGCTTGGCGCAATAGAGGCCCTCGACCCGAGGGCTCGCACCGCCGTGATCCCTCCCGTCTGCCATTTCGTTTGGTTAGGCAACCGTTTCCCGTGGCTCAACGCGCTGGCGGTGGTTTCGGCGACCAAGGTGGGGGGCTTCGATCGAGTCGTTCTGCACACCGACGACGCGCTCGCGACAGCACCGCACGTCGACCCACTGCGCGCCCTTCGCGGATTCGAGCTCCGGCGCATCGACCTCCGGCGTCTGGCTAGACGCGCCGGCGAGGACGAATCGCGCGTCTCGGCGCTCTACGCCAACATGACAAGCGCCGCCGCGCGCTCCGACGTCTTGCGCACCTTGATCCTTGCCGTCGAGGGCGGCGTCTATCTCGACGTCGACACCGTGACCGTGGCCCCCTTCACGGCGCTCCGCGCCCAGCGGGCGTTCGTGGGCCAAGAGGTCATTTGCTTTCCCGATTGGGGCACGCGACGTCATTCGACGACCGAGATTGCACGCGCCTACGGGCTCGCCGCCCTCCGCTCGGCTTTTCGAATGCTGCCACGCGGTCACCAATGGTTCGCGAGGACGCAGCACCTTTACGCGCTGGCGCCCAACAATGCCGTCCTCGGAGCCGAAGCAGGGCATCCCTTCCTACGCTCGTACCTTGCGAGAATGCTCGCCATGCCTCCCGACGTTGCTCGGAGGCGCTTCGCCGTCGGTCCCGATCTCTTGGGTCGCGTCTGCAACGAAATGCGAACGTCGGGGCCAGCGCTTCTACCCCCTTCGTACTTTTACCCCCTCGGACCCGTCATCTCGGAGCACTGGTGGCGTCGTTCACATTCGCCAGCCCTCGAAGACGTGCTCGCCGCGGAAACGGTGGCGGTCCACTGGTACGCGTCGGTGCGAAGCCGCAAGCTCGCCGCGCGCGTGAACGCCGACTACGTGAGACGGCATCGCGACCATCAGCTCTTCTCCAAGTTGGCGGCACGCTACCTCGATGCTTTCTGAGCCGCGCGTCGGGCGATCTTGACGAACGCGTCCCCGATCCTCTTCCAATCGTAACGCTCGACCTGCTCGCGCCCCTCGCGGGCCAACGCCGCCCAAAGCTCTGGATCGCGGTAGATTCGGGCGATCGCACGGGCCTGGTCTTCGTCCGTGTTCGCTGCCAAGTAGTGGCGGCCCGGTACGAGACCGAGCCCGCGCGCACCAACGTCGGTGCTCACCACGGGAATCCCCGCCGCGAGCGCCTCGACCATCTTGAGTGAGCTGCCCGCGCCATGGCTCACTGGATTGGCATACACGCGCGCCTCCGCGAGATAGGGCCCGAGGTCGGGTACCGTGCCGCAAAGGCGAACGCCGCCTCTCCGGCTCGGATCGACTTGCATTCTCGACGAGGCGAGCCGCCGTGGAATAGGGCCGCCGACGACGGTAAAGGGCAGTCCGGGCAGCTCGGCCCAAACGCGCGGAAGGATGCGCTCGACCAGCCGCAGCGCCGCGTCCAAGTTGGGCCGGTGCCGCATCGAACCGACGAAAAGGACGCCGCCGCTGCGTAGCTCGAGGGGCGGCCTCTCCAGCCGCGAAACGTCGGCGCCGTTCGGCACCAGGTGTGGCCCTTCGAGCCCTCGGCCGCGGTGATCGGCAATCGTCGCCGCGTCGGCCTCGGTGACGCACGTGAGCGCAGTGGCCGACCCCCAGACCTGGCGCTCCCAGCGCGCGACCTCGCGAATCTCACGCTCGACGCTCGGCCCCGACATACCCTGCGCGCGCAAAAGCTCCGCGAAGTAGCGGCTCTCGATGTTGTGCTCGTCGAGGAGCCACGGCAGACCCAAGGTCGGTGCGCCGAGCGATGACCAGCTGTGCGACACCACGACCAGATCGAGCGACACTTTGCGATGGAGCTCGGCGACGGCGCGGTAAAGCGACGAGGGGCTCCCGCGACGGATCCGATTGGACCCGGTCTCGCGCGAGAAGCGGGGCCAGTAGTCCCGGCCAATCCACCGGGTCGCAAATATCCCGAGCTCTCCCGAACAGAGACGGCGTCCCTCCCATACCTCACCGCGCGCGAAGAGGTGCACGTCGGCTTCGGACGCCAGAGCCCGGGCGAGTCTCTGTTGTCGGATCGCGCCGCCGCTCCTTGCCGGGCCCGGAAGGTACGGGGTAACCCACGCGACTTTCACCGGTAAGCGCCCCGCGCCCGCGCCCAATGGCTGTCGCAGCCTGGCAACATCGGCAGCAACATGGGCGCCAGAATCACTGGGAGACGAGCTCCTGGTACGCCCTGACCATCTCCGCCCCGACCTCGGCGGCGCCGATTCGATGAAGATGGCTCCCGTTCGTTCGCTCGGGGAGTGTCCGGGCGGCCGCGAGAGCTCGACGGAGCACGTCGGGATCGAGCTCTCCCTCGTAAACGTGGACCCAAGGAGGGCCGAACTGCGTCGCGAGATCGACGCCGGCACCGCGATTCGGCAAGAGAATGGGTCGATCGAACGAGAGCGCGAGAAGCGCCGTTCCGCTGTTCAAGATCTCGCGATACGGTTGAACCACGAGGTCCGCGGCACGGAAGAACACCTGCGCCCGGGCCGCGTCGATGAGTTCGAGATGGTACGTCACCCGCGGATCTCCGCGGCCCTCTTCCCGCAGCGCGTGGGCGACGTGTCGGTTTCTCGGCGCGCCCGCAACTAAGACCGTCCAGTCTTCGCCAGGCGCAGCGCGAAGCGCGCCTAGCAGTGCCGGAACATTCTTGTATTCGTACATGCGCCCGAATACCAAGAGCACGCGTGTCTCGTCGCGCAGGCCGAGGCGCCTTCGAGCGCCGCGCTTGTCGAGCTCGTCGGGGTACTGACCTCGGTAGTGAGGATGCGGAACGACCCAGGCGGGCTTCTCCGCGAGACCAGCAAAGCGTTCGCGCGCCGCGGCGAGGCCGGCATGGGTCAACGCGACCACGCCATCGAGCTCGGAGATGAATCGGCGCCAGAACTTCTCCTCGTAACCGGGATGCCGCTGCTCGTGCGTATGCAGGTTGTGAATCGTCCATAAGAGCTTCGCCCCCTTCGCGCGCGCCCGGCGCATGCTGAATAGCAGGCTCTCCGTGGTCGGGATCGCTTCCACCAAGGTGTGGTCGAATACCGACTCCGGCCAGTGAACGTGGAGCACATCCCAGGCCCCGAGCACGGCCCGGTCGGGTCTGTATTCCACGACCGCGAGGCCCGCCTTTTGCACTTCGCGGTACAGGAGCGCCGTGTATGGATTGTATTTCAAGCTGCTGCGAGCGGGTCGGGCCAGGATTCGGAGACGTCGCTCTGTTGGATGGGTGTCTGCCGGCATGGTGAGGTTTCGCTTGCCACGCTCGTTCACGATCCGTGCCGGCAGCTCATTCGAGCGGGGGAGGTGACGTTCTTCGATGCAAGCCGTGCTTCCTCTCCTTTCGCGCGATGTCGAGCGCTTTGCGCTGCTCGCGCGTTCGCTCGAGCTTTTTTTTCCGGAGCTCGGGCGAGTGTTCGTTGTCGTCCCGGACAAGTTGCAGGGAAAAATGGCCGACTCGGTGCGCCGAGCTGCCGGCAATCTCGACCACGAGATCGTGCCCGAGCAAGCCTTGGTCCCCGAAATGGCCACCTTTCGTCATCTTCCCGGTTGGTACAAGCACCAGCTCGTGAAGCTCGCGGCAACCGACGTGGTCTCGAGCGATTACTACCTCACGCTCGACGCCGACGTCATCTGCACGCGAAAGACGACGACCGCCGCACTCCTACCCGGTGGGAGGTCTGCCTGCTTCGTCATGCACAAGGAGGAACATCGCGACTGGTACGACGGTGCTGAAGCCGTGCTCGGGCTCCACGCACCGCGTAAAGCGGTGCTGCACAACGTGACGCCCGTCGTATGGTCTACGGCAGCCGTGCTCGGGCTCGTCACCCACGTCGAAAACGTCGCGCGGCGGCGTTCGTACGCACGCGGTTTGCGCGGCCTTCGGCAGCGCTTTCTGTTCAACGTGCACCTCGCTCTCGCGCGTCACGCGCGCCCATCGTGGCGCGCGTGGCTCGCCGCTTCGTACCCCTGGTCGGAATACGCGATGTACTTCACTTGGCTCGAGGCGACCGGACGTTTCGAGCGATATCACTTCGAGAGCGACTATTGCATTTACGACGTCGAGCGAAGCGTCTGGTACGAAGAGGGTTTCGACGCCTGGGAGGCGGCTCCGCTTTTTCAAGGGATTGGGCCTCCGTATTTCGCCGTGGTCCAATCCAACATGCGGATTCCAGCGGCGCGCGTGTGGCAAAAGGTGTCCCCTTGGCTGGGATGGCCCGATCGCGTGGCGGGGGCCGCTTGAGAATCGCCCACGTCATCGCAGGCGATGGATGGGGAGGCGCCGAACGTTTGGCCTGTGCCATCGCGCGTGAGTGGCGGGGACCAGGCAGTGAAGTCGCGATGGAGACGACGCCCGCTTCGCGTAGCGGCGTCCGGGCCGAGCGGCTTCCGCTGCTCGTGCTCGATGAGAGTGCTCCTGCCGTGCCGACCCGCAGGACAGCGGCCCTCCTCGCCTGGGGCCGCGCCGCGCGACGCCGCATCCACCCGTTCGAACCCGACGTCGCTCACGTCCATCTTTCGACCCCTGCGCTCGCGTCCGTCGCAGCGTTCGTCGTATGGGGGATCCCGTCCGTTTGGACCTTTCATCTTCTTCCCGAAGCAGGGTGGCCGCTCGACTTCGCGACCCGCCTGCCAGCAGGCTGGGCCCTTCGCCTTGTCGCAAGGACGGGGCGCGCTGCGTTCGTCGGAGTCAGTGATGGCGACGCAGCGTCGCTGCGGGCTCGATTTCCAGCGGCCTTCGTGCAGAGCGTCTTGAACGCACCGCCGGTCGGGGCCGACCCAACCGACGCCGTCGACCGCTCGGCCTGGGGAAACGCAGACCATGCACTTCTCTTCGTGGGCAGGCTCGAGACCCAAAAGGGTCTCGATCGGTTGCTCACCTCGCTTGCGTCGCCCGAGCTCACGACAAAATCGTTTCGGCTGCTCGTCATCGGGGATGGTTCGGCTCGGCCCGCGCTGGTGTCGCAGGCGGAAGCTCTTGGACTCGGCGAGCGGGTGGTCTTCGCCGGGGCGGCGCCCGCGCGTTCGGCCATACATGCCGCCGACATCGTCATATGCCCTAGCCGGCACGAAGGCATGCCCCTTGTGCCGATGGAATCGATTCTCGCCGGCACCCCGCTCATCGCGTCGCCCATCGCACCGCATCGCGAGCTCCTCGATGACCTGCCCGAGTCGCTCATGCCGACGTCGGACTCGGACTGGCCGGCGTGGTTATCCGCCCTTCTATCCGACCCAGGGCGGCTGCGTGGGCTCGCTCGACGGCAAGCTCGGCTCCGCGGGCGCTTCTCGCTGGCCCGCGTGGTCGCGCAATACGACGCGATCTATAGGCGCCTGGCCGCCGCTCACGCCCCGAGAGGCGCCGCTCGATTGGCGCCCTTCGACTTGCGCCAGCTCAGAAGGTGCGCCGCTGCAGCACGTCGCAAGTTGCCGTCGACCAAAAGCGCGACGCCATGAAATGCGAGGATGGCCACAAGCACGGACGCTACCAGCTTGAAAGCCCCGTCAATGTGCGGAAGCGCCGCCCGGCCGATGCAGACGAGGGACACCGCGCCGATCGCAAAGCCTCGCATGCGGCCGAGAACGTCGAGCCCGGGCATCCGCTGACGCACGGCTGCGTAAATGAAGATGGGAGTGACGACAAGGTGCACAAGGACCCCTACCGCGAACCCAAGGGGCGTCGGTATCCACGCTACGGCGACGAGGGATGCGGCCCAGTTGATCACCGCCGACATCGCTCGAATCCGAAAGAGGCGCCCGATGTCGCTCGTCGCGGCAAGCACCGCATCGCCGATCCAAGAAAAGAACGTGAACGAAAAGCCGAGCGAATAGACAAGAAGCGACGGTACGGCGGGGAGCCACTGGGCGCCGTAGACGATGGAGACGATGGCCGGAGCGCACCCGCCGAACAGCCCGAGAAAGAAGAAGCTCGGACAGGCCGAGAGCAACACGGCGCGTTCGAATTCGCGGCGGAAAGCCTCTTCGTCCGATCGCAATCGGCAAAGATACGGAAAGGAGACGCGGCGAACGAGACCGACGAGCAGCGACGGAAAGAATGCGGCGCTCTCCGCGAACTGAACGAGGCCGAGGGCGTCGCTTCCCAGGCGGGCCCCGACGACCAGGGGGGTGACCGCCGCGTTGACGAGACCGATCGCGCTATTTCCTTGGAAAGCCGCGCCGAACTTCAAGAGACCTCGCAAGCGACTCATCTCCAGCCGAAACTTGGGTCTCCAAGGCTGAACGACGTGTGCGAGAACCGACACGAGTGCGGCCTGACCGACGCTCGCCCCCACCAGTGCAGCCGATCCCGCGTGGTGCGCGGCGAGGCAAAGCGCGGTGCCGTAGAACGCCAGCGTGCCAACCAACTCGAGCGTGCCGACCCAACCAAAACGAACTTGGCGTTCGAGCACCACGAGCGGCACCGACTGCAGCATGGTGAAGAACAAGCCGATCGCCAGGCCCGGCAGGAGCCACACGGCCTCTCGTGGAACCGACGGCCATACCACGGGCACGAGGGGCGCAAGTAGGAAGCTTGCCCCGATGAGAACGAGACCGAGCGCGAATTGGAACCACCAAAGCGTGGAGAGCTCGCTCTCGTCCGGGGGTTCTTGGCGTTGTACCAGGGCGGTGCCGAGGCCCGTGTCCGACAGCAAGCGAAAGAACGACATGGCAAATTGAAGGATCGCGAAAATTCCAAAGTCGCGAGGCTCGAGCCATCGCGCGAGGTACACGTTGGCTGCCAAAATGACGAGATTCTGCAACGCCGAGCGCACCGCCAGGGCGACCATGCCGAGCCGGGCGTTACGCTTGAGTCGATCGGGAGCTTGTGACGACTGGAGCATCGCGAGCCACGGGCCATCACTTGCACGGACGGTGCCGAAGGACCGATCGCGGCCCCCCGACGCGCTGCTTTCGCGACCGACTCGCGAGCGCTAGGATGCGTCGGTGCGCCGCGCGCGAGGAACGATCCAGGTCTTCACCTTCAAGGAAGGTCTGCTTTCGGCCGTGGCCCACGACCTGCGATTTCACATCGAGCAATTCACCGTCATGCTCGACGGCAGTGATGTGGATGGCGAATTCGACCTGAAGACACTCCACCTCGACGGACCCGTTCGGCAGGGGATCGTCCACCCGGAGGACTACGACGCGAGGAACCGCGCCGACGTCGAAAAGACGATGCACCGAGACGTCCTCCGCACCGACCTCCACCCCCTCGCGCGCTTCACCGGCCGAGCCGTGCCCGACGGTACAGGTTTCGCCGTGCAAGGCGAGCTCGAGCTCGCCGGCCGAAAGGCGCCGCTGTCCTTCGTTGTGCGCGTCGAAGGTGGAAGCTATCGCGCTTCGATTGATCTCGTTCCAAGCCGCTGGGGCATCGCAGAGTACAGAGGCCTATTCGGCGCCATTCGGCTCAAAGACAAAGTCCGGATCGAACTTGCGCTGACCGATGCATGAGCCAAAGCTGACTCGCAGCGCATCTGGCGCCTAAGTTTTGTCGAGCGTCCGTCGGAAATACGCGATGGTCTCTTTGAGACCGTCCTCGAGGTTCACCTTCGGCGTCCAGTCGAGTTTGGACTGGGCCATGCTGATGTCCGGCTTGCGCTGCTTGGGATCGTCCGTCGGCAGAGGTTTGTGGACGAGCTTCGACTTGGTGTCGACGAGCGAGATGATCTTTTCGGCGAGCTCGAGCATGGTGAATTCGCCCGGGTTTCCGAGGTTGATTGGACCGGTGAAACCTTTCTCCGTCTCCATCATTCGGAGCATCCCCTCTATGAGGTCGTCGACGTAGCAGAACGAGCGAGTCTGCAGCCCGTCACCGTAGATCGTGATGTTCTCTCCCCGAAGAGCCTGTACGATGAAATTCGATACGACGCGGCCGTCGTTCGGGTGCATGCGCGGGCCGTACGTGTTGAAAATGCGGATGACCTTGATATCCATCTGGTGCTGGCGGTGATAGTCGAAGAAGAGCGTCTCCGCGCAGCGCTTGCCTTCGTCGTAGCAGCTCCGGATTCCCACGGGATTGACGCGCCCCCAATAGGACTCCGGCTGCGGGTGAACCTCCGGATCGCCATACACCTCCGACGTCGATGCCTGTAAGATCCTCGCCTTCACCCGCTTCGCAAGGCCGAGCATGTTGATGGCACCATGCACGCTGGTCTTCGTGGTCTGCACGGGATCGAATTGGTAGTGGACCGGCGATGCAGGACACGCGAGATTGAAAATGCGCTTGACCTCGACGTAAAGCGGAAACGTGACGTCGTGGCGCATGACCTCGAAGAGCGGATGCTTCATCAGGTGCGCGATGTTGAGCTTCGTGCCCGTGAAGTAGTTGTCGACGCAGAGCACGTCCTCACCCATCTTGATGAGCCGCTCGCACAAATGGGACCCGATGAACCCGGCGCCCCCCGTCACAAGAATTTTGTTGGTCATGTTGGATCTCGCTCGAGTCTCTCCTTACTTCGTCGGCACTTCGAATTCAATCCTCGCCTCCGCACTCGCGTCGGCCGAGATCACGGCAAGCAATTGCTTATTTCGAAACCAATTCGACGCAGCCTCGAGAATCGCGGACGGGCTCGAACCGACGGCCCCGACGATCACGATGCCGTCCATCAGCGCGTCGAAGGCGCGCGTATCGTTCGTGCTTTCGGCCATCGGTCCGTCGGCTACGATGAGATCGTAGTACCCGCGCAACTCGGCGATGGCCTCTCCGAACTGCAAGGACGAAAGCAGGCCCGGCGATCGAACGAGCCCCTCCGCGAGCACGTGCAAGTTCGGCGCACAGCGGAACAACATCCAAGGCGCTCGCGCGGCGGGCATCATGCGCTTCCGCATTTGTTCTGAAAATCCTTGGGAGAAAGGCATCTCGATGCGCATCAAGCGGTGCACTGCCGGGCGATCGAAGTTTGCCTCGACCAGGAGCACGCGCGCCTTGCCAGGCCCGGCCAAGACCGAGGCAAGCTGCGCTGCGATGCAGGACTTGTCCGATGTCGCTCTCGGGCCACTGGTCACGCCGACCACGAAGCACCCGTTCACGGCGAGCCGATAGAGTTGATCGCGAAGCGTCAGGAGCTCGTTCATTGATCCCGTCTGCATCATCGATGGATGGGGCGACCAGCCGACGGGCACGTCACGAAGGTTCAAGACATCGTCCGGAGGCTTCGAGCGAAGCGCGAGATCATGCGTGGGGTGAGCAGGCGAAGGCCCCCGAGAAGGCGAAGCGGGGCCGGGTGAGGACGCAGAGTCAGCGCTACGCCCGGCCGCAGGCCGCGGCGCAGGCGCGGTGCTCGGGCTCCTACCAGCAGCCTCTGGATCGAACGGCGGCACGAAGGGCGAGGCGAAACTCTGGGTGACCGCGCTCGCCCGCGAGAAAGCCGCCTGCGGATTCGCATGAAACGGGGACCACGGGTCAGGCGGCGCGTCAGGCGTCGGCGCCGGCGATGGCTGATCCGCGATTGCATCGGCGCGACGACCGACCTCGACGATGGGCACGGCTTGAATGGGTGGGATCCGATTGGGCATCGTACCCGTTTGGTCGCGGACCCGCGAAACGTCGACCACACCGCGCTCTGTTGCGAGAAGCTGCCTGGCCAAGCGAGCGGGAAGCCCCGACGATGGTCGCAGCGCCGTAGACCCTTCCAGAGCACCGGCGCCCCGAAGCAGCTGCCACCCTCCTCCATCCCGTGCCGTGACGGGCGACCCTGAGTTCGGCGTCGAGTCATGCAGTGGCGGTGCCTCGGGCGCTGTCCGGCCGGTCTCATTCAATGCATCTCGGCCAGCGGGTCCCCCAGCTTCAGTTGCAACCTCGTCATCGCCGGATGGAAACCGATCGCTGTCGACATCATGCCTCAGGGCAGCGCGCGCGAAGGCCCAGATGATGCCGGCCCACACACCGCCAGCCAATCCGAGAAGAGCGATGAGCCGCTGGTCGGGCTTGAGAGGTCGTCCGGGTAGCGACGCACGCTGAACGATGCGCAGCGCGACTCTCTGATCCATCCGTTCGCGCCCAGAGGAGTCTTGAAGCTCAGCCTCGACGACCCTTTCCATGAGCCTCTGCCCATCCGCTTGCAGCGCCAGCGCACCCGGCGAGTTCGATTCGGCCTTGGAATCCGGCGCCCCGGCAACCTCGGTTTCGGAGCGCTGCAGGGCGGCCTGTCGAGCCGCGATGACCACCTTCACCTGAGCGAGCGTCCGCTCGAGCACCGCTCGATCCGGCAACCTCTCGTAGGGAGTGCTGCCGTTCGCTGCCTCTCGCCGTTCCGCCTCTGCAATGCGCCACTCGAGCCGTCCTCGTTGCTGCTGGAGCACGACCAGCGCCGAATCCACTGGCCCGGCGGAGCTCGCGGCTTTCGAGCTCGCCGACGGCGCGGTGCTGGCGGGACTCAATGCAACTGCCGGATGCTCGGCCAAGAATGCGACGAGATCCTTTGTCCTATCATCGAGCATTTTGAGCCGCTGCTCTGCGTTATCGGTCGGCGCTTCGCTCTGAACTTCGATCCTGCGGACGGCGGCTTGCGCCAGCCAATCGGAACCGCGCCGCGCTGCGACCGGGTCTTTCGACCGAAAGGCAATCCCGAACCTGCGCTCGCCGCGCGGTGTGATCCGAATGGATCGACGCAGTCGCACGGCGTCCTCCTCGAGCGCCGGGCCTTCGAGGCTACCCCCAGAGAGCTCCCGCGCGAGCTGTTCGATCATGAGCGGGTCTCCGGTTACCTGTCGCAGCTGCTCCTCCGATTTCTTTCCGGGGGATGCGCCACCAGGTTCTGGCGATGGGCCGAGCTCGGCAAACTCGACGATCGACTCGGCTTCGTAGACGTCGCCGATGAGCAGAGCGACCACGAGTGAGATGCCGAAGACGACCGTCAGACTGAGCGCGCCGCCGCGCCAGAAGAAACCTGCGCGGCTCACGAAAGCTTGGATCGACGCCACTCTGTTCATCTTACTCGACGCGGCCCCTCGGGCCCCGCCTGCGGGATGGTCATCTTACTCGACGCGGCCCCCTTCGGGCCCCGCCTGCGGGATGGTCATGTTATTCGCGCGGGCCCCTGCGTGCGGGGTGGCGCGATGTTGGTCCACGGACTTGGGCATTAGCGTGAATTCGACCCAAACTGACCGGCTGGGATCCTCTGTCCGCGCCTCGAAATTTGACTCGTCCGTAGGGCGAGAGGAAGCAGGAACGAACTTCGGAAGGTATCTCAGAACCCTGGCTTTCGGAAGACGTCCCGGGTCCGGCGGTTCGGGGCGCCCCCTGCCCCTTTCGTCGCGGAATCACGCGTTCGGGCAAAGTCGGCCGAGCCCCCGACAGACAGAGCGGGAGCGGCGACAGCGGAAGGAGCGGCGGGGGTGGCGACCGATGCCGAGACCTCCACCGATGCCTCGGTCGCCCCTACCTGCTTTCCGACGCGAAAAAGGAGAAACAGCGTGAACGCGATGAATACAACCCCGACACCTACGAATAGAGCAATCGAGCCCCGCGATCGCGCTACCTTGCGACGCTTAGCCTCGGGAGCCTCGGCCGGCGTGGGTGGCATAGGAGCCCACCATCGCGGCGGCTTCGACTTCCTACGGTCGTCACGAATCACTACGCGCTCCCCAAGCGCGTCCATATGGCACCGTCGGCCCCTGCGTGTAAAGACCGGTCACTCGGGAGCGGACCCGTTCGAGTGTAGAAGAGTCCTCGTCCGCGAAGCTCCCTGTCAAACGGGATCAGTACGCGCCGAAGAGATCCTGGATCCTCGATTCGAGGGCAAGTGCGATCTTGTAGAGCGATGAAATCGAAGCCGACGACTCAGCGCGTTCGATCTGCGACAGAAGCGAAACGCTGAGTCCGGTGCGCCGCGACATCTGCTTCAAGGTGAGATCCTTCTCCTTGCGCAGGTTGCGGATGGTATCTCCGATGACCTTGTGCAGTTGCTCCTCGGGCGTGCGCGCAAGCCCCTTTTTGCGCATCACGCGGGCAAGCACCTCGCGAAACTCGTCGACGTTGAAAGGCTTCTTGATGTAGTCGACCGCGTCGAGCTTCATCGATGCTACCGCGGACTCGAGGTTCGGATAGCCGGTGAAAATGACAACGGCCAGATCGGTGTCGATCTCTCGGATCCGCTTCAAGACCTCGATGCCGTCGAGGTGCGGCATCATCAGATCCAGAATCAGCAGATGGTAGCCCCCCTGGCGAATTTCGGTCTCGACCTGTGTCGGGTCGCTCAGCGTTTTGACTTGATACCCGTCGCGTTCGAGCAGGGTCTGCATGTAGTCGCAGATCGCTCGATCATCGTCGACGATTAGAATTCGAACCGCGGGAAGCTCAATGGCCACGTAGTCCTCCTGTCGGGGCGGAAGGGGATAGGACGGCAGACCGTCCCTCGATTACAGTGAAACTATAACCCAATTCCGCTGACGGTGCAAGGGGGTGAGCCCGACTTTCGGCAGAGCCAACAAAGAGCTGGGACGAACCCAAATCGATCGGGGCTGAGGCCGACAACTGAGTCGCCCTGTGACCGCGCCAATGGACTTTCTCGAAGACGGAAAGGGACAGGAAGTAGTCCCGCGACATCGAGCTTACGACGCATCGACCCAGGCCTGGAACGCTGGAGATTGTAGGGCGGTCATTCAAATACCGAAGCCGAGGGAGGTCCTGTGGCCACGACCAACGATCCGATGCGACGACACGCCCATAAGCTCGAAGCCCAACCCGTGCTCGGTCAGCGGAGCAAGGAGATTCAGCCGTTCGGGACCCTGGCGCGCTACCCCCTCACACTCTCCGACGCGGCGCGCCTCGCGAGCGTGGAGGTGCTGAACCAGGTCCTGTGCGACACGATGGCGATTCGAGATCTCTACAAGAAGCACCATTGGCAAGTATCGGGGCCGACGTTCTATTCACTGCACCTTCTGTTCGACAAGCACTACGAGGAGCAAGCCAAGCTCGTCGACGAACTCGCTGAACGCGTGCAGTCGCTCGGTGGCGTGGCCATCGCGATGGCGCACGACGTCGCCGAACTGAGTCGGCTCGAACGGCCGCCGCGCGGCCGCGAAGCCGTCCCGGTGCAGATCTCACGTCTGCTCGAGGCACACGAGGTCATCTTGAGCGAAGCTCACGCTGGCGCCCATGCGGCCATGTCGAACGGCGATGACGGCACGAACGATCTCCTCGTGAGCGAAGTGATCCGGACCAATGAGATGCACGTCTGGTTTCTCTCCGAGCACCTCGTCGATACGCCGCTCGTTCGCACGACCGACTAGATAGGTACTCGGCGCGCCCTTCGACCCGCCTGCCACTAGCGCCTTCGAGTTGCCGGAGGGGCATTGCTTGACACGGGCGAGATGCGCGGGCATTGTGCCGGGCTCCGCTTGTCGAGCGATTTCACCGAGTTTTGCCGGAGTAGCTCAGTCGGCTAGAGCAGGCGTTTCATACGCGCCGGGTCGGGGGTTCGATTCCCTCCTCCGGCACCCCGAGGTGCCGTCACGGTTTCATCGAGGCTCGTTCAGCGGACGACGGGGTTGTTCATATCGAACGTGATGGTCCAGCGCATCGATGGTGCACGCAAGTTCGGTGGAAACGGATCGAAGGGCGCGGCGCGCAGGACGGCGAGGCGAACATTTTCATCAAACTCCGGAACGCCGCTCGGTCGCACGACGCGCACGTCCTCGACACGACCGTCATTGAGAATGATGAGCGACACGATCGCTCTTCCCTGCTTGCCCTCGAGCGCAGCAGCCTTCGGAAACGCGTTCTCCCAGAGGGGATCGATTTTCGCTCGCACGCTACGGCGGTATGCCGAGATGCGGGGGTCGGAATCCGATAGACCGGTGAACGGCCCTGTGCCTCCTCCGAACGGGAGAGCACGAGAGCCTGCACCTGTTAGTCCCCCGGAACCGCTCTGGCCTTCACCGTCCTCGCCTCCAGGCCCTGCCCCAAGCCATCCGCCCGCTGTGCTCGCGTGCACCAACGATTGGACGGTTGCCGCCACTTCCTGCTCGCTATCCACGGTATCTCGAGCGCGCCCTGCAACGTCCGCGGGAACGGAAGGCGCTGCCTTCGCGACCATGGGTCGACCCATTGCAACGGCGGCCGATTCGCGGTGGTCTCGCCCGGGCGACCCGCGCGGGGCGCCGGTGCCGGGGGAGGCGCGATCCGACCCGATTCGGTCGCCGCCTCGATCTCGCGATGGCTCGAACTCACCCGTTTCCAACGGCGCGGCTCCGAGCTCGCCTCCGAGGCTAGCGGCGGCCGGCGCACGCATTGCCCCGCGGCTCGGGTCAACGAGCGCCGGCGGACGCCGCTCCGCCAGGTGACCCGATCCGGTCGCGAGGAAGACGAGGTCCATCGGTTGGGTCGTCGAGCGGCGATCGTCGTTGGACGCCCGGTCTTTCGACGTGGCCAGACGCTGGATCTGATCTCGATCGATGCGGCTCGTGACCTCGCGCGAGAGGGTGAGCCCTTCGTCGCGGTCGGCGAGGTTCAATGCAGCGCTATCGACACGGAGCGAGCCCCCTCGACCGGACCGGTCCATGTCGGGCCGCGAGAGCGGCTCGCCGCCGCCCGGAAGCACTGGTTCTGTGGGACCTTTTGTCTCGTCTTGCCGGGCGCCAAGCGCAGGACCGGCATGAAAATCCGGATTCTCGATCGAGGCGACCTCGACGACCAGCTCGCTACCCTTGGGCGCCGAAGAGTCCACCCGCCCCGCTGTCGACCCGAATCCAGTCGAAACGAGGTAGGTCCCCGCCCCCACCAGCAACAGATGACCGGCAAGAGAAACCACGAGCGATCCAGCGCCCACCAGCCGAGAACCCGGCGAGTCGAAAGAACGACCGATCACCCGAACGACACCTCTTCGTTATCGTGGGCCGCTCGTGGGATCGACGCAAGGCGCAGACGCCGTACGACGTTGGCCGTCGTCTGCGCGGCGATGGCCTCGAATTGCACGCCGCGGATTTCGGCCAGGTAACGTGCGGTGTGGACGATGTAGGCTGGCTCGCACGTCTTACCGCGGAGGGGGACCGGCGCGAGAAACGGGCTGTCTGTTTCGACGAAAATCCGATCGCCGGGCGCGAAGCGAGCTGCATCACGAACCGCGTGGGCATTCTTGAAAGTGAGAATGCCCGAGAACGACAGGTCGAAATCGAGCGACAGCGCGCGCAGAGCAAAGGAGCGATCTTCGGAGAAACAATGAATGACACCTCCGACGTCGCCCGCCTGCTCTTGCTCCAAGATGCCGAGCGTGTCAGCCGGCGCGCTCCGGGTGTGGACCACGATTGGCTTTTTGACCTCTCGCGCGAGTGCGATCATTCGACGAAACGTGCGCCCTTGAACGTCGCGAGGGGAGTGATCGTAGTGATAGTCGAGACCGACTTCACCGATTGCCACGACGCGGGGATGGCGCGCGAGAGCCGCGAGCTCGTCGAAGTCTCGGTCGGTCGCCGTCGCGGCATCGTGTGGGTGCACGCCCACGGTCGCGAATACGTTGGCCCGCGCGTCTGCCAGGGCGACGGCCGCACGAGCAGCACCAAGATCGCGCCCCACACCGATGGCTACGAACGCACCGACCCCAGCCGATCGTGCGCGCGCAAGCACCTCTCCCGCCCCACCCGGCAGGTACGCCGCGTCCAGATGACAGTGCGAATCAATCAGCACGAGGCAGATTCAACCCCCGGCCCGCGTTCGACGCCAGGCTTTTTTTCGCCCGCGCCTTCGCCTCAGTTCACGAACTCGGCGTAACGCCACCGGGCTAGCGCGGAGGCGGTATCCCGCGCGCACTCGTCGCAGTAGCCGTAGATCTGCTTCAGGCGATCGGTGGCCTTACGAGCGTCGGCTTTGCGGTCCCCACTCATGCCCCCGAACTGCTCGGACAGCACGAGGATGATGTCGCGCGCGAGGTGCGCGATTTGCTTGCGGCGCTCCGCGAAGACGGCATCGCGGATCTTCTTGGTCTGCATCCCGAAGACGAGGGCATTGTCGACCTTCGCGTCGGGGTGATCGATGGCCCACGCGGCGATGGCCGAGATGAGCCCCCGGCGATATTCGGCCGGATCACCCTTCACTCCGAGAAGCGCTTCGACTTCGCCCATCATGCGCTCGTCCGGATCTTCGTACGCACCGGTGACGCGGTTTCGGATCTTCTCCTTTTTGACCCACACCCCGACGTGCGCCACATACTTGTCGAAGAGCTCGCCGTATTGGGCCTCGGACACGAGCCCGCTCGCGACCCGCATCTCTGCCTCCCACGCGTCGAGCAGCCTCCCCCGCACCGCCTCGCGAAAGGCCTTGTGATCGTGGTAGCCGCCGGCGAGCTGTTCTTCCTGCAGCCACTCGTACTCGCTGACCCGCTCGCATAGCTCGTCGAGCTCGGAGAGAACGGCGAGCGGCGAGAGGCACTTGTAGAGCTTGCTTTGTGCCGCATCGAGCAGGACCGTTCTCATTTCTCGTGGGCTTGCGCCGATGCGCCCCTCGTAAATGGGGTACACGTCGCTTTCGCGATAGATCTCGTCAATGTTTGCCTTGAGCAGCTTCTGCGCATCGGAGTCGAGCCGCTCGGGCGGTACACCCCACGTGAACAGATCGACTTTCTCGAGCGCCGTGAGCGAGCTCACGACCGACGCGAGAGCACGCGGATACCTATCGGGGTTCGGCTTGCGCATGCGCGTCAGCGCAGCGAACATCGCCGCGACCTCGGTCGCGTGAGGGGCCACGTGGCGCTGCACCTGGGGCGCGATCTGAGCGTCGTAGATAGCCTTTTCCTCGAGAAAACTGCGAAGGTAGGGAGCGCGAACCATCTCCAGCCTGCCTCGAAAGCTCGCGAACTCGGGGTGCTCGCGGAACGCGCCGAGGTGGACCTCGTTGGCGCTCCCCATCATCACGCAGTTGAGCTGGACACTCTGCTGAGGAAGCGCGACCTCGCCGGTCTCGATCGAAATCTGCAGGTATTTGAAGGCATCGAGAGGCCTCTTCAATAGATCGCTGAACTCGAGAAGCCCTCCGGCCGCCTCGATCAGCTCGCCGTAAGCTTCGAACAGCGTCGCCGCCTTGAGGGACGTCGGAAGCGAAGCTACCGATCGGTCAGCGGTGATCTGCCTCTCGCCGGCGTCGACGGACATCTGCGGCCCGACGGTAACCGCGCCGGTGCGGTAGCGTTGGGAGATGAAATAGCGCTCGACCTGGACGTGGCGCAAAACCTCCGCGAGTGAGCCCTTGTAGCTCGTGAGGAGAGCCTCGTAGACCTGCTGGTTTTTGTGCGACAACCTCCCGCGCTGAAGCCAATCGGGCGGACGCTCGAGCCGGTCGCCCTTCGGATAGAGATCCTCCAAGAGCTGCCTCCTTTGCGGAATGGGCAAAAGGAAGAGCGGATGATCGCGGATCTCGATGAAGAGACGAGCGTCGATTTGATCTTCGTCGAGGTGAGCGTAGCTCGTGCCACCGGCGCCGGCCCCGCGCGGACCGCCGAAGCCAATTGAGCCGCGAATCGTCTTTTGGCTGGGAAATACCCAGTGGAAACGATAGAGCGCGCCCTCGTCGGTGCTCGAATAATTTTCGAGCGCGCGCATCATGCACGCCGCGACAGTCGACTTGCTCGAACCGTTGGGGCCGTGCAGGAGAATGAGCTTATTCGGCCTCCCCTCTTGCGCGAAGTTCGAGAGCACCCGATAGATCTCGCCTTGGACCTCTTCTTGTCCGACTAGCGCATCCCTGCGGTTCCCCTCGGCCTCCCACGGAAGGTCGAAGAGCTTGTAGCGGGTGAGCGTGCCCCATGGCCGCTCGACCTGCGTCGTGCCGTAGAAGTCGAACATGTCGCGCATGTAGCGTGCGGCGTCGCGCGCGAAACGCGCGGGCTGGGTCGCAAAGAGCTCGAGATATTCCTGAAAGGAGAGGACGCGCCTACCTTCGCGGAAGCGGCTTTCCACCGAAGCGGCGATCTTCTCGAGCTGCGCGAGCGCTCGCTCCCCCGCGTCCACGCCCACTACTCGACCTTCACCGTCACTTCGAGCGGCTGCTTGTCCATCAGGCAGTTTGCCACGGAGCAAACGCTCAGCGACAGAGTGCCCGCCACTTTCTTCACCCCCGGAGCTTCGGAAACGAAGGGGATTTTCAAAACCACGCGGCGTTCATCCATCGTGCCGTCTTCTTTACCGACCACAGGTTTCGGGTACTTCATTCCCGGTGGAGGCGGGTCCTCCAGCTTGAACCGGTACGGGTACTTGTCGTTGATGTGGTAGTCGCCCTTCGCCTCGACGAGCACCTCGGCCGAGCAAGTGTTGTCCTTCTTGCACGGCCCAGCCGCCTTCATTTCGGCGCGGTAGTTCACGTTCTCGACGGAAGGTCGCGCGGGTGCGGATTGCGCCTGGCCCTTGTCGCCTTCCGCGGAGGCCTGGCTCACCTTGCTGCAGGCGGATCCGGTGAATGACAGCACCCCCACCAGGATCGCGCCGATGACCGCCGAGTCTCCTCTCGTACCAGACCTGAGAAGGCCTGCCGGAGCTCTTTTCATGGGACAAGAACTATCACGGCGCGCCCGGCTCGGCCAGGGTACCTCCTCCCCTCACCTGAGGAACGCAACCGCCCCGACCACTCCCACGATGACGGCCACCGCACCGATGAGCGCGGGCACGAGCCACTTCGGAGGCGCTTTTGGAACACCCATGACGAAATCGTCGTCCAGGGTGGGTGCGGTTTCCTGGGGCGGCACGTATCCTTGTTGCGCGCCGGGCGGGGGCGCCGCGAACGGATCGCTCATCGCGCTCATGGGCGGCGCCGGCTTCGCGGCAAGCATGCGCGGCAGTTCTGTCTGGATCGTTTGCCGGAGGACGCCCTCTGGCGTGTAGGCCCAAGAGAGATGATCGCCCGAAAGTCCATACGCGTGACCGAACGCGTCGGCGAGCTGGCCCACCGTACGCGTTCGGATGTTCATGTTCTTCGCGAGTGCAACCTCCATGAGCTCGTCGATCGACGGCGGGATGGGAACGGGGCCATCTTTCCCGGCTACCGTTGGGGGTATCGGATCCTTCGTGAGAATCGCGAGCAGGATGCTCGGCCCGTTGATTCCCTGAAAAGGGACGGTGCCGGTGAGGCATTCGTACGAGATTGCTGCAAGCGCCCAGACGTCGGCGCGGGCATCGAGGGTATCGAGGCCCTGGGCCTGTTCGGGAGCCATGTAATATGGCGAGCCGATCGTCGTTCCGACGACGGTGAGCTTCTTGGCGGCCTGCGACTTATCCTTCACCGATCCGAAATCGAGCAGCTTCAGGATGTCGCCCTCGCGCGTGCCGCAGAGGAACAGGTTGTCCGGTTTGAGATCGCGATGAACCAGCTGACGGCGATGTGCCTCGTCGAGCCCGATCGCGGCTTGGCTCAGCATGCGCACGATCCGTTCCGGCATCAGGCGCTTCTCGCGCTTCAACACCATGCGTAGCTCCTCGCCGTCGAGAAACTCCATGACGAGCGCATAGGTCTTGTCCTCGGTCTCCCGGAAATCGCGCACATCGACGATGTGGTCATGGGGCAAGAGCTTCGAAACTTCGAACTCGCGCTTGAAACGCTCGACCGCGATGTTGTCGCGCGCGACGTCCGCGTGCAGCACCTTCACGGCGACGCCCTTCTTGTCTTGCATATCGAGCGCTTCGTACACCCGTCCCATCCCGCCGTCGGCCACCACCCGGCGAACCTGGTAGCGCATGCACAAGAGCTGCCCGACACGCGGATCCTCGTCGGTCCCCGCGACCGGGACATCGGTCGAGCGCAGGAGCGCGATGCCGTCGACCGGACAGAAACCGGCATCGTCCGGGTACAGCCGACGGCAAGTCGGGCAGCTCTTCAGCTCGTCCCCCCCTCGTGGGCGCTCGCCGGGGGCTCGTAGTAAAGGATGCGCGCGCAGCTCGGACACTGCTCGAATGCGTCGCCGCGCATCAACTTCTGGAAAAGCATGGGCGGCAATCGCATGTGGCACGAAAGGCACGTGCCGTCGATTGTCTTCGCGATGGCGTTTCCCTTGCGTTTTCGCACCTGCTCGTAGCGTCGCAAGGTCATCGGCTGCACGGCGGCGGCAAGACGCCCGCGTTCGGCGAGCTTGGCGTCGCGTTCCTTGACGGCTTCCGAGAGCGTCTTCGAGATGTCCGATTCGCGGCCTCCGAGCTCGCCGGCGATCCTCTTCTGCTCCACCTCCGTCTCCTCGATGCTCTTTTTGGCTGCGTCGATCAAGGTAGCAAGCTTGTTGATTTCGTCCTCGCGATCGCGCTGCAGCTTGCGGAGCTCTTCGAGCTCGCGCTGCGCCGCGTTCGACTCGCGTTCGTTTCGCGAACGCGACAACTTCTCGCGCGAGCGCTCGATCTGAGCGTTCATCTGACGGACCTCGGCGCTGAGCTCGTTTCGCGTCTTCTCCATCTCGGTGAGACTCGCACGGTCGGTCAGAAATTTCTCGTCGAGTTTGCGCAGGTCGCCCTTCAGATTCGCCAGCGTGGCGCGCTCTTCGGTGAGTTGATCATCTAGTCGCCGCAGGTCGGCATCAACAGCGGCAAGGGCTTCGAGGCTGACGATCTGATCCCTGAGGCTCAAACCCAAAATCTCCTTCTTTTCATGGATCGAAACACGACCCGGAATAACGGGGTGGGCCTACCTGGGTTCGAACCAGGAACGGCCCGGTTATGAGCCGGGGGCTCTGACCGATTGAGCTATAGGCCCGAGCAAAGTGCGTGGCGCGTCGACTGACATCCCGAAAAATAGCGCATTCGACCGGGGCGACCACGGCGGGAAACCTAGTCGAAGAACCTCGGAAGGGAAAGGGTGATTGTTCCCCCGGGACGCATCGGGCGCACCCGACACTAATGCCCCCCGGCCCAAGTCCGTCCCTCCGATCGAACCGCGCGGGGGAGACGAGCGCCGCACCGACGCGGCGCCCGAAAGCCGACCCGGATTCGGACCGGGCCTTAGGGGGCATCGGCGCAGCAGCGGAATCCGAGGTCGTAGTAGCGAAACCACTCGTTGTGGGCCGTCGTGGTCGCCCGGCACCGGTTACGAACCGGGCCCCAATAGCCCCCTTTCAGAGCCGAAATGAAAGGTTTTTCGCCGCCATCGCCGGAAGCGGGGGCGAGGTGTTGGTCGCTTACCACCCACTCGTCGACGTTGCCCGTCATATCCTGAACACCATAGGGGCTCTTACATCGCGCCATATCTCCGCTCCGAGCGCGCCGATCCAGGCGTGCCACCTCGGTGGCGACCTGGCGAGGGTTCTGAAGAGCGAGGGGATCGACGTCGGCCTGGGGCTGGTCGATGTTGCACGCCGAGCTATCCCGCGTGTAGCCGTAAGGATACGGGACCATTTCCTTTCCTTCACAAGCGAGCGTCCATTCGCTTGCCGTGCAGAGCCTTTTGCCCTCCGTCTCGCACGCAGCCTGGGCCTCATGCCAACTGATCATGATCGCCGGAAGGACTCCCTCGAGGTTGGGATATTCGAAACGGTCGATACAAAAGCGCTTTTTTTGGAGCACCCCTACGCATACCGCGGGCGCTCGGTACTCGGCGCAGCGCTCGACTTCCCCTTTCAGCCACTTGAGACAAACGTGCCCGAGGATCGGGCAGTAATTTCCCTCGACGAGAATCATGCCGAAAGGACACTCATTGCCGGGGTCGTCGGCCGCGGGGGCAGGGACCGAACTGGCGAGGTCGGTACTGGCCAGGGCTTCAGCTGACTCGCTCCGAGGAGGAGGCAACCCGCCAGGGTACTGTAGGCTGCCAACGTACCAGGGATCGACGGCCGACGGGTCGACGGCTGACGGCTGGACCGCAATCGGCGACACCCCTGGATCAAGCAAGCGGGGCAGTGTTTCCGAAGACTTGTCGTTCCAGAGGAGCAGGTCGTCGCGCCCTTCTCGAGCGCCACCCGGTTCTGCCGAGAGGACCAACGAGCTTGCAAGTCCCCCGAGCACGAGGACAAGCACTCGAGGGTCGGGACTAAAGCGCAAGTACCTCCTACGGTTCCAAACGGGGCCGACCAGGGCGAAGGTCATTGTAGCTCGTAGCTAGCTCGTGGCACACGTGTGCTTGATAGGCGGTCGTCCGAATACAATCTGGGTGAGACCCTCGTCGCCCCTGCAATCTATGGAGCGATATCGTGGTGCATGACGACGGGGGGGGTCTCGATGCCGTCGACCGCGTCCGAACAACATCGAAACCCGACTTGGTAGAAGCGAAACGTCGGGCCATGCGCGCGCGTAGTCAGTCGACAGGTGTCGCGAACCGGGCCCCAGTACCCTCCATTCAGCGTTGAGACGCCGAAGGTAGTCGGGTCGTCGCCCTGGTTGTCCGTCCACTCATCGACGTTACCGCTCATGTCATATGCGCCGAAAGGGCTCACGCAGGCCGGATGGGATCCGATGGGGTCGGCTTGCCACAGGCGCAGCAGCTCGGCTTCGCGAGTGGCAGGGTTCAGTATCGCCTCGATATCGAACGGAAGGGAGCCTCGATCGACATTGCAAGGGCTCGGTTGGCGGACAAAGCCGTATGGATACGGCAGCCGCTTCGGACCTTCACACGCGAGCACCCATTCGCTGCGCCGACAAAGGCGCTTTCCGACACTCCAGCACAGCTCCTTGGCTTGGTACCACGAAACGTATACGCGCGGGTTCTCGCCGGTCAGGTTCGGCCACTCGTAGCGATCGATACAGAAGCGTCTCGGCTCGAGAAGCGTCGGGCAGTTGCTCCGTCGAACGTATTCTCCGCATCGAGCCGATTCGGCCGTGCCGAGATCGATCTGGCACTCGTAGCGATAGGCAGGACAGTAGCCGGCATCCACGAGCACCATAGCCGGCGGACATGGGTCGGGCAGGCGGTCAGCGAGCGCGAGAGCGACGAGAGGCGCAACGTCCACCCCCAGCCAGGGGGGCAAAGGAGCGCTGACCGGAAGGAGCGCCAGAGCGATCGGAAGGAATGGAGCGAGCGAGGCGAGCACAGACACTCGCCATAATACGGCGGACGCTCGCCTCCTGCTGTGCTATTCGGAACAGAATCCCCGGGCAGGATGCGGAGATGGACCGGCTTATCGTACGCGGCGCGCGGCAGCACAACCTTCGCAACGTGAGTTGCGAGCTGCCCCGCAACCGGCTCATCGTCGTCACTGGACCGAGCGGTTCCGGCAAGTCGTCGCTCGCGTTCGACACCATCTATGCCGAGGGGCAGCGTCGTTACGTGGAGTCGCTCTCGGCGTACGCCCGCCAGTTTTTGGAACAGCTTGCCAAGCCCGATGTCGACAACATCGAGGGCCTCTCGCCCGCCATCGCAATCGAGCAGCGTGCACTCGCCAAGAGCCCGAGGTCGACCGTCGGGACGGTGACCGAGATTGCCGATTACCTTCGTCTCCTGTTCGCGCGCGTCGGCGTTCCACATTGCCCCAAGTGCGGAAAGCGCATCGAAGCGCAGACAGTGCAGCAGATCGTCGACCACATCCTCGAATTGGACGAGGGCGCTCGCCTGGCCATCCTCGCCCCCATCGTGCGAGCGCGAAAGGGCGAGCTCAAGCTCGAGTTCGACCGGCTCCGTCGCGAGGGCTTCGTGCGCGCTCGGGTGGACGGGCAGGTCGTCGATCTCGGGGACGACCTCGTGCTCGACAGGTCGCGGGCGCACGATCTCGACGTCGTGGTCGACCGGATCGTCCTGAAAGACGGCCTGAAAGGACGGGTCACCGATTCCGTCGAGCTCGCCCTCAAGATCGGGGAGGGGCGCCTTCTCGTCGACCCAGGCGAAGGGGGCGAGCCCATCTGGATGAGCGAGCGTTTCGCCTGCATCGATTGCGGCATTTCGCTCCCGCCTATCGAGCCTCGGATGTTCTCCTTCAACGGCCCGCACGGCGCGTGCCCCGCCTGCGACGGAATCGGGTCGCGCACCAAAATCGACCCCGGCCGCGTCGTCCCCGACACGGGGCGTACGCTGCGAGAAGGGGCGGTGCTCGCCTGGGGGCGTCGGGGCTCTCCCGCGCTCGCCGCCGAAGTGGCGCGGGCAGTGCAAGTGCTCGGCGTCAGCGCCGACAGGCCTTGGAGCGATCTTCCCGAATCGGCCAGACAAGCCATTCTCTTCGGCCAACCCGGTCACTCGCGTGGGAAAAAGCCAGGTGCTGCCTACGATGGCATCGTCATGCGCTTGGAGCGCCGGCTCGACGCCGAGGAGGAAGCTCAAGGTGAAACTGACGCCGAGGGCACCGATCCCGATCTCGACGAGGGAGCCATCGTCGACGACGATCTCGGCCGTTTCGCCATCACCCGGACCTGCGACGCGTGCCGCGGAAGGCGCCTCAGACCCGAGGCGCTCGCCATCAAGCTCGGAGAGAAGAACATCTCGGAAATTGGCACGCTCCCTCTTCGCCACGTCCGAACGTTCCTCGAAGAGCTCCTCGCGCCATCGAGCAGCCTGAAAGGACGTGAGCGGGCCATCGCCGAACCGCTCTTGCGATCGGTAGTGGCGCGGCTCGGCTTCCTCATCGAGGTCGGGCTCGACTATCTGACTCTCGATCGCTCCGCACAGACGCTATCGGGCGGGGAAGGGCAGCGCATCCGACTTGCCACCCAGATTGGCGCGGCGCTCGTCGGTGTCCTCTACGTGCTTGACGAACCGTCCGTCGGCCTCCATGCGCGTGACAACACGCGACTGCTCGACGCGCTTCGGCGCCTCGTCGACATCGGCAACAGCGTCATCGTCGTCGAGCACGACCGCGACGCCATTCTGTCGGCCGACCACGTGGTCGACATGGGTCCCGGTGCCGGAGCCCGCGGCGGAAACATCGTTGCCGAAGGCCCCCCCTCGGCGATTATCGCGTCGCCAACGTCGGTCACCGGACCCTATCTGTCAGGCGAAAAGAGGATCCCCGTTCCGTCGAAGCGCAAGAAAAAGGACAATAGGGCGATCCGCCTGCTTGGTGCCAAGGCGCACAACCTGCAGAACGTTACCGTCGAGGTCCCAATCGGGCTCATGACCTGCGTCACAGGTGTGTCCGGCTCGGGCAAGTCGAGTCTCATCGTCGATACGTTGCTGCCGGCCGCACGCGCTACGTTGTACGGCGCAGCCGGAGCCGTCGGCCCCTGCGAGGGCATCGAGGGGCTCGAGCACATCGACAAGGTCGTTTCGATCGACCAGGCGCCCATCGGTCGCACCCCGCGCTCGAACCCCGCCACGTACACCGGTGTGTTTTCGCTCCTGCGCGAGCTTTATGCGGGCCTGCCCGAGTCGCGCGCGCGCGGCTACAAAGCCGGCCGCTTCTCCTTCAACGTGAAGGGCGGGCGGTGTGAGGCGTGCCAAGGGGACGGCGTCTTGCGTATCGAAATGCATTTTCTACCCGACGTGTTCGTCACCTGCGAAGCGTGTCAGGGGCGGCGCTACAACCGCGAGACGCTCGAAGTTCTGTATCGGGGTCTCTCGATCGCCGATGCACTCGATCTTACGGCCACGCAGGCTATCGAGATTTTCGAGAGCATTCCGCGCGTTCGCGAGCGGCTCGCGGCTCTTTGTCGCGTCGGCCTCGGGTACATAGCCCTAGGCCAGCCCGCGACCACGCTGTCGGGTGGCGAGGCTCAACGCGTGAAGCTCGCGCGCGAGCTCGCTCGCAAGGCCACAGGACGTACGCTCTACGTACTCGACGAGCCTACGACCGGTTTGCACTTCTCGGACATCGAACTCTTGACCGTCGCTCTCGCCGGCCTACGCGACGGGGGAAACACCGTCGTGATCGTCGAACACAATCTCGACGTCGTCGCATGCGCCGATTGGGTGATCGATCTGGGGCCCGAGGGAGGGGAGCGGGGCGGCGAAGTCGTTGCGCAAGGTACGCCGGAGGAAGTCGCGCGAGTCGAGAACTCGCACACCGCGAAGTACCTTCTGCCGGTGCTCGAGTCTGCGCACGCATCTGCAGCCCCGCCGTCGCGCGCACGCAGGGCCCGTGGGTGAGCGCTAGAACACCTCCGGTGTTCTAGCTCACTTTGGTGTCGGGGCATTGCCCCCGACCCGCCGGAGCGACCCCAAAACTACGTCGCTCACGACCGAGGCAATCTTGGGACTGCACGCACCTCAAACCGTACGGCACTCCGGTCTACCGAAATGCGGGGCCGGCGCGTCACCCGTAGTCTTTTTCCATCCGCTCCTGGTCTTCTTTGCAGCGGATGCAGAGCGTCGTCTCGGGCCGAGCTTCGAGACGCTTGATCGAAATGTCCTCACCGCATTCCTCGCAGGTGCCGAAAGTACCGTCGTCGATCTTCGCCAGCGCTTTTGTGATCTTGTCCAGGAACGACTTCTCTCGACCCCGCAATCGGAACGTGAACGACTGCAGGTACTCGCTCGAGGCGAGATCCATCTCGTCGGGAAGATCGTTGGCATCGAGCGTCATGTCTTCGTCGAGTGTCTGCTTCGCTTTCTTGACGATCTCGTCGCGCTTCTCCTCGAGAAGAGCGCGGAATTTCTTGAGCTGAGCCTTGTTCATGGAAGTTCCTGGTTCCGTCGCCGGCCCCTTGCGTTTGCGGGCGGCGTCTCGCGGGGCTCGGGGCCCGTCGAAACGAGCGAGAGAGGTTAAGCACCCAAGCGGCGCACGTCAATGCGACCTGGCGCGGTTCCGGCGAATTTTGACGTCGCCCCGCCGAAGCGAACAGCCTCATCAATATGCGGCCCAACTGCTGGTAGACGTTTATGAAAAGTTGCAAGGGGCAGAAGATGGGATATGAAAAGGCGAGCGAATGAAACAAGAAAATCTGGAAAACGAAGACACTCGGCCGTCACGGCGCGACCCCGCGTTGGGCACCCCCGAGCTTTTCACGGCAAGCCAGATCGCGCGCTTCTGCCACGTCGACCTGAAGACGATTCACAACTGGGCAGGGCGGGGGGAGATTCGTCACTTTCGAACGCCGGGCCGCCACCTGCGCTTTCATCGCGTCGACGTCGTCGAGTTCTTGCGCAAGTACGGCTATCCCGTCCCGGCAATCCTTCGGGCTGGAAAGCCGAAAGTCGTCGCGATTGATGACGACCCGCACGTGCTCGCCTCGATCCGGCGGGCCCTCGGACGACGCTTCGAGGTCATCACGTTCCAAGACCCATTCGACGCCCTCGTCGCCATCGGTAAGCTCGAACCCGACGCCATCGTGATCGATGTCCAGATGAAAGGTCTCGACGCAATGAAGTGTCTCGAGCGACTCAAGGCGATGGAAGCGACGTCCGGGATTCGAACGATCGTCTTTTCATCGCTCGAGGAAAGAAGACACGCCGTTCTCGAGGCGGGCGCAAGCGACTTCGTCTTGAAAGACGATGTCGCTCTTCTTCGCGAATCGATCGAAAGGCTCGCGAGTACAGAGCGCAAATGAGCAACCGCGCGAACGTCATCGTCCCTCGCGGTAGGCGCGCACGGCGTTCACGATCCCGTCGGCAAGCCTTTGGCGGTAATCAGCGGTAGCGAGTCGCTTTTCCTCTGCAGGGTTGGAGATGAACGACGTCTCGAAGACGACGCTCGGCATCTCGGCGCCGACCAATACGAGGAAGCCGGCCGTCTTCACCCCTTGATCGTTGGCGTCGTCGAAGCGGCCCAAAAGAGATGCCAGCGTCGATCGTTGCAGGAGTTCGGCGAAGCGGGTCGATCGGGCGACGGTTTCGGCAAGCCGCAGTCCTCTGGCGATCGATGCGACCTCGGATGTCGCCGCGACCGACATCGCGTTCTCTCGTGCGGCGACCTTGGCGGCGATCTCGTCGCGCGAAGTATCTAGAACGAAGCTCATGACCCCGCGCGGTGCATCGCTATCCGACGCATTGCAGTGGATCGATACGAAGAGATCCGCGTGGAAGGCGTTCGCTCGCGCTGCCCGTTCATCGAGCGGGACGAGACGATCGTCGTCTCGCGTGAGAAGGGTGAGAATACCGAGTTCGCGCGAGAGCAGGGGTGCGGCGAGGTGGGCGATGTCGAGCGTGACATCCTTCTCACGCAAGCCAGAAGGTCCGATCGCGCCAGGGTCGCTCCCCCCATGCCCCGCGTCGAGCGCGATGCGCGATACTATCCTAGCCTCGCCTGGCGCGTAGCTCGTCTTCTCCGGCGGGTGGGTCGCCGCATCGACGACAACTCGAAACGGCTCGAGAAGGTAGAAGATTCGACGGTAGGCGCGCGTCGACAGGTCAAGCACGATCCGCGTCGACGGGTCGCCTCCGGACCCTTCCCGATGAGGGGCCTGCCGAATTCTCTGGACGAGCCCACCCACCGGGATATCTCGGGCGCGGGAGGGATCGGTCTTCTCGAGATCGACGAATAGGCGCGGGCCGGTCAACTCGCCGACGCGGTAGCTCGCCGCGCCGCTCAGCGTGATGACCACTCGCGCGCGATCCCTGGAACCGTAGGGCTGGATGGCGACGACCTTGATCCGTTGACCGCGCGCGGCCGCGGATGGTGCCAGGACGAGGCCCAAGTCGTCCGATACGACATGCGTTTCGGTCGATGTTGTCTTACGCGCGCCAATCCTTTGCTCCTCCGACTCGGCGTCGAGCGCCGCGAGCTCGTCCTGGGACGGGCGGAATGGACCCAGGGACTTCAGCACGCGCGAGAAGCGATCTTCGCACAGAGGTGCGTCGAAGAGCTTCGAAGCCCGGTAGACCTCGCGATAGAGAAGGGCGGGCGCCCGCGCGAGCTCGGCTGCGAGGACCGCATGACCGAGCGCATCCTGGCATCCCTCTTCCATCGCCCCGATTTTGGCCGCGGTTCGCGACGATTCCCGGTAGAGCTCAATCGCCTCGCGCGCGTCCGCATCAGCGTGTCCTACGCGCCACATTCGCGCGCGAAGATCGGCGGCAAGACGCGAGAGATGAAGCGCTTGCGGACCTGGTTCCATTTTCGCCGAGGCGACGACGAGCTCGTCGGCGAGCGCCACGATCTCTGCCCGCGTGGGGAGGGTAGAAGCTTTGTCGAGACGGCCTTCTGCGCGTGCTTCCAATTCGGCGAGCCGGGCGTCAGGCGAGGACCGTTCGGTGTCGCCCGACGTACCTGGCGCCGGCCGATACCAACTGGAAACACCGCGTTTACAGCCACTTACCGCCAATGCGACGACCATAACGGCGGAACTCGCGCGAAGGGCTTTGCGTAAGCTACGATGGGCACGCGAGGTTCGACGTGTCATTGGGCCACACCAACGATCCCATCTATCAAGATCGGTTCACCGGGGAAAACTTCAAGGACGCCCGCACGATGGTGAATCGCTATTTGGCGAAGCTGACCGAGCTCGCCAAGCTTCCTACTGTCGAGCTCGATGCCACTGGTCACGCAGACCTGCCACAGGGCTCAGTGACGGTCGGCATCAACGTCCTCGAACGCCAGGGAGTCCTCATGATCTTCGCGCCGGTCATGGACGTTCCCGTGACCGGTCGCGAAGCCTTCTATCGTAGGCTGCTCGACATGTCGTTCGTCGCGACACAAGACGCGGCATTCGCGATCGACGGTCCGCGCGACAAGGTCGTTCTTCGAGCGCTGCGCCGTCTTTCCGCACTTGACTACGAGGAGTTCGTGGACCTCGTCGTAACCCTGGGTCAAGTGGCCGATCACTTCGACGATCGCCTGATTTCCGAATTCGGAACTTAATTTCGATAAGAAGGCACGCCCGAGCCGATCCCTATAAATTCTGCGGAGATTTTCGACTTTCGCCCGGCGCGGCTCGGCCTACAACGCGATCACGTCCCGCGCCAGCCCAGCTGATCCGTCGAGAAACGTTCCTGTGCAGGCTCGTAGCCGGCGGGCTTTGCTGATTGCTGCTCCGCGTGATAGTCGTAGTCCCCGGTAGGTGGAATGGTGAGCGAAAACCGGGCTCCGCAGAACGGAAACTTGTCACCGGAAGAGGCCGAGCGCCTCGCCGAGCGATTGAAGCCCTCGTGGGAGCTCGACGAAGCTCCTTTCGCGGTGCCTGCGGGCGCCGCCGAAATCCCGCGGCCTCCTCCCGTCGAGCCGGCACCGTCTCCTGCAGCCCCGGCCTCCAGGGCTGCCGCACCACAAGCGTTGTATTCCCACCCCTCACCGGGAGTGCAGTCCAGTCCGGGGACTCCGCCGACCGCGGTTTTTACCGCTCCGGATGCATCTGCCACTGCGATTTACGCCTCGCCGTCGGCCGCGCCGACACATGTTATGCCTCCGTCTCAGGTGGCACAGTTCCCGGCCGTTGACCCAGCGACGTCTTCTTCCGCACCGCCTGGGCCTGCTGGTACGCCCCCCTCGGTGAGACCACCCCAGTCTAGTACCCAAGGGACGACGCGAGCTGCCGCGAGAGCGAAGCACGCGCGCACGGTACTGGGTCTTGCGCCGGCGGCATCACCGACCGGCTCATCCCCACCGCCGGCGATACCGGCATCGGCACCTAACCCCTATGCCGTCGGCATACCGCCGGCCCCACTCCCTCCTTCGACGGGGGCGGTCGTCACATCGCCAGTGCCCCTCGCTCACCCGACGAGCCCGGTCGCGATGCCTTCAGCGCCCATCGCTCCGGCGACCGGCGCAGTTGCTGCGCCACCGGCGGTCGCGGCGCCGGCGAGCGCGGTCGCGGCGCCCTCCCCCATCGTTCCCCCGACGAGCGCGGTCGCCGTAGCACCATCACCCTTTGCCCCTTCGACAGACCCGAGCAGCCAAGGCGCGGAACCCTCCGTCCCGTTTACGGATCAGATGGTCCCCGCGCCGGGACCATTAGCGCGCGAACCGGCCGCTGGCTTCCTGGCGGCGGCGCAACCCGCTACTCAGCCGCAGCTAGCACGAGGTGTCGACGATGATCTCGAGGAGAAGCTACCGCTCAGGCGACCAAAGGCACCCGTGCTCTTCGGCTCGCTTATCGCCTTAGCTGGCGCCATTGGCGCTTACGCGGTGCTTGCCCCGAGCAAGCCGGCACCAACGCCTAATGCCGCACCGAACATGACTGCAGTAGCTCCGCCCGTCGCCACAACCGTTAACATCCCAGCGCCCGCATCGACACCCGCAGCCACCTCGCTCACCCCCACCCTCGCGCCTTCTCCCCCTTCCCCAACCCCGACACCTCAGGCAGCAGCCCCTGCTCCTCCCGCAGGACCGAGCGAGCCGGCGACGAAAGCACGCGAACCGATCGCTGCCAAGCCTGCCGCTCTGAATCCAACCCCAGAAGACAATGCCGCGGCGAGCAAAGCTCGAGAGTCCGCCACGCGCGTTTCCGCTGCGCCGGCCCCCGCGCCTCGCCCGCAGCCCAGAGCGGCTCCGCCGCAGAAGCCAACGATTCCAAGCAAACAAAGTGGTGGTATCGTGCGCGACGTTCCGTTCTGAGCCCGCCGCGCGACATGAGACCTTCTTTCGCCGATGCTTCTCGCTCGCGACGCCGAGGCAATACGGCTTGCGATCCGTGAGCGCGGAAGATCGAAACACCGAGGACTGATGAGAACACGCGCTTGTCTTGCCACCCTTCTGCTCGCTGCTGGCCTCGCCTTCACTTCGCACTCCGCAGACGCCGACGACAAGGACGCCGTCACCGAGACGGCACGGCGCCGGTTCCAAGAGGGAGTGAAATACTTCGATCAGAAGAAGTACGAAGAGGCGCGGGCCGCGTTCCTCCAAGCGTACGCGCTCAAGCACCACCCCGCTGTGCTCCTCAACTTGGCGCAAAGCGAGATCAGGAGCGGTCACCCACTCGAGGCATCGAGGCACTTCGCGACGTTTCTGCGCGAGAGTTCGAGCGCCTCGCCAGCGGAGCGAGCCGACGCCGAGAAGGGACTCGCGACAGCCCGCACGAGACTGGCACGGATTCACGTCGCAGCGCCGAGCGGGGCTGAAGTGACGGTCGACGGGGAACCGGTGGGGCAAGCTCCGTTGACGGAGCCGATCGACGTGATGCCGGGCGCGCACACCGTAGAAGGAAGGCTCGGAGGGCGAACGGCCAGTACGACGGTGACGGTCCCGATGGGAAAGGCGGTGAACGTGCCCTTGAACTTGGAAAGCACGTCCACTTCTGTACCTCCCCCGCCTCCTGCAACTGAATCCGCACCCTCGCCTCCCCCTATGCCGGCACCATCCCCCCCCCCATCCGAAACGCAAGAGCGTCCCGCCGAGCCTCCGAAAGAAAGTCCTGCTCCTCCCCCGGCCCCCGTCGAGACGGCGACGATATCGACTGGGGGGCGCGAACCCTTTTTCACCTGGCTCGGTCATAACGGAGTGGGCATAGCGGGGGTGGCGGCGACGCTGATCGGCGCTGGCGTCGGAACGGGATTCGCCATCGCCGCGGAGCGAGCCTCCCAGAACGCGGACTCGGTCGCACTCCAGATCCAGAATGAGGCGCTGAACATCATGACCACCAGCGCGGGTCTTTGCGTCAATCCGGCGGCCAAGGTCAACAACGAATCGAACTTGTCGACGTCGCACACGAACGTCACCGACGCCCAGCGCAAGGACGAAATCCAGCGCCTTGAATCGGCCTGTGCCCTATTGACCAACGACCTCGACTTACGAAAGAGGGACCGCACCTACGCGACAGTCGGCTTCGTGGTCGCCGGCGTGGGGTTGACGGCAACGATCGCGGCGTATCTGTTGACCTCGAACAAGAGCGGCTCGTCCGCTCGTCGCAGCGCTACATCATTCGAGGCTCTGGTGCTACCGGCGATCGGCCCTGCTCAGTCGGGCCTTACCGTCGTCGGAAGATTTTAGCTGCGTAGGTTGCGTTACTCGGCGCGGCCGACGGTCCCGGTGACCGGCCGGGTGGGCTCCGCTACTGGCCGACGGGCCGCGCGCTAGCGATCCAGTAGGTCGCGGAACGTCGAACGCGCGATGCCGATCTGCCTCGCAGCTGCGCTCACGTTGCCCCCGTGGGTCGCGACGAACGCCCGCGCCTGCTCGGGCGAGACCAGCGGGCGCGACGGGGGGTTGGCAACGTCAAGGCTTCTCGCGATGTCGCCACTGCCGATCCGTTTGGAAGAGCTCGCCGCCGCGCGGTAGAGAACATTGCGCAGCTCGCGCACGTTGCCCGGCCAACCGTAACTCGTGAGCTTCGCTAGCGCGCCCGAGGAAAGCTCGCGCGGGCCGAGCTCGATCGAGAATTCATCGAGAAAACCGGCTGCGAGAACCGGAATGTCGGTCCGCCTTTCGCGCAGCGGAGGCACGTCGACGACGAAGACCGCGAGTCTTTGGTAGAGATCCTGACGGAAGATGCCTTCGGCGACCAGCCGGTGGAGTGGTGCCCAGGTCGCGCTGATCACCCGAACATCCACCCTGCGGCGTGCGCGCCCACCTACGGGACGGACCTCCCCGTCTTCGAGCACGCGGAGCAGCTTGACCTGAAGGTCGGATGGAAGCTCCGCGATCTCGTCGAGAAAGAGTGTGCCCCCGTGGGCCTGGACGAAAGCGCCATCGCGCGAGCCGTGCGCCCCGGTGTAGGCACCTCGCTCGTGACCGAACAGCTCGGAGTCGGCCAGCTCCCGCGGGAGAGTACCCACATTGAGCGGAACGAACGGTTTGGCGCGCCGCACTCCGAGCCCGTGAATCGCGCGCGCCAACACGTCCTTGCCGGAGCCGGTTTCACCCCGCAAAAGGACCGGACCCTTGAGATCGGCGAGCCGCGCTACATCGCGGAGGACGCGCCGCATCGCGGTCGACGTCCCCACGATACCCGGCAACGAGGGTACCTGCGTTTCGACGGGGAGAGCGAGTCGCGCATCCTCGAGACAGGTCATGACCACGCGACCGAGGACGAAGCTCGAACCCGGCCCGAGCCGTGCGCTTTCAACGCGCGCACCACCTACGAAGATGCCGTTCTTCGAGCCGAGGTCTCGAAGCCCGAGTTCTCCGTTCTGCACTGTAAGCAGACAATGCCGTGTGCTCACCGCCTGATCGAACACGCGAATACCAGCATCGGCGCCGCTGCCTACCACGACCGTCTCCCCTTCGGTCACGAGCTTGAGGCGTGGCGCGCACGTAGGCCCCCCTTCGATGTTCCAATTCGAACACGGTTTTTCACCAACCATCTCCAGCGTCGTGCCGGTAACCAGCTCGGGCGGTTCCCCCGATTTGCCGTTCGAACAGACCATCGTCCGTCCCTTCGGACGTACGACTCATCGGTTGCCAGAAATTTGGGCTACCCGATGTTGATGCCGAGCGCTTTTCGGAGGGCGAAGTACTGGCTCGACACCGAGAAGATCACGAGCTCCCTCAGCTTGTCCTGCGGCGGCAGGTCGCCAGGCACCTGTGGCTCAGCACCGATGATCTTACGCGCGATTTCGAGGTCTCCGCACAATAGGAGCCCCGCTCGGCAGGCCGTCAGCTCCACGCTTTGACTCCAGCGTTTGATGTTGGCTTTCGCCCCATCCTCGATGAACTTGCGGACGACGAGCCGCAGACCCTCGATGTGAATAGGCTGCATGAATTTGGCGAGCTCGGCCGCGGTCGCATTCACTTGCGCCGTCATTTCGCCGGGAACGGGGGTGTCCGGGTGCACCATCTTCATTCCCGCGAACAGAAGCATGGTCAGTTCCGCCACCGTCGGGAAAAGGTGCTTGATGTAGTGCTCACCGCGGTAATACGAGAGGTGTTTACCCACGATGAACGTGAGCTCTTGAGGCGAGAAGCCCGTCAGCACGCTTTGGCCGGCGACCGACGCTGGTGGCGCGATGGGCACGGCGGCGAGGGCACCGGGAACGTCGTTGCGAACATATAGCTCGGGGCACGGTACGGCCAACACCTGCGCGGCCCAGCCGAACGTCTTGGCGAACGTAACCGTCGAGGTGCCGGGGTCCTGCTTGAATCGCTTGTCGAGAGCGGGAAGCTGTTTCGTGTTCTTGAGCTGCTGAATTTTGGCCATGAGCGCGGCCGCTGCCAGCATCTCGAAAATCTTGCCGATGTAGATGTTCTCGTCGGGATGAAAGAGATTCTTGATCCAGAGCTCGTTGTCGAGCCGGCTCTTTACCTGCAGCATCCCCTTGGCACGATAGTCGTCGTAGAACTTGTGTTCGTCTTCGTCGGCTTTGCCGAGGAAGGCGAGCGCCTGGCACATGCACCAGGCCGGATCGTATTGCTGCTGCCGCACGTAGAGGCGGTAAAGCGCGCGGTACGGCTCAACGCGCAGCGCGTCTCGTGCGAGGATGGCCTGCTGCTCTTCGATGGCGAGATCGATCTGATCGGTCGATTCGTAGAGCTCCGCTAGAATCTGCCGCTCCACGATCTCGTCCGGCTTGAAACGCGTGGCCATCTTGAACGCTTCGATGCCGGGAGAAAGATCGCCGAGCCGGTCCCGGTAGATAAGCCCCAAGTTGTGCCAGAGGTTGTATTCGAGATCGGAGTTGCCCTTCCCCGCCACGCGGTGGAGCATCTTCCGGAAGGCGCGCTCGAGTTGCTTCCAGTCTTTGCGCTGGGTGAGGATCTTGTTGATGCGCTCGAAGGCCTCGAGAAAGAGTGGATTGAGATCGAGCGTCTCGTTGAAGCACTCGACGGCGCGGTCGAGATCTTCCTCCTTGTCGCGATAGATCTGGGCCATCGTGTAGATGTACTTCGACTTGCGCTCGGCATGCGTCTCGAGCTCGGCCAGCGTCTGGAGCGACTCGATCATCTTCGGCCAGTTGGACGTGGCCTGGTAGAGCTGCAAGAGCTTGTGCAAAAGAACGTGGTTCTTCGGCTCGAGCTCTAGGGCTTCTTCGTATGTCTCAGTCGCCTTGTGCGGGTTCTTCTCCTTTTCCGACCAGATGTCGCCGATCTCGACGAGGAGCTTGAACCTTTCGGGTGCTTCGAACACATCGTCTAGAACCTGCCGTTTGTAGGCGCAGACCTGCTTATAGTCCTTGAGGTCCGTGTAGACACCGATGAGGGCTTCGAGCGCGGGACGGAACGACGCCTTGACGGCGAGCGATTTTTCGAAGTTGGCGATGGCCGGCTTGTTCTGACCCTGCTCCCTCTTGATAGCGCCGAGTTTGAAGTAGACATTGGCGCGCTCGTCGACGTCTCCCTCGTCAAGGCTCGTCAAGACCTTCTGGTAATTGGAGAGGGCCCCCGCCCAGTCCTTCAGACGGAAACAGACGTCGGCAAGGCCCTTGATGGTCTCGCTGTCGGTGAGATCGAGCTTGTGGGCGTCCTGGTAGGCTTTGAGCGCCTTGTCGTCCTTGCCCAGGGCGCTCGCGATGCGGCCGAGCATGTTGCTCAGCGTGTGCTGCTCGCGCCGGTCTTTCTTGCCGGCCTTCTTCACGAGTAGCTCGGCCAGGGGCTCCGCCTCGACCCACTTCTCCTTGTTGATGTACTCGGTGACGAGCGGCAGCGCTGCGTCCTCGCTGTCGGGATCACATTGGAGCGCGAGCTCATAGGCCTGCACGCCCGCTTCATGCTCGCCGAGTGTCTCGTCACGCAGGCGCCCGAGTTCGACGAGCAGCCTTGCGCGCTGGCGTGGGGCCTGCGTGTTGAGCTGCTCCTGGTCCAGATAGCGGGCCGCTCGATCCCAGTCGGCCTGCTCGATTGCGATCTGCCGCAAGGCGGCAAGCGTCGGAACATGCGAGGGATCGAGATCGAGCGCCATCTCGTAGCGCTCCTGCGCTTGACCGCGGTCGCCGAGCTTCTCGTCGAGCGCCCGGCCAATGCGGTAATACATCTCGACGCGTTGCTTGCCGTCAGCCGTGAGATCGGCAACCCTGGTCATGTAATCGATCGCCTGCGCGGCATCCCCCTGCTTCTCGAAGAGCTTCGACAGCGCCTCGAGCGCAGGGATATTGGCGTCGTCGATGTCGACGATATTGCGATATGTCTCGATGGCGTGATCGAGGTCCTCGACCTCGTCCGCGTAGACCTGCGCCATGGCCGCATAGAGCTCGACCTTTACCGAGCGCTCGAGAGTCGTATTGATGTGCCGATCGTAGGTGCTGATGAGATCCAGCCACTGGCGCAAGCGCCTGTAACACCTTTCGAGAGCGACCAGCGCCGGCTCGTGCGAGGCGTCGATCTCGAGCACCTGTTCGAGCCGCGCAGCTGCAAGATCCGCCTTCAGGAACTGCTCTTCCTGAATGCCCGCGAGCTTCATCAGTACATCGATGCGCTCCCTTTCGCTCGTGACGACGTCGAGCTCTTGCTCGAGAACGCCGACGAGTTCGGGCCAGCTCGACTTCTGCATGTACAGTCGCTCGAGCCCCCGCATCGCGGGCAGTGACGCCGCATCGACGTCGAGCACCTCGCGGTAGGTCTGCGCCGCGCGCTCCGCGTCGTTCAAGTTGTTCTCGTACAGGGCGCCGATGCGCAGTTTGTGCGATGCAATCGCCTCGGCGTCCTTCAAAGCTTTGACTTTGCGCGCGAGGACGTCAGAGAGCTCGCGGTGCATCGCGCGAGCCGTGTAGATGCGCTCGAGGGCCTCCAGGGCGGGCAGGTGCAGCGGATCAATCTCGAGGGCGCGCGTGTAATGGCCGAGCGCCTGGTCGACCTCGTTCATCTGCCGCTCGAGAAGCTCGCCGAGGTCGGTCAGGATCTCCTTCCGATCGAGATCGGTGGTCGCGACGTCGAGGGCGCGGGTCAGCGTCTGTCCGAACTGCTGCCACTGACCATTCTTGCGGTAGAGGCTTCCCATCTGCCGCAACACCGAAACGTTGTTCGGATCGAGCTGGACGATCTGCGCGTAGTAAGGCTGCGCGTATTCCGGGTGCCCGAGGTCCTCGCCGTACCACTTGGCGAGTCTGAGACAGAGGCGAATACGCTGCTGCGGGTCCTTCTCCCCTTGAAGCCATGTATTGGCGCTCTGGATCAGCTCACCCCAACGCCCGGTCGCTTGCGCCATGCGCTCGAGGTACTTCGCCGTCTCGCGGTCGGAGTAGTCTTCGGCGAACGCGTTGACGAGAGCATCGAAAGCCTGCCCCTTGTCGTCGAGCTTCTCCTCGAAGACGTGCGCGATGCGCCGCAGAATGTCGGTTCGCTCGCTTGTCTCGGTGCGCGTTTCGAGTCGCGCTAGATAGAGCTCGATGAGCGGCTCCCAACGCGACATCGTGCTGTGGAGCTGTTCCAACGTGTTGTACGCGCGGTCGTGCGTCGGCTCGATGGTGAGAATCTTCTCGTATGCTTTGGTGCCGCCATCCTTGTCGTGGACTTCTTGATCCCAGATATCCGCGACCTGCAGAAGCTCCCGGATCTTGTCTTCCGGCTCGGCGAGTGCGTCCGCACGTTGCATCTTGACCGCGACGACGTCCGGCCACTGCGTCTGGGCTCGGTAGATGGTTTCGAGGGCATCCATCGCCTCGAAGTCGCCCGGGTCGACTTCGAGAAGCTTTCGCCAAGCGTCGGCGGCCTCGAACTGCTGGCCGAGGACCTCCCCGTACGTCTTGCCGAGCTCGCGGAACGTCGCCTTGAGCTCTTCGGCCTCGACGACGCCCGTCGCGCGGTCGACAATGGCGTGCAGCGCATTGACAAGCTCGTTCGGGTCCTGCCTGCGCCGCCAAATGGCGGCAATCGCGCGCAGCGCGTGCACGTTCGCGTAGTCGAGATCGAGCACGCGATTGTAGTCGGCGAGTGCCTGTTCGTCGCGACCGAGCTGCTCGAGGAAGATCCGCGCGCGGCGATTCAGCACCTCGACGCGTCGGTCGTCGGAATCGGCAATGTCGAACTCCCGTTCGAGCACGTCGCAGAGCTCGGCCCACTGTCCAGCCGATTCGTAAAGGTTCGCTAGTGCACCGAGCGCCTCGGGATCCTCACCCCGAAGATCGAGGACGCGCTTCCACGTCTCGATGGCGCGAGGCCCGTTGTTCAGCCGATCGGATGCGAGGTGGGCAATCTTGGCCCGGATCTCTGCCTCTTGAACGTCGCCCGTCGCATTTTCGAGCTCGCGCTCATAGACCGCATCGAGCTCCTTCCAGGCCTGCTTCTGTTCGTAGATTCGAGAGAGGGACTGAATTGCCCCCTCGTGGGTCTTGTCCAGGCCGTCAAAAATCTTGCGATAAGCGCGCACCGCATCGTCGACTTGACCCAGCTTTTCCTCGTACGTCTCGCCGAGGCGGGCGTAAAATTCGACCAGCTCGTGAGGCTCGGTCGATGCCTTGACCCGTTGCTCGAGGACCTGCGCGAGATCTGCCCACTGCTCGAGCGAGGTGTAAATGCGGTCGAGGTTGGCGAGTGCGGTGGGATCGAGAGGTTGTACGCCGAGCACGTAGCGGTACGTCTCCTCGGCTTTGGTGATGTCGCCCAGCTCCTCCTCGAACGTGCGTGCGAGGCGCCCGCCTATGACCCGTTGGATGTTGGCGTCCTCGTGCACTCCGAGCACGTCGGCATAGGCGTTGGCGAGTTTCTCCCATCCGCCGTCTACGAGGCCTGCCAAGCGTTCGACTTCCTCCCCCGCTTTCTCGTCGAGAGGTTCCTCCTTGATCGCGCGGGTGTAGACATCCATCGCCTGCGGCACGTCGAGGAGCTTCTCCTCGGCAAGCTCGGCAATGCGATAGTGCATGGCGAGGCGGTCGGCAGAGCTCTCGAGGTGGGCGAGCTCTGCCTCGTAGACACGATGCAGTTTCTCCCACTCCGCGGCGGTCTGGTAGAGCGGCTCGAGGATTTCGGCGATCTCGGCCTGCTTGATGCCGGAAGCGAAGAGTCGTTCGATGGCCTCCAACGTGGGCGCGTGCTCAGGCGCCGCAGCGAGCACTTCACGGTAGGCGGCAATGGCCGAGTCGAGGTCGTGGAGCCGGAGCTCGTACACCTGACCGAGACGGTACTTGAATTCGAGGATCTCGTCGGGAGTCTGGCCGATCTCGGCCTCGCGAGCGAGTACCTGTGCGAGGTCGCCCCAGCGCTCGGTGCGAACGAATAGTCGATCCAGCGCGCTTACCGCGGCCTGGTTTTCCGGATCGGCCGTCAGCACGCGGCGATATCGCGCGACCGCCTTTCCAGCACATTGGGATCCTAAGCTTAGAATTCCACGTGGACAAGTTGTCGCGGCCGCTTCTATAGTGTCACCTAAATACTAGTGACTCCAGCGTAACTGGACTGGCCACAGTTAGGCCGCAAATGTAATCACACTGGCTCACCTT
>JADMIO011107728.1_pt1 | contig 59238 bp, 59 predicted proteins | sample 8958161 | NCBI WGS metagenome assembly JADMIO01 (sample SAMN16585339, study PRJNA669376) | soil metagenome | isolation source: Crop rotation soil | place: USA: Cullars Rotation, Alabama | collected 2011 | reverse complement strand
GCCGCGACTTCAAGTCACGTGAATTCCAAGCTTCGGATCCCACTGTGCTGGAAAGGAGATTGTCGGCATAGGGACGGCGGCCGATGCAGACCATCATGATGTCGGTCTCGATCGTCTGCTGCGTGCCACCGGCGGCGGGTTCAACGGTGACGCTGAGCGCGCCACCGTTTTTGGTGACACCGACAACCTTGGTCGAGAGCTGAAACTTCATGCCCTGTTTCTGCAGGATGCGCTGAAACTGCTTGCCGATCTCGCCATCGAGGCCGGGCGTGATGCGGTCGAGGAATTCGACGACCGTGACTTCGCTGCCGAGCCGGCGCCATACCGAGCCGAGTTCGAGGCCGATATAGCCGCCGCCGACGACGAGCAGGCGCTTGGGGACTTCCTTGAGTTCGAGCGCGCCGGTCGAGGAGACGATCTGTTGTTCGTCGATGGTCACGCCGGGAAGCGCCGCCACGTCGGAGCCGGTAGCAATGATGATGTGCTTCGTCTCGATGGCGCGGACGGCACCGTCCTTGCCTTTCACCTCGATCTTCCCCGGGGCGGTGATGCGCGCTTCGCCGACGATGGCCTCGCTCTTGGCCTTCTTGAGGAGGAATTCGACGCCCTTGGTGAGCTCGCCCACCACCTTGGTCTTGTGCGCCATCATCAGGCCGAGATCGAGCTCGGGAGTGACCTTCACGCCGAGCTTGGGCAGGTGGTTCTTCGCCTCGTCGAACAGGTGCGAGACATGGAGCAGCGCCTTGGACGGGATGCAGCCGATGTTCAGGCAGGTGCCGCCGAAGGCGCCGCGCTTGTCGATGCAGGCGCTCTTGAGGCCGAGCTGGCCAAGCCGGATCGCCGCGTTGTAGCCGCCGGGGCCGCCGCCGATGACCACGGCATCGAATGTGTCCGCCATCTGTCTGCTTTCTGCAAAGTCGCGCCGAAGCGGGTTATGCGCCAGCCGGAACTTCCGCACAACGTGGGTTGTGGCGCAGAGCAGACATGAAAAGACCGGCCTTTCGACCGGTCTTTCCCTCAAAACAGTGCCGCGAGATCAGTGCCTGGTGCCGGCGTCCTGATCGGGCTTTTGCCTGGACTGCTGACCCTGTCCTTGCTGCCCTGCCATGTCGCCCTTCTTTGCCGACTTGGCCTTGTTCGTGCCGTCCTGCTGATTCTGCATGCCCTGGTTCTCTGCCTGTTGCGGCTGCGGCTTGCGCTCAGTCTGGTTTTCGTTCTGACGGTTCATCTGGTTGCCCATGTGTTTCTCCGAAGGTTTCAGGGCGCGCCGTTCGGGCACGCACAGTATGAAAACGTGGGCAGGAAAGTGACGTTGCGATTGTTCCGGGCGGAACAACAGGAAACCGTGGCGCGCTTCAGGCGGCTTCGGCGAGCGTGTCGCGGAAATCCACTTCGATGACAGTGCCTTTGCCGGGCGCCGAGTGCAGCACCGACGTGCCGCCGATCTGCTGGCCGAAGGTGCGGATCAGACGCGTGCCGATGCCGCCCTTGCTCGCCTTCTCGTCGAAGCCGATGCCGTTGTCCGCGATGGTCAGCTTGAGACGGCCCTCGCCGTTGCGCGCGAGCGTGACCTTGACGACGCCATCATGGCCCGGCGGGAAGGCATACTTGAAGATGTTGGTGAGCGCCTCCACGGCGAAGAGCGCGACGGGCACGGCGACGTCGCCCGAGACCTCGCAACCGCAGAGGTCCTCCTCCACTTTCACGGCCTTCATCTCGCCGCGCATGCCTTCGGTGATCTGTGTCGTGAGCTCGTGCAGGAGCCGCTTCAGGTCGATTGTCGTCTGGTCCTCGATCTCATGCAGGATGCGGTGGACGAGCGCGAGCGCGTTGATGCGCACCTGCGCCTGCAAGAGCGCCTCGCGTGCGGACGGGTCTTTCAACTGGCCGGCCTGGAGGCTGAGCAGGCTCATCACGATCTGGAGGTTGTTCTTCACGCGGTGATGGATCTCGCGGATCAGCATGGTCTTCTGGGCGAGCGCGTCGCGCAGCTTTCGGTCGCGATCCTGGATGGAATCGGCCATCTCCGACATGCCGTCGCCCAGCGCGCGGAATTCTGATGGCGCATCCTCGAGCTGCGGTCGGATGCTGTAATGGCCGCTGCGGTAGGCGGCTGAGATGCGGCGGAGGTAGGCGATCCACTGCGTCACCTGGCGCTCGGTCGCGAACCAGATACCGGCCCAGGCGAGACCGATCATCAGGATGGGCATCAGGAAATCGGCACCGACATGCAGATAGGTCGGGCCGAACAGGCGGTTCTCGCGCATCGCGAAGGCGACGGTGAGCGAGCTGCCGCGCAAGGGCGCAGCCGCGATGGTCCAGTCGCGATTGCTCGCATCTGTCGCCGAGGTCAACGACTTCGCGTCGGGCTGGCGGTGCATCGATCGCACGAGATTGCCGGCGACGTCCGGCACGTTCGAGGCAAGGACGTTGTGCTTGTCGTCATAGACGAACACGACCGCGTCCTTCGGCAGGTCCTGTGCGCGCACCATGAGGTCGAGCCAGCGCAATTCCAGGGCAATCGACACCACGCCGTCGAACCCGCTCTTGGCGTCGCGCAAGGGCAGCATGGCGGCGATGATCGGGCGGTGCAGCAGCGGGCTCGCGATCTGACCGGTCACGAAGAACTGGCCGCGGCGCGCGGTCGGTAGAAGCGCGGGATTGCCTTTCAGGCCGACCGCGTTGGGAAGCGCGGCACACACCACGCTCCAGTTCTTGTCGATGCGGGCGATATTCGCGAAATAGCGCACGCCGATCAGCGCATCGCCGAGGGTGTTGTTGCAGCGGGGCGTCGCGTTGCGCACGTCGCGCATGTTCGACAGAGCGCGCGCCACCTGCTCGGCGGAGAGGATGAGGTTCTGCTGATCGGCCGCCGCCGCTTCCGCCGAGCGGATCAGGCGGTCATGGACCTCTTCGACGTCGACGCGCGCGCGCTCAATGCCTTGCAGGATGCTGACAATCGCGATCGGCAAAAGTGCGAAGGTGACCCAGAGAAGGAGAGTAAGGCGCAGCGGCCAGCCGCGCTCACTCCTCGGGCTTGTCGTCTCTCCGCTTGGCAGCGTGGGGACCGCCTGGGGGCGCGAGGCTATCCAGTTGCGCCATGATATCACGGGCGGCCTCTCCTTCTGCGGGCCGTTCGGCATTCGGCAACGCCTCGTCGCCGTCGAGAATCGCGATCAACGCCTTGCGAGCGCGCGCCACACGACTCTTCACCGTACCAACTGCACAATTGCAGATTTCCGCAGCATCTTCGTAAGAGAAACCGCCGGCCCCAACCAAAATCAACGCTTCGCGCTGCTCGTCCGTCAGGCAGCGCAGGGCGCGCGCCGTGTCGGACAGCTCCGCCGCCCAGCTCTGGTCCTGGCCGCCGCCGGGAATACGCTCGGCTGCTTCCTGATCCCACGGAGCCTGACGCCACGCGCGCCGGCGGTCGGAATAGAACTGGTTGCGAAGGATCGTGAACAGCCACGCCTTCAAATTCGTGCCGGGCACGAAGGAGTCGCGGGATTGCCAAGCCTTGACCAAGGCCTCCTGCGCCAGATCGTCGGCGCCTTCCTGGTTGCCGGTCAAAGAGCGGGCAAAAGCACGGAGGAATGGGACCAGTCCCAGGAGCTCCGTCTTGAAATCCTGCGGTTCGTGATCCTGCGGGGGATTGTTGTGGTGCATAGCAGCGTGGGGAGTGGTCATGACGACTTCTTCACCCCCTTCTCCCCTCCCTGCGCATCCATCTTGCGCAGCAGATCCATGAACTCATCGGGGATGGGCTCCTGGGCCACGCCGTCATACATGCGGCGCAGCTCACGGCCGATAACCCGCTGACGGGCCCGGATCGCCCGTGCCTTTTCCCGGTTGGGGTTCTGTTCCTTGGACAAGTTCCAATTCCGCTGTTGCGGTGCGCCAGACAAAGCCATTCTCCGATCAGAGCCAATAAGTCAGTTAACTCAGGCTCTTACAACGACTCTTGCGCCCACCTGTTCCCTTCACGGAGTCCCAACGTATCGTAATGCGAATGGTTCCCGGGGGAGGGAACTTTTCGCCGGAAGGGGGGTTTTGATGGTGTAGTCACCATTCCAATCGGTCGAAGGAGCTCTGTTTCTCATGAGCATGTCTCAGACGCTTGCCCCTCACCTGCCCTATCTGCGCCGCTATGCGCGTGCGCTGTGCGGTTCCCAGCAAAGCGGCGACACCTATGTGCGCGCGGCGCTGTCGGCGCTTCTGGCCGGCGATCAGACGCTGGTCGAAGGCGTGCCGCCGCGGGTCGGCCTCTATCGCGTCTTCCATGCGATCTGGTCGACGGCGTCGGGCCGCATCGACGAGACCACCAATGTCGCGAACGGCCCCGGCGCCAAGCAGCCGGCGACGCCGGAAGCGCGCCTGAAGGCGCTGGACGCGAACAAGCGCGCCGCCCTGCTGCTGACGGCCGTAGAAGCCTTCAGCCTGGAAGAAGCCGCCTTCATCCTCGACGAGACGTCGGAGGAAGTGGAGCGCGCGATCGTCAATGCGCAGCAGACGATCGACCGCGACCTGGCCTCGCGCGTGCTGATCATCGAGGACGAGCCGATCATCGCGCTGGACCTCGAGAACCTGGTCACCGAACTGGGCCACAAGGTGGTCGCGACGGCGGCGACGGCGGCGGATGCGGTCAAGAAGGCGCATTCCGAACGGCCGGGCCTGGTGTTGGCGGACATCAATCTGGGCGAAGGCGGCTCGGGCATCGATGCCGTGGCCGAGATCCTCAACAGCTTCGACATCCCGGTGATCTTCATCACTGCCTATCCGGAGAAATTGCTGACCGGCGAGCGGCCCGAGCCGACCTATCTGATCGCCAAGCCGTTCCTGCCCGAGACGGTGCAAGCCACGGTGGGACAAGCACTTTTCTTCCATCCGAACACGCGCAAGGCGGCGTAATAGAAAGTTCCCTTGCGCGGGGCGTTCGGGCATGGTGAGACGCATTCTCCGGCGCTGAGGCGCTGGGGATCAGAGGAGATTTTTCACGATGGCAACGGCTCAGAACATCAACACCCGTCTGTCGACGCTGCGGGCGGATCTGGAGACGCTGCAAAAGGACCTGCGGGCGCTGGCGGCTGACGCTGGCACCGCGGCCTCGGCCCAGGCGAAGGAAGCACTGAAGAGCGCGCAGGACGTGTCCGAACGCGCCTACGAACTGGCCGAGGAGGCCGCGGCGCAAGCGAGCAAGAGCGCATTCGAGGCGGCTGAGGACGTCGAAGAATGGGCGAATGAGAACGCCGAGACGCTGCGCGCCACGGTGCGGGAGCAGCCGCTGACCTCGCTGGCGATCGCGGTCGGCGTGGGCGCGTTCCTGGCGCTTCTCCTCAAGCGATAGGGCATTTCCGTGGGGCAGAAGATCGGTGCCGGGGCGGTTCTCGCCATCATCGGCATCACGCTGGTCGTTCTCGGCGTCGGCTATCTGGGCGTGGCGATTGCTACCGCGCTGACGCCGTCGCTGGGCGCTGCCGGAGCTTACGCGGTGACGGGCGGTATCTTCGTTGGACCGGCTTTCTTTTGGGCGCTCCTAACGCTGCTTCTGACCCGCAAGCCCCCGCCGCCGACCAAGGCGGAGCTGGGCAGTGCCGAGCGTGGGCTGTGGACCGTGTTGTTCGCGGCCATCGCCAAGGAGACGCCATGGATCGCCATTGTCGGCGCCGGTCTGGTCGCCGCAGCTGAGATTTTCCTTTCCAGCCGCCGCAAGAAGTAGGCGGAACCGGGCAACGCGTAGCCGCGTTCCTTTCCCAAGGCGGGAAAGGATTTTCCATGTTGGGTTATGCTTTGCTGTTCGCGATCCTGGCTCTGGTCGCGGGTTATCTCGGCTTCTTCGGGCTCGCCGGGCTGGCAGCCACCATCGCCAAGATCCTGCTGATCGTGTTTGTCATCCTGCTGATCGTCAGCGCGTTTTCGGGCGCGCTACGCGGTCGGCCACCGGTCTAAGGCCATGGTCCTCCTCCCCCCGACCTTGCGCGAACACCCGGTCGAAAGCCTGCTGGCCGCCGGGCTCCTCTTGGCCCTCTTGGTGGGCGCGTCGAGCGTCGCGCCGAATCCGCAGCCGGAACAGCCGGTTAGCGCCGTGCCGACGGCCGTCGCACATTCCTAGGAAAAGCCCGAAAAAAAGTTCGAACCCTTCGGAACCGACTTCTTGCCGATTGGTTATTACCCCCGAGCGGACGTCCGATCCGGAACGCCCCAGCCCCTTCGACAGCCCGCATTGGGTGTCCGCTCGACTTTTTCCGGCGAGTTCGCGAAAGCGGCCTCGCCATTTTCGTTTTCAGGGCATCCGGGCCATTTTCGTTTTCAGGGCATCCGGCCGGCGGGGGCGCCGCGACGACCCGTGGCCTCGTACAAAACGTAGTGCGCGATTGGCACGCCGCGCCGCATGCGGTCAATGCGCCCGATCTCGGCCACATGATCGAAGTGCTTGGCGATGAGCGTGTGCTTGTCGAGGCGCAGCTCCACCACATAGAGCGCCGGGGCCGAGAGCAGCGCCGGGCTTGGCGCGGGCGCGTCGGGATAACGGTAGTCCTCGCCCACGTGCACGACAGCATCGTCGGGGCGATAGAATTTCAGCCACGATGTCGTGGCGTAGTCGGTGGTGAGAAGCGCGCGCGCGTGATGCTGCGCAGCGGCTGTGTCGATCGCGGCGGCCACGTCGTCCATTCCAACCGCGAGCAGGCGCGCCAGCGGGTCGCTGCGGCCGAACGGGATCACGCCGAACAGGGCCTGCGCATAGACGGCGGCGAGCAGGAGCGCGGCGACCGGCACCGCGGCGGCACGTGAGACACGCCAAATGGGCGCCAGCCAGCCGGTCCAGTCGGAGCGCGTGAATCCTTCCGCGGCCGCGATGGCGAGCGCGGGATAGAGGAAGACGGGCCAATTGCCCTGAATGCGGTCGTGCAGGGAGTGGATCAGGAAATAGAGCGCAGACGGGAAGACGACCGCGGCCAGCAGGAAGACGGCGCTGTCGCGGCCGCGCTGTTCGAACGCCAGCGCCAGGGCGGCGAGGACAAACAGGAAGGGCGAAGCAAGCAGGAGCTGCGCGCCGAGGAATTCAAAGAGGAAGCGCAGTGTGAAACTGCCTTGCGCGATGCGGCCGAACTGGAAAAAGAACGTCGCCCACTGGTGCTGTTCGTTCCACAGCAGGTTGGGCAGGAAGAGCACGAAAGCGAGGATGCCGCCGAGCCAGGGCCAGGGCGTGAACAGCCAGCGCCGCGCCTGCGGCGAGAGCAGCATCCATACCGCGATGCCGGCGCCGAGGAAAAAGCCGGTGTACTTGGACAGCAGGCTGAGCCCCGCGGCGACGCCGACGGCGAGCCACCATACTCCCCTCCCCGTCTCACGGACCTTGGCCAGCGCGTAGAAGACGCCTGCGGCAGCAACCAGGGCCGGCGTATCGGGCGTGGCGGCCAGGGCCTCGACCGAGACCATCAGCGTCAGATTAAAAAACAGCGCGGCGCGCGCGCCCTGCGTCTCGTCCTTGAGGAGAATTGCGCCAGTGCGCCAGACGAAGGCGGTCGCGAGTATCGACAACAGCACGCCCGCAATGCGCACACCGAGCGGCGTGGCGCCGAAGACGAGCGTGCCGACGCGGATGATCCAGGCGATGGCCGGCGGGTGATCATAGTAGCCGGCGGCGAGGTGGCGCGACCATAGCCAGTAGTAAGCCTCATCCGCGGAGAGCGGCAGCACGGCAGCCGCAATCACACGCGTCACCGTCAGCGCGGCGATGATCGCGAGAAAGAGACGCGCCTCGCGGTTCATCGCGTGCGCCAGACGAAGAGGCTGGACATCGCGTAGTTCCAGAAGAGGCCCATCACGGCACCGGCTGCGCCCGCGACCCACCACACGGGATCCTCGCGATAGTAAAGCCACGACGCGACGCCGACATTCGTGAACGCGCCCAGCGAGCAGAACAGACAGAAGGCGACAAAGCCCCACAGCAGCGACAGGCCCTTCAGGCGCCGATCGCGATAGGTGACTTCGTTGTTGAGGACGAAATTGCTGGTCATCGCCACGAAAGTCGCGATCGATTGCGCATAGGAGAAGTTCGGTGCGCCCCCAAGCAGCGCAAGCTTGAGCGCAGCCAGGTGCACGCCCAGACCGATAGCCCCGACCAGCGCGAAGAAGATGAACCGTGGCTCCACGAGATCGCCGGTGAGCTTGGCGAACAGGAGCCCGAGGAATTCGAGGCCGACCTGGACGTTGAATTTGCTTTCGCCCTGCTCGCGCTTGCCGAAGACAAAGGACTGCTCGGCCACCCGCAGCGACGGACCGGCGGTGGCGACGATGTCGAGCAGTATCTTGAACCCGGCAGGTGAGAGCTTGTCCGCGATGGCATCGAACTTGTCGCGGCGGAGCATGAAGAAGCCGCTCATCGGATCGCTGAGCGGCACGTTGAGGATGCGGGTGGTGAGCGCGGTCGCCCAGCTTGACAGGTTGCTGCGCGTCCTGTCGCTCAAGCCCTCGGCGCTGCCGCCCTCGACGTAGCGGGTGGCGGCGACGAGATCGGCTTGGTTCTCGCGCAGCTTCGCAAGCATCAGCGGCAAGGCGCGCTCGTCATGCTGGAGGTCCGCGTCCATCACCGCGACATAGGGCGCGGCGGACGACAGGATCCCTTCGATGCAGGCGCCGGCCAGACCGCGGCGGCCGACGCGGCGGATGCAACGCACATGGGCGTCAGTGGCGGCGAGCGCCTTGGCAGCTTCGGCCGTGCCGTCCGGAGAATTGTCGTCGACGAAGATGGCTTCCCAGCCGATGCCCTCGAGCGCCATGGACAGGCGGCGCACGAGTTCGGCGACGTTGCCCCGCTCCTTGAAGGTCGGAAGGACGACGGACAGTTCGACGGGAAGCGGTGCTGCGGACGGCATGGGCCGCCCTAGTGGCGCGGGCCCCGCCCGCCGTCAAGCACTACCGGAACTACGGCCGTTACTAGAAGTACAGGAAGTAGAGCGCGATACCGGCGACGACCGCCAGCCCAAGGCTGATGTGCAGCACGGTGCGCACGCGGCCGGTGGTCTCGCCCTGGCGGGCTTCCTGCGTCGGCACCACACGATGCACGACGGGGTCGTCATTGGTGATCTGAGTAGGCATTGCCGTTTCTCCTATGGCCCGGGGACGGGACGGCGCTTTTCGACTTCGTGACGCGCGTCGGTCACCAATTGCAGGCGTTCGCTTTCGTCCGTTCCATCCTGCTCCCGGATTTCCCGCTCCCAGGCGCCCAGAATCTCAAGCCGCTCATCGTCGCTGAAGCGGCGATCGCGAATGACATCGAACGGCGCGCGATGAAAGCGCGTGGGATCCTGCATGATGTCGTCGATCAATTTTTTCTTGGGCATCGGAACACCGTCAGACGCGTCCAAGAAGCGCGAGCACCACGACGACAATGAGAACAAGGCCGAGGGAGCCGGACGGGAAGTAGCCCCAGCTGCGGCTGTAGGGCCATGCCGGCCACGCGCCGAGCAGCAGAAGCAGAAGGACGATGACGAGAATAGTGCCAAGCATGATCCACCTTGAAAAATCGTGTGTTGAAGGAAACGGCGTCGTGCAGGCCGGGTTCCGGGAACCACGCCGCAATAAGGCCGTGGTTCCATCCGGAACCCGCGTTGCATCGAGTCGTTGACGACATGCGGACGCCTTCCGGTCCACATCTGTCACAAGGAGATCACCATGCTCATGCACAAAATCGCGCTGGCCGGCGCTGCAGCGGCCGCGCTCCTCGTCACCAGCGCTCCTGCGCTTGCTTTCACGCATCACCCGGCCACGCCCGCCGAAATCCAGGCGACGGACGATCTGAACGCCAAGGCCTTGGCGGATGCGCGCGCGGCTTCGGCCGGCACGCAGCCGACGGCATCGACCAACCCGCAACCGTCCATGACGCCGTCGACCGAAACCGCTCCGAGCCCGACCGCGGCACCGGACACCAACATGACCCAGCCGACGCCGAGCCCGGACGCGAACGCGCCGATGCCCGCGCCGACCGACGCCACGCCGTCGCAGCCGACTCCGTCGGGGACCAATGGCGTGACCTCGCCGAGCGCGACGACTCCGGCGCCGACACAGCCGGAACAGCCTGAGGCACCGGCCAACGGCCAGTAAGCTCGTTCTGGTTTGAGTGGGGAGAAGGCCCACGCACGTTTCGCGGGCCTTTTTCTTGCGGCTTGACGCGCACGGCGCGCGCAGCCGTATCGCGTTTTTGTTGACCCAGCCCTGCATTTGCGCGCGCGCGCGCGATATTCCATCATTCGCGCATGGGGACCCCGCAGACACGCTGGCTGGCAAGGCGCGATGAAATCATCGCCGCCGCAACCGCCATGCTGAACGAGGACGGCGTGAGCGGCTTTACGCTGGCCGGCGTCGCCAAGCGCATCGGCATGCATCCGGCGAGCCTCGCCTACTATTTCAAGAAGAAGGAAGATCTTGCGGCGACCTGCCTGATGTCGGCGCTGGACCGCATCCAGATGGTGCTGGACAAGGCGCTGAAGGAACCTATGCCGCAGGCGCAGCTGGTGCGCTTCGTCGAAGAGATGTTTGCATTGCGGCGCCGAGTAAAGACGGGCGAGGAGCTGCCCTTTGTCTCCTTCAACGAGATTCGCAGCGTGGAGAAGGAATATCGCGAGCAGGTGTGGGGCGCCTTCAACGCCCTGCTCAACGGGATCGAAACCATCTTCGCGGCGTCGGGCACAATGCGCGGACGCGAACGCAAGTCGCGCGCGCGGCTGGTGATCGAGCAGGTGATGTGGGCGCGGGTGTGGCTGGCGCCGTATGAGGAGGCCGATTACGGGCGTGCGGCGTCACGGCTGTGCGACCTGCTGCTCCATGGCATTGCAGCACCGGGGCAGGTGTGGAACGGGCCGACGACGCCGGCGCCCGCGCTGGTGCAGGACGGGACGCAGCCGATCACGCGCGAGACGTTCCTGGTTGCCGCGACGGAGACGATCAACGCACTCGGCTATCGCGGCGCGTCTGTCGACAAGATATCGGCGCGGCTGAACGTCACGAAGGGGTCGTTCTACTACCACAATGCGGACAAGGGTGACCTGGTCGGCGCCTGTTTCGAACGCACGATCGCGATCATCACCGACGCGCAGACGCGCGCAGCAGCGAAGGGCGGAACGGGCTGGGAGCGGCTGTGCCAGTCCGCGGGTCGCCTGATCGCGGACAACGCGGCCGGCCGCAAGCGCCTGCTGCGCACCTATGCGTTGAGCGCCCTGCCCCGCGAGAGGCGCGGCGAGATCGAACAGGCGCTGGAGCGCGTGGCGCACCGCTTCGCAGCGGTGATCAGTGACGGCATCGCCGACGGTTCGATTCGGCCGGTGGACCCGCTGATCGCGGCAGAGATGGTGATGGCGACCATCAGCCTGTCGGCCTATATCGAAATCTGGTCGAGCGCGGACGCGGTGTTCGACGCCTATGCTATACCCGCCTTCACGGGCCTGTTCGGCCGCGCGTCATGAGCAATCCGCCTTCGCCCGTAAGCGGCCCGCGCGCCGCATCGTTCGTGTTCATCTTCGTAAGCGCGGTGGCGTGCGCGATCTCTATCGGCATCATGGTGCCGGTGCTGCCCAACCTGCTGAAGCAGTTCAACGGCGGCGACACGGCGGCCGCGGCCGACTGGATCGTGATCTTCAACGTGTTCGGCGGGCTCACGAGCTTCTTTGCCGGGCCGGTGCTGGGGCTGATGTCGGACCGCTTCGGACGGCGGCCCGTGCTGCTGATCTCGATCGGCGGACTGGGCCTTGATTTCCTCTTCATGGCGTTCGCGCCAAGTCTGAACTGGCTGTTCGTCGGGCGGCTGATCAGCGGGGCGACCGCGGGCGTGTTCTCGACCGCCAACGCCTATGTCGCGGACGTCACCCCGCCGGACAGGCGCGCGCGGGCCTTCGGCTGGATGGGTGCAGCGTTCACCATCGGCTTCATGGCGGGGCCGGCGATCGGCGGATACCTGGGCGACATCAATCTGCGCCTGCCGTTCCTGGCGGCGGCGGCGCTGACGCTGGTGAATGCGCTGTATGGGCTGTTCGTCGTGCCCGAGTCGCTTCCCCTGGAGCGGCGGACGACGCATTTCCACTTGCGGCGCGCCAACCCACTCGGGTCGCTGCGCCTGCTGCAATCCCACCATGAGTTGCTGCCGCTGGCGAGCGTCGGCTTCCTGAACCAGCTCGCCAACATGGTGTGGCCGAGCGTGTTCGTGCTGTATGCGGGTTATCGCTTCCACTGGACACCGGGACTGACCGGCGGATTCATGGCCGCGATCAGCGTCGCCGGCGTGCTGGTGCAGAGCTTTGTCGTGGGACCGTTCGTGAAGCGGTTCGGCGAGCGCATCTGCATGATCACCGGCGCGGCGCTGCCGGTGATCGGGCTGGCCTGGGTGTCGTATGCGCCCAATGGCTGGATGTATCTGATCGCGGTGCCGTTCAATTCGTTCTGGCAGCTGTTGAACCCGGGGTTGCAGGGACTGATGACGCGCCGCGTCGGTCCGACGGAACAGGGCCAGCTCCAGGGCGCAAACCAGAGCCTGATGGGCATTACATCGGTGATCGGACCGTTGATCTATGGCTTGTCGTTCGCGTGGGCGGTACGGCATCCCGAGCTCAACATCCCGGGACTACCGTTCATGCTGGCCGCGGTCACGATGGCCGCTTGCCTGAGTATCGCGATCTGGTCAGCCTTCCACGCCCAGGCTCACGCGATGCGCGAGGCCGCGAAGTAGCCGGCGGTTGCCGCCAGCGCGGTGACGAGCGTGCCCCAGGCTATGTCCGTCGCGGCGAGCCAGCCGGGCCAGTCCTTGAGCGTCGCCATGTTGGTGAGGTCGTAGGTCATGTAGGCAAAGAAGCCGAAGGCCGCCCCCATCAGGATCGCCGTCGTCCAGTCACCGCCGCCCATCGCGGGACGGATCGCAAAGAGCATGATCCCGCCGATGTAGAGGACGTAGAACAACACAGCCGCGGTGTTGTTCGTGCGGGCGGCGAGCAACGGCCCGACCGCAGGCTCGAAGAATGCCTTCACGGCATAACTCAGCCAGGCGAGATCCAGCACCGCCATCACGACGGCGGCAGCGAGATAGGCGACGACGAGGCGGGTCATGCGGACGCTCCGTTGCGGCTTCTACGGCTGTCGCCCCCGCATGGATCACCGGAAATCGCCTGATCCGCCAATGCATTCGTCGCGTACCAACCACAAACAACAGGTTGGACCATGGCGAAGATCGCGATCATCGGCACCGGTATTTCAGGACTCGGCGCCGCGTACCTCCTGAACCGCAAGCATGAGATCACGGTCTACGAGAAGGCAGCGCGGATCGGCGGGCACTCGCGCACCGTGACCGTCGACTATGACGGCAAGACGATCCCGGTCGATACCGGCTTCATCGTGTTCAACGAGAAGAACTACCCGCAGCTTTCGGCGATGTTCCGCCACCTCAACGTGCCGACACACAAGAGCGACATGACTTTTGCGGCCTCGATCCGCGACGGCTGGCTGGAGTGGGGCGCCAAGGACACCAATGCGGTGTTCGGCCAGCGCCGCAATCTGCTGCGCCCGCGTTTCGGGCTCCTGATCCGCGACGTGTTCCGCTTCAACGCGCAAGCGGAGGAGACGGCGGACCGCTATCCGGACCTGACACTGGATGAATTCCTGTCGCTGCTGAAATTGGGCGATTGGTTCCGCCGGTTTTACCTGTTGCCGATGTGCAGCGCGATCTGGAGCTGCCCGCCGCGCGAGATGATGAACTTTCCGGCGCGCACCCTGATCCGCTTCATGGCCAACCATCACCTGCTGAGCGCCAGCGGCCAGCCGCAATGGATGACCGTCACGGGCGGTTCGCAGGAATATGTGAACCGCCTGACCGCGGGCTTTGCGGATCGCATCCGCGTGAATTGCGGTGCGGCAGTAGTGACGCGCGGCGAGCGCGGCGCCACGGTGCTGGACACGGCCGGCAACCGCGAGAGCTACGACCATGTCGTGTTCGCGAGCCATGGCGACGAGACGCTGCGCCTGCTGGCCGATGCCGACGCGCAGGAGCACGCAGTTCTCTCTCAATTCCGCTACCAGCCCAACGTCGCGGTGCTGCACCGCGACACCTCGGTCATGCCCAAGAGCCGGCATTGCTGGGCGAGCTGGATCTACACCTCCGACGGCAACCTGGACGAGCCGATGCTTTCGGTCACGTACTGGATGAACCTGCTCCAAGGCATCCCGAACGAGACGCCGCTGTTCGTCACCCTGAACCCCAAGACGCCGATCGCGCCGGAGAAGATCTTCAACACGCATGTCTTCGACCACCCGGTGTTCGATCGCGAGGCGATGGCGGCGCAGATGGAGGCACAGGCGATGCAGGGCCGGCGCAGCACGTGGTTCTGCGGCGCACACCTGCGCCACGGGTTCCATGAGGACGGACTGGCCAGCGCGGTGCACGTGGCGCGCCTGCTCGGCTGCGAGACGCCATGGGCCGCGCCGGCGCCTTCCTTCCCCGAACCGGCGCTCTGGAATTGGGCGGAGGCTGCGTGATGGGAGTCGAACTCCACGAGCGGCGGGCTATACTGGCGCCGAACAGCGACGGGGGATGTCTGCGGCCGCAGCCGCAGACCGTGAGGAGTGCTATGGGTTCGATTGCGTCCGCGGCCATCGAGAGAAAATGGCGTGAAGCTGCATCGCAGATGAGGTTCGGGACGCTCGATTTCGTCACCCCAAAGGGCGAGCGCACGACCGTCAAGGGAGCCGAACCGGGTCCGCACGGCACGTTCATGATCCACGACTGGGACGTGTTGGCCCGGACGCTGTCGCGCGGGGATATCGGGCTGGGCGAGGCCTATATCGACGGCATGTGGGAAACAGACGACATCGAGACCCTAGTCGCGCTGTTTCTCAAAAACATGGACGCCTTCGCGGCGTTTGCGAACGGCAGCTTCTTCCAGCGCATCGGGTTCGTGATGTACGACAGCCTGACGCGCCGCAATTCGATCAAAGGCGCGTCGCGCAACATCCAGGACCATTACGACGTCGGCAACGATTTCTACAAATTGTGGCTTGATCCGACGATGACGTATTCGTCCGCCCTGTTCGCGGGCCAGGACAAGAGCCTGGAGCAGGCGCAGCGCAGCAAGTACGAGCGCATCCTGAGCCGGCTGGAAAACGCCAAGGCCTCCATCCTCGAGATCGGTTGCGGTTGGGGCGGTTTCGCGGAACGTGCCACCGAGGAAGCCCATCGTGTCACTGGATTGACGATCTCGCCGTCGCAGCACCGCTTTGCGACGGAACGCCTGCGTGGCCGCGACGTCGAGGTGAGACTCGAGGATTATCGCAAGACCAAGGGGACGTTCGATAACATCGTCTCGATCGAGATGTTCGAGGCCGTCGGCGAGCACTACTGGCCGGCCTATTTCCAGACTGTGAAGGAACGGCTGGCCGCGGGCGGCCGCGCGGTGATCCAGACCATCACGATCCGCGACGAGCTGTTCTCCAAATATCGCGTGCAGAGCGACTTCATCCGGCACTATGTGTTTCCGGGCGGGATGCTGCCGTCGCTCCAGCGTTTTCGCGAGGAAGCGGAGCGCGCGGGGTTGAAGGTGGTCGGCACGTTCGGCTTCGGCCAGGACTATGCCGAGACACTGCGCCGCTGGTCCAAGGCAATGCAGGCCAAGAAGGACGAGATCCTTGCGCTGGGCCACGACCAGGCGTTCTTCCGCAACTGGCAGTTCTACCTGGGCATCTGCGCGGCGACCTTCGCGGTCGACCGCTGCGACGTGGTGCAAGTCGAACTCGCCAACGGCTGACATTCCGCAGCGGAAATCTTGCCTTGATGGCGTGATCGCAGGAACCTTCACCCAACAAGAACAGGTTGGGAGGATGCGATGGCGGACGCCGATTACATCATCGTGGGCGCCGGCTCTGCCGGATGCGTGTTGGCGAACCGGCTGACTGCCGATGGTCGCAACAAGGTGGTGTTGCTGGAAGCGGGCGGCGACGACCGGCCGCTGAAGGAGCCGTCGCAGTTCTTCTCCAACCTGATGATCCATATCCCGGTCGGCTATGCGCAGACGCTGAAGGACCCCAAGGTCAACTGGCTGTACGAGACCGAGCCGGATCCGGGCACCGGCGGGCGCACGCATGTGTGGCCGCGCGGCAAGGTGCTGGGCGGATCGTCGTCGATCAACGGCCTGCTCTATATCCGCGGGCAGCATGCGGACTATGACGGCTGGCGGCAGCTCGGCTGCGAGGGATGGTCGTGGAGCGACGTGCATCCCTATTTCCGGCGCGCACAGCACCAGGAGCGCGGCGCGGACGAGTATCACGCGACCGGCGGCCCGTTGAACGTGTCGGACGTCACCGAAGGCCACGAGGTGTCGGATGCTGTCGTCAAGGCGTGCGAGCAGGCCGGGCTGCCGCATCGCGATTTCAACGGCGCGGATCAGGAAGGCGCGGGCTGGTACCAGCTGACGGTGAAGAACGGCCAGCGCTGTTCGGCGGCAGTGGCTTATCTGCATCCGGCGATGGGCCGCGCGAACCTGAAGGTCGAGACCCGAGCGCTGGCGACGCGCGTTTTGTTCGAAGGCAAGCGCGCAGTGGGTGTGGAATTCCTGCAAGGTGGACAGAAGCGGACCTTGCGCGCGGCGAAGGAAGTGATCCTGGCGGGCGGCGCGGTGAATTCACCGCAACTTCTGCAACTCTCGGGCATCGGACCAGGTGCGCTGTTGCAGCAGCATGGCATCGCGGTGGTGCAGGAGCTGAAAGGCGTCGGCGAGAATTTGCAGGATCACTACGTGATCGCGACACAATACCGGCTGCGCCCGGATGTTATTTCGGTAAACGAAAAGACGCGCGGCCTGCGCTTCGCCGGCGAAGCGGTGAAATATGCCGTCCTGCGCAAGGGACTGCTGACGCTATCGGCGGCGCATATCGCGGCGTTCTGCAAGTCGCGGCCGGAGCTGGCCGGGCCCGATATCCAGTTCCACATCCTGCCGGCGACGATGGATACGCAGAAGCTGCTGGTCGAGCAGAAGATGGAGCTGGAGCGGCAGCCGGGCCTCACCATCGCACCATGTCAATTGAGGCCGGAGTCACGGGGGCATATCCGCATCAAGTCGCCGGACGCGACGGTCTATCCGAGCATCTTCGCGAACTATCTCTCCGATCCGATCGACCAGCAGGTTGCGGTGGCGGAGATCAAATGGGGCCGCAAGATCGCGGCGCAGGACGCACTGAAGCCCTATATCGTGAGCGAGCTGTTGCCGGGCGATGCGGTGCAGAGCGATGAGCAGATCCTGGAATTCGCGCGCGGCGCGGGGACTACGATCTATCACCCGGTCGGCACTTGCCAGATGGGGCATGGCGCGAATGCCGTGGTCGATCCGCAGTTGCGGGTGCACGGAATCGAAGGCCTGCGCGTGGTCGATGCCTCCGTGATGCCGCGGCTGGTGTCGGGCAACACCAATGCGCCGACCATCATGATCGCGGAGAAGGCGTCGGACATGATCCTGGGGAAGACGGCGCTGGCGGCTGCCTAGTTCGGCGTGTCGCCGATCGTGCCGGGACCCATCGCCGACGAGCGTACGTGCATGAAGGGCACGACGAGCAGCGAGAGCGTGAACAGCACGCCGATGACGATCCACGCTTCGTTGAAGGACTGAACCAGCGCTGCTTTCTTGATCAGAGGCTCGGCGAAGGCCCGCATGGTCTCGTTCACCGGACCCATGTCCTGGCCGTGGAAGTATTCCACCGGGAGGCCGACGAAGCGTGCGGTGTCCGGGTCGCCGTGCTGGAGACGGGCAGCGAGCGCCTCGGCATGGCCCTGCGTACGCTGCTCCAAGATGGTATCGACCAGCGCGATACCGATCGCGCCACCGAGATTGCGCATGAGATTGAACAGCGCGCTGCCGTCCGCGACACCCGCCGGGTTGAGCGTGTCGAGCGCAAGGCGCGTGGCGGGCAGGATGCAAAGCATGACGGCGGTGCCGCGCAGAAGCTGCGGCCAGAACAGGCCGTCATAGTCGGTGGTGATATCCGCAAACCCGTTCGCGATGAGACCGGCGGCGAACAGGCTGTACCCGAACGCTGTCAGGATGCGCGGCTCGATCTTGCTTTCCAGCCATGCCGCGATGGGTGCGGTGCAGAGCTGGGCGGCGCCGGAGACGATCATGATCGTGCCGATCTCCCACGGTGAATGCTCGCGGATCAGCCCGAGCCAGAGCGCCAGCAGGTAGACCGAGCCATAGAGGCCGAGTCCGAGCACGAAACTGAGCACGCAGCCGAGCGTGAAGGTGCGTTCCTTGAAGCGCCAAAGATCGAGGAAGGCATGCGGGCTGTTGAGGCTTCGCCAGATCGCGCTGGTGCCGGTGACGACACAGATCAGGATGCAAAGATAAACAAACGGCCCCTGCCAGCTGTATTTCGGCGCTTCCTTGAGCACGAGCTCGAGCGTCGCGAGGAACACGGCAGCGAGGCCAATAGCGAAGTAGTCGATGCGGCGCCATTCGGACGGATCGGGCTCGCCGAGCCGCACGAACGCTGCGACGAGCGCCGCCACAGCGATGCCGGGAACGAGATTGATCAGGAAGATCCAGTGCCAGGTGTAATGTTCGGTCAGGTATCCGCCGACGGCAGGGCCGATCGTGGGCGCGATGACCGCGAGCGTGCCCGCCAGCGCGGTGGCCGCGATGCGATGCTTCTCGGGCATCATCACGAAGACCGAGGTGAATACACCGGGGATCAGCATGCCGCCGCAAAAGCCCTGCACCACGCGCAGCGCGATGAAGGGGGGCAGCGAGGTGCAGGCCGCGCAGGCGACGCTGGCCAGCGTAAACCCGATCGTGGCGAACGCGAACATCCAGCGCAGCGACAGGGCGCGTGTCAGCCAACCCGTGAGCGGGATCGCGATCACCTCGGCCATCAGATAGGCGGTCTGGATCCAGGACAGCTGGTCCGGGGTGACGTGGAACCAGGCCTGGATGGTGGTGAAGGAGCTGGCGACGATCTGGATATCCAGCACCGCCAGCGACATGCCGAGGCACATCGCGGCAAAGCCGATCCAGATCCGCACGATGCCCTGCTGCATGAATACCGTGCTCTAGACCGCCCCGAATGGCGCAGTTTGCAGCCTTTGCACCGCCGGGTCCATGACGCGCCGCCACAGGGGCGGCACCAGCGCCAGCAGGATGCTGCCGGCATAACCGGCGGGAAGTTCCGGCGCCGCGGCGACCCACTCGAGGCTCTGATAGGACGCCGCGGGGCGGGTGTGATGGTAGGAGTGACGGCCCATGTTGAAGATCATGGTGTTGGCCAAAACATTGGACGAATTCCAGCTGTGGCGATCGCCGAACGGCTCGTGCCCCTTGGCGCGGGCGGCACGGGCGAGACCGTAATGGGCAATGTAGTTGAAGAGCTCGAGCACGATGATGCCGACCGCGCTCTGCGCCGCGAACAGAGCCGGGCCGCGCCAGCCGGTGAGCGCGAAGAGCGCGAGGTAGACGACAACCATCGCCGACACATCGCCCAGGACGCGGTGGCGCAGGAACGGCAGGTGGCGGGCGGCGATACGACTGCTTTCGATCCGCCAGGCGTCGCTGACCTGGCCTGCGACGGTGCGGACGAGGAACGCGTAGAAACCCTCCCCCAGCCGCGCGGTGGCGGGATCGCGCTCGGTCGCCGCCCAGCGGTGATGCCCGAAGATGTGCGCGACACGGAAATGGCGGTAGGTCATGCCGGTGAGCATGGCGAGGCCGAGCGCGTGCTCGACCTTGTTGTGGCCGTGCACCAATTCATGCGCCGCCAGCATACCGAAGACGCCGGTGGTGATGCCGACCGAGAGCGCGAGTGCCGCGAAACCCCAGGCCGTGCTATCCGGCGCGGCAGCGATGGCCCAGGCGATCACGCCAAGCTGAACCGGCACGTAGAGATTGGGCAACCAGCGGAAGACTCGCGTCTGCGGCGCGGCGAAAGGTACGGCGCCGCGCGGCGACACCGCTTCGGCGCCGATCAGCGTGGCAAGCAGCAGCGCCACCGTGAGAAACGGCGCGGCCGGCGCCAGCATGGCGAAAGCAGGAATCGACAGCGCGAAAAGGAAGGGACCGATGTAGCGCAAGACGCTCATCACCCTATCCCGCATTGGCCGGAATGCGGGCGCGACGGCCGGCGAGCGCCCGATCTTCCTCGCGGATGCGCCAGGCGAGCATTGCGCCGTTCAGGAGCGTGAAGACGACGGCGACCCAGATCTCGCCGAAGACCAACGGGAGCGCCGCGATCTCGCCAGCCACAACCAGATAGTTGGGATGACGCACGAAGCGATACGGCCCCTTGCGCACCAACGGCGCGGCATCGAGCGTGATGATGCGCGTAGTCCAGTAAGGCCCGAGCGTCGCGATCACCCAGACGCGCGCGAGCTGAAGCAGGATGAAGAGGGCAAGCCACGGCCAGTGAATGGTCGCGTCGGCCGGCAACAGAAAGACAATGGCCGCGAGCCAAGCGGCGTGCAGCGCGACGATGAAGATGTAGTGGTTGCGACCGACCTCGACCGCGCCGCGCGCCAGCAGGGCGCGGGTGTTGCGCTCGGCATAGACGATCTCGATCAGCCGCTGCGCCGCGACCAGCGTCAGGATGATGAGGATCGCCAATCTCATGTGCCGACCATAAGGAAGACCGCGGAGAAGCCGGGACCCAGCGCGGTCATCATGATCTTCTTCCCGCGCCAGTCCATGCGCTCCAGCACGAAGAGCGCGGTGACGGCGGACATGTTGCCGAAGTCGCGCAACACGCCACGGCTTTCGACCAGGGCGCCCCGCTCCATGCCGAACGTATCCTCCAGGGCATCCAGCACTTTCGCGCCGCCCGGATGGCAGGCGAAGCCTTCGATCTCGGACAGCCGCAGGTCATTCTTGAGCAGGAAATGCTGCAAAATCGGCTGGAAGTCGTTCGCGACCAGCGATGGGATACTCTGGCTGAAGATCGCCTTCAGGCCGTCTTCCTGCACGTCCCAGCCCATGATGCCCAGCGAATCCGGCCAGGTGTGCTCGCCGCCGGGACCGATCGCAGGGCCGTCACCAGAGGTTGAAATGATCGCGCCGGCGGCGCCGTCGCCGAACAATGCGGTCGCGACGATGTTGCTCTTGGAGATGTCATCCTTGCGGAACGTCAGCGCGCAAAGCTCGACCACCAGGAACAGGACGCGGCTGCCGGGATGCGCCTGGGCGAGCTCCGCAGCGCGGGTGAGACCGACAACACCGCCGGCGCAGCCGAGGCCGAAGATGGGCAGTCGGCGGATATCGCGCCGCAGGTTCATCCGCTCGACCACCAGCGCATCGAGGCTCGGCGTGGCGATGCCTGTCGTGGAAGAAACCACGATGGCGTCGATGTCCTCGCGCCTGAGCTTTGCCTGGGTGAGCATGTCGTTCGTCAGCTTCTCGAACAGCGAAAGCGCATTCTCGATGTAGAGCGCGTTGCGATCTGTCCAGCCGTGCGGTTCGTTGTACCAGTCGATCGGAACACACGAATAACGTCGCTCGATGCCGGTGTTCTCGAACACCGGCATCAGCCGGGTCATGTCGCGGCGGCTTTGGAACAGCGCGCCGGCGCGGACGGAAACATCGGACTGATCGAGGACATAAGGTGGGACGGCACTCTTCAACGCCAGCAAACGCGGCTGCATTCGATCTCCCGCACCCCAAAAATGACTATGCCCGTCCGACCGCCACTATAGCGGCCGAATGGGCAAACGCCATTGATGCGAGGGATTTACGGCGTCAGGAACCCGGCGGCAGGAGGGTCGCCGGGTTCCACGCGCGTTACTCGGCGGCTTCGAGCGGCCGCTGTTTCGGCTCGACGGGCGCAAGGCGCAGCGGATCGTTTTCCGGGGCGCCGATATAGACGACTTGCGGCTCGGCGATGCCATAGGCCTCGCGCAACTTGGCCAAAGCGTCCTCATTGATTGGCGCCATCAACGCGACCTGCTTGACGCCGTCGATCTCGACCGGGATGCCGAGAGGCTTCACCTCGATGCCGATCAAAAGATAGCGGAACACCAGATCGACCGGCGACAGCATGGTGACGTATTCGTAGCCGGCGCGGACGAAGAACTCGAACAGGCCGACCATGATGCGCTTGCGTGCGCGCTCCATCGTCGCCTTGTCGAGGCGTTCCTCGTCGACGCAGGTGCGCGTGAGTTCCAGGATCCTCTCGCCCCGCTGCACGCCCTTGACCGCGCAATACTGGGGAAAGACGTCGGAGAAGAGATGCGGCTTGACGGTCTGGAGCATGCGATGGGAACCGATCACGGCGCCGTCGTCGTCGGTCAGCAGCAGATAGATCGCATCGTCATTGTCGAACTGGTCTTTCTCCAGGCGGTCGGGCTTGCGCAAAGCCTCCCAGCCCATCCGCTCGACGAAGATGCGGTGGCGCATGTCGAACATGTCGCGAAGGGCGTCCTGGTATTGGTGTGCGTTGCGGCTGGTGACGATTTCAAGCATGGGTTGGCTCCTGCTGGGAAAGAGGGCGAAGTCAGACCCCCCATACTCCAGCATGTCACCCCCCTGAACAGGGGGTCCCCATATTGCGAAGCCGCAATTTCAACAGCAAATGCGCGTCAGGACAGGATTTGCTTGGTCAGGATCGCGATCGCGACGGCCTGGGCGCGGGTTGTGGCGTTCAGCTTGGTCAGCGCGTTCTGGACATATTCGTGCGCGGTCTGCTCAGCGATGTTGAGGATCTGCGAGATCTCCCAATCGGTCTTGCCCGCCGCAACCCAGGTCAGGCACTCGCGCTCCCGCGGTGTCAGGCGCGAACGGGGGCGCGGCGTGTTTTCCGCCCGCAGCTTTTCGAGCTTGGCGTGGAAGTAGATCGAGGCGAGGTGCAGGCAGGCTTCATCCTGCTTGTTCAGTTCATAGTGCTGCGTGCCCATGGTGAGGCCGACCGCGAAACCATCGCGCGAGTAGATCGGCAACGCGAAGCCGTCGGTCATGCGGAATTCGGTCGCTTCATCGAGGATGCGCGAACCCATCTCGTCATTGGCGGTGATCTTGCTCCACTGCACCGGCTCGTTGCGCGCGAGGAGCTGATGCAGGACCGGATCGCTGTGGATGTAGTCCGAAGAGAGCCAATGGTTGAGCCAACCTTCGGGCCAGGTGCTCGCAATAAGGCGGTCGTCGCGCACTTCATTGGGCCGCGACGGATCGCCGAGCATGAAGCAATCCATCCCGTAGCCGGTGATGAGATTCTGGAACGCCTGCACGAGCGAAGGGATGTCGGTCTTGCGATCGACTTCCTCGATGAATTCGAAGGCGGATGCCGTGAGCTGCATGGGGGCTATTATGACCTGTTTTGCGAAGCAAGTTGACGGGCACGATAGGCCGCGAGCGCCTGGGCCTGCTCGTCCTTAAATGCGTCCTGGAAGTTGATGTACTCGGGCACGTTGTCCTGCAAGAGGATCGACGGGCACTGCCCCTCATAGTTACCGATGTTGGGACGCTCGCGCCGATAGCCGACAAGCGCCGCCAGTTCGGGTGAAAAATCGCGAGCGATCTCCGGTGGATAGACCAGCCACTGGTTCTCATAGGGCTTGAGCCAGCCGAGGCTGTAACCGCAGACGAGGCCGGCGCGCGGCATGTCGGTGCGGTTGGCACCGCCACAATGCATGGTTGAACCGAGGAACAGGAGCGCGGAGCCCGGGTCCATCTCGGCCGCGACACCGTCGCCGCGTCCCGGCGCGGTCGCGGGTCTTTTGCCATGACTGCCGGGCCAGACCACCGTCGCGCCGTTCTCGGCACGGAACGGTGTAAACGGCCACATCACATTGAGGAGGTATTCCACCTCGCCCTTCGGGGTCGGCCACATGTCTTCATCGCGGTGCGGCACCTGCTCCGGTTCGCCGGGCCAGATCTCGATCGCCTGGGTGAGGTTCAGCTGCACATGATCGCAGTGCTGGCCGAGGATCAGGTGCGCGATGTCCATCACCAGCGGATGCTGAACCAGCGTCGCCGCATGTTGCGAACGCTTGAGCAGACCGCCGAACCGCTTGGTGCGACTGCCGAAGAAGTTGCCCTCGCAGAACGGCGTGGCGGCAAAGCGCGGTTTCAGGTCGTCATGCAGCGCGCCGACAAGCGCGGGCGGCAGCATGTTGGGGATGATGCAGTAGCCATGCGCACGGAGTTCGCCGGCCCAGAACTGGGCCGGATCGCTTTCGGAACGCAACGCGGACGCTGGCATAGCGGCTTCCTGTCAGGCGGCCTGTGCGATGTGATCGAGCTGAAGCACCGGGATGCGCGACTTCTTGCGGTCGCGGAACATCTGGAGCGTGGCCGCCGAGATTGAGATCGACATGGCACCGATGACTTCGTTGCCGACCTGACGCGGCTCGCCCAGCATCTCGCATTCCCAGCCAACCGCCAGAAGCGCGGAGAGCCACTGGATGTGGGCCACGCAGGTGTACTTGTTGATGCCGTAGAGCAGCCCGAACTCGCACAACGCGGTCGCGATGCGTCCGCGGACCGGCCGCGGCTCCACGTCCTTGTATGGCGCGGTGCACAGACGCGTGATCTCCCACACATCGTCGCCGCGCGGCACGCCCTTCTCGCAAAGATACGGGAACACGTCGCCCAGCAGGTGCGGGCCGCTGGAGTTGAGGAGCCGGACCGATCCCATGTGGCGCGTCTTGGCCGGATCGAGCGCCATCAGATAGATGGCATCGTCGGTGTCGAACTGGTCCTTCTCATACTGGCCGTCGACCACCGGAATGTCCCATTTCAGCTGATCGACGAAGATCTTCTTGCGGTCGCGGTGCATCTGCTCGACCACATCGCGATAATTATGCCGGTTGTGAGCGGTGACGACATCGACCATGGCAGGACTCCCAGGTTTTCCCGGAAGAACGGTCGCACCGAACGCTGTTTGGCGGCGATCCCCTAGTTAGGGGATGCTCAATGCATGAGGTCGGCGAAGGCGACGTGGTTGTCGAACAGGGCCCTGACGATCAGCTGCATGCGGGTCGCGACGCCGTATTTCCGCTTGGCGTCCTCCATGTGCTGGTGCGCGGTCTCGTAGCCGACGCCCAGGATCTGCGCGATGTCGCGATCGCTCTTGCCCTGTCCGGCCAGCACCACGCAGTCGAGCTGGCGGCGCGTCAGCTTCGGCAGCGACGGCGACCGGCGAAGCGCCGGCTTCTTGGCCGGCGCCGGCGGGGCGGTCTCGGCGACGCGGCGTGCCGCCTCGAAGGCGAAACAGCCGAGATATTGCGCGATCGGCAGCGATTCCACCGGCAATTCCTTGCCCGTCTTGATCGAGAAGGTGCAGGACGCCGTGCGTTCGCCGGGGATATGGATCGGGATGGTGAAGCCATCGCCCAGTCCGGCGTGCTTTGCCGCCGCGAGCATCTCCTGCTGTTTCTGCGTCAGGGCGATCATCTGGGGAACGTCGGCCCAGGTGAACGGCACGAAGGAACGCTGACAGGCGACATGGACAGGGTCGTCGCAGAAATAGCCGCGATCGCGGATGACGCCTTCCCAATCCTCTGGAAAGTCGTGCAGGCGCACCAGCGCCTTTTCATGCGAACGCAGCATGCCGGCATGGTGGATCAGGGCGTAGTAGTCGAAACCCAGCGAACGCACGGTGGCGTCCAACAGGTTCCTGAGTTCGCCAAAATCCGTGATGCGATTGGCGGCGCTGACGAATTGCGCCACCTCGTCGAACCGACTCATACGCGCCTCCACAAGCCCAACCGGCGCGTTCAACAACGCAACGCGCGCGACGGTACACAAGCTTTGCCCACGGCCAGATTACACGGAGATTGCCGGACCTTGAAACGCGTGGTTGTAGGAACAGGGCAAACACCCGGCCGGAACGGGCCCGGAAAACCGCAGTAAAATCAGCCCTTTAAAGGGACGCACAACTTCCGATCCATCCGGTGGTTGTGGTCAAAATCCCTCAGGGGATCAAAAGGACGCGGCCCACGGCCTGACGGCTTTCAATGTAGGCATGTGCAGCAGCGGCCTCCTTCAACGGGAAGGTCTTGTCGATCAGGACCTTCAGGCTGCCGTTCGCGACCTCGTCCACCATCTGCTGGATCATGTTGTGGACCCGATCGGTTGCAATCTCGGCGCCGAGGAACACGCCGGAGAGCGTGCGGTTGCCGCCCATCAGCGACCCGACATCGACGCGCATGGGCTCGCGGCCGGCGGCGCCGACCATCGAGACGCGGCCGCGATAGGCGAGCGACAGGATCGAGCCTTGCAAGGTGGAGCCGCCGACGGAATCGACGACGAGGTTCACGCCCTTGTTGTCGGTAAGCTTCATCACCGACTGCACGACGTCGTGCGTCTTGTAGTTGATGCCGTCGTCGAGGCCGAGCGGCTTGAGGCGCGCGAGACGTTCGTCGGACGACGCGGTGGCGAGGACGCGGGCGCCGGCGCGCTTGGCAAGCTGGATCGCGGCGACGCCGACACCGGAGGCGCCGGCCTGCACCAGAACGGTCTCGCCGGCTTTCAGATGGCCGAATTCGAACAGGCAGTCATGCGCGGTGCCGAAGGGCACGGGCACCGCGGCGGCGTGGCGCACATCGCAACCGGCGGGAATTTTCCACGCGGTGCGGGCGGAGACGGCGCGCAATTCGGCGTGACTGGCGTTGAAGCCTGTTGTGACGGCCTTGTCGCCGATCTTGAAGGTGGTGACGCCATCGCCGACGGCGACGACTTCGCCCGCGGCCTGGTAGCCGACGATGTGGGGCTTGGTCATCAGCATACCGCCCTGGCGATTCAGCGTGTCGCCGCCTTCGATGGAGACGGCTTCGACCTTGATGATGATGTTGCCGGGGGTGAGCTGGGGATCGGGGACGTCTTCGTACTTCAGGACCGAGGGCGGACCGTTTTCGTAATACACAGCGGCTTTCATGGCATTTCTCCCAATAGCGTTGGACAGAGGCTATCGCTACGCTCCGCGCAAAGACAATCGGGGAACGAACGATGGAAGCGTATATCTGCGACGCCGTACGCACGCCGATCGCGCGCTATGCCGGCGGCCTCGCCTATGTGCGGGCCGACGATTTGGCGGCGATCCCGATCAAGGCGCTGGTGGCGCGCAATGGCGGTGTCGATTGGGCGCAGGTCGAAGAGGTCTATCTCGGCTGCGCCAACCAGGCGGGCGAGGACAACCGCAACGTGGCGCGCATGGCGGCGCTGCTGTCGGGCCTGCCGGAGACGGTGCCGGGCACGACCATCAACCGTCTGTGCGCCAGCGGCCTCGATGCGGTGGGCAGCGCGGCGCGGGCGGTGAAGACGGGCGAACTTTCGCTCGCCATCGCGGGCGGCGTGGAGAGCATGACACGGGCGCCGTTCGTGATGGGCAAGGCGGAAAGCGCCTTCCCGCGCGCCGCGGAGAACCACGACACCACCATCGGCTGGCGTTTCGTCAATCCGAAGATGAAGCAGGTCTACGGCACGGATTCGATGCCGGAGACAGGCGAGAACGTGGCCGAGGCGTATCAGATCAGCCGCGCCGACCAGGATGCGTTTGCCTATCGCAGCCAGCAGAAGGCGGGGCGCGCGATTGCGAGCGGGTTCTTCGCGGAAGAGATCGTTGCGGTCGAGGCGAAGGACGGCAAGGGCAAGCCGGTGCCGTTCAGCGCCGACGAACATCCGCGGCCGCAGACGACGCTGGACGATCTCGCCAAGCTCAAGACGCCGTTCCGCAATCCGGGGACGGTGACGGCGGGCAATGCGTCGGGCGTCAATGACGGCGCGGCGGCGATGATCATCGCCAGCGAAGCCGCCGCGAAGAAGAACGACCTGAAGGTGCGCGGCCGCGTCCTGGGCATGGCGACCGCTGGCGTGGCGCCGCGCGTCATGGGCGTGGGGCCGGTGCCGGCGACCGAGAAGCTGTTGGCGCGGCTGGGTTTGAAGATCGGCGATTTCGACGTGATCGAACTGAACGAGGCATTTGCCAGCCAGTCGCTGGCGGTGCTGCGCGGGCTGGGTTTGCCGGACGACGCGGATTTCGTGAACCCGAATGGCGGCGCGATTGCGCTGGGGCATCCGCTGGGCATGAGCGGGGCGCGGCTGGCGCTGACGGCGCTGCATCAGCTGGAAAAGACCGGCGGCAAGCGGGCGCTGGCGACGCTGTGCGTCGGCGTGGGCCAAGGCGTGGCGCTGGCAATCGAGCGGGTGTGACATGAAGATCCTCCTTTCTGTTGTTGCAGTGACGCTGGTAAGCAGCGGTGCATTCGCGGCCGATCCGCCGAAGGTCGATGTGCATCCCGTGGCGCGGACCAACACGACCATCACGGGCCAGCCCATCGTGGTGCCGAACAAGCCGGATGTGATCGTGTCGATCGCGACCTTTCCGTCGGGCGCGCGGTTGCCGGAGCACCAGCATCCCCATCCGCACTACGTCTATGTCCTGCAGGGCGTCCTGACGGTGGTGAACACCGAGACGCACAAGACGTTCGACGTGAAGGCAGGCGACTTCGTGGTCGAGATGCAGGACACCTGGCACTACGGCATCAACAAGGGCGTCGCGCCGGTGAAGTTGCTGGTGATCGACCAGGTCCCGGCGGGCGCGCCGAACAACATGAAGCCGAAGCCGCAATAGCAAACTCGCGAAACAACCTCCCTCCGTTTTGAGGGGAAGTGGTTGATCCGGTTTGAAAAAGCGGTTCCTTCATTGGTCCTCCTGACTGTCATGGCCTGCAACAGCGGGCCATCCAGCTGGTGCGCCGCGAACCTTTGAAGAGTGCGCAGACTTCACCTGGATGGCCCGCTGTTGCGGGCCATGACACGGTTGTTGGTACGTGCGGACGCGCGGCGCGCAAAAACGCGCCGTTGTTGAATGCTCGCAGCTGTGGGGATTTACGTCAGATGGGGGTGCGCAGCGTACGGTTCAAGGGGTGAGATAAAATTTCTACGAAAAAATTTTCTTTCGTGCGCTGCGATGCACGCGGCGCTTAAGGCATTGAGCCTTTTGAGAGCGTGCGAAAGGCCTGTCGGATAGTGCGGACAACTTATCCGACAGCACGAAATCTTGTTGCGGCAGAATTTATTTTGAACGCGCTCCGATCGCGCAGCGGACGCGCAGTTTGACCCGCATCAATCGCCGGACGAACGGCGCCGCCAAACTCGGGCTTCCTTCGCGGAGTCCATGATGAACGAGCAAGCAGTGGCAGCCGAGCAGGTGCTGGCGCAATGGGATGCCCGCATCCATGTCCTGACGAATCCGAATATCTGGTTTTCCATGCTGATGGCGGTCGGGATTCCGAGCGTGCTCCTCGGCGTGCTGGTCGCGTTCGTTGCGGAGGACATGTCCCTGGCCCTGCTGGTGCCGGCGGTGGCCATGGGAGTGATGTTCGGGCTCTTCCTGCTCATCGCGCTGGCGATCGACCTGTTCGGCGGCTTCAAGGCCACCTTCATCCTGAGCACTGCGGGCGTGCGCTCGCTGTCCGGCAAAGGCGCCAAGGCGGTGGCCAACACGGCGCTGATCGCCGGGGCATTGACCGGCAATGCCGGCGCGGCGGGAGCGGGGCTGCTGGCCCGGTCGGAGCAGAACGTCTTCATCCGCTGGGAGGACGTGCGCAAGATCAAGGTGCGGCCCGGCAGACGCTGTGTGCTGATCCGCGGCGGGTGGGCGGACAAGCCGATCGGTCTCTATTGCACGCCGGAGAATTTTGCGCAGGTGATGGACATTCTGCGGACACACGCGGGCACGCATTTCTCTTCGATGCAGAAAGACCTTGCCGCCGCCGTGCCCTGATCGGCCGGAACAATGTCGCGCGTCGGGCGCTATCAATTGATGGATGATGACACCGACAGCGAGGTGAACGCGCTGCTAACCAAGGCGCGCGAGTTGCGCCGGCATGCGCAGGAGACCGCCCTGCCCTGGTATCGCAAGCGGTTGCTGCGGTTGGCGCGCGATGTCGAGGCGAAAGCGACGCAAATCGAGCAGGGTGGAGATGCGCCGGCGCCAAAACAGAAAGGGCCGGACAATGTCCGACCCTTTCGTCATTCCTGAAATGCGCTTGGCTTAGTAGCCGAGCAGAGTCGCGTAGCGGTCGCGGTGGTAGGACGAGCCGCCGAAGGTCGCTTCCTGGGCGCGGGCGCGCTTGAGGTAGAGACCGGCGTCGTGCGCGTCGGTCATGCCGATGCCGCCGTGCATCTGCACCATCTCATTCGAGACGAGGTGGACGAGATCGCCGACCTTGGCCTTGGCGAGCGAGGCGAGCTGCGCCACGTCGTTGGCGTCACGATCGATCGCGGCGAGGGCGCCTTCGACGCAGGACCGCGCAAGCTCCAGATCGGTGAACATCTTCGCGGCGCGGTGCTGGAGCGCCTGGAAGCTGCCGATGAGCTGGCCGAACTGCACGCGGGTCTTCAAGTATTCCAGCGTCACGTCGAAGGACTGCGCGGCGTGGCCGAGCATTTCCGCCGCGAGACCGGCGCGGGCGCGGTCCAAGGTGGCTTCGAGGATGCCGTAGCCTTCGCCGGAGCCGAGCGCTTCACCCTCGACGTCCTTGAACGTCAGGTTGGCGTAGCCGCGGCTGTCGACCGTCTTCAGCTTCTCGCGCGTCAGGCCCGAGGCCTTGCCGTCGACCGCGACCAGCGTGATGCCGGACTTGTCGCCGGGCTTACCGCCCGTGCGGGCCGCGACGATGAAGAGGTCGGCGGTGCCGCCATCCAGCACCCAGGTCTTCTTGCCGTTCAGCTTCACCTTGCCGCCCGACGCCGCGCCCGTGAGCGCGATCTTCTCCGGGTGATGATGCGGACCCTCGTCGACGGCGAGCGTCGCGACGATCTTTCCTTCCGCGATCTGCGGCAGGTACTTCTTCTTCTGCGCGTCAGAGGCGCCGAGCAGCAGCGCTGTGGTCGCGGTGAGCGCGGTCGAGATCAGCGGCGACGCGGTGAGCGTGCGGCCGGTCTCTTCCAGCACGAGGCCGAGCGTCAGGTAGCCGAGACCCGTGCCGCCGAACTCTTCCGGAATGAGGATGCCGGCCCAGCCCATCTCGGCCATCTCGGCCCAGGCCGCGCGGTCGAAGCCGTCGGCGTTGCCGCTGTCGCGCACCTTGCGGAAGGCGGTGACCGGCGACTTCTCCGACACCCACGACTTCGCGCCGTCGCGGATCATTGTCTGTTCTTCGTTCAAGACTGCCATTTTTATCTTCCCTTCGAGTTTCGTGTTCTGTGACCCGCCCCCTCCACCGCCTTCGGCGGTCCCCCTCCCCCGCTTCGCGAGGGAGGATAGAGAGCGGTGCGTTCCTTACTGGTGGTCCAACAAGCCCAAGATGCGCTTGGCGATGATGTTGTTCTGAATCTCCTGGCTGCCGCCGTAGATCGTGGTGGCCTTGCCGCCGAGCCAGCCGCGGACGGTGTCGAGTTCGTCCTTGGTGAAGCCCTCGCCTTCCCAGCCGAGACCCTGGTGACCCATCACTTCGACGAGAAGTTCGGCCCGTTCCTGGCCGATGCGCGAGCCCGCGTTCTTCATGATCGACGTGGTGGCGGAGGGACCCTGGTTGCCCTTGGCCTCGGCCTGCGCACGGAAGATGGTCATCATGAACGCGCGCTGGTCCATCAGGTGGTTGGTCAGGCGCGTGCGCAGATCGGAATCGGCGATCTGGCCGTTGTCGTTGGCGCCGACATACTGTTTGGCCACGACATCCATCGTGCGGGTTTCGCCGCCGCGGTTGAGACCGCCGCCGCCCACGCCGCCGCCGAGGCCCGCGCGCTCGAACTGGAGCAGGCGCTTGCCGATGGTCCAGCCGCCGTTGAGCGGGCCCATCAGGTTTTCCTTCGGCACCTTCACGTCGGTGAAGAAGGTTTCGCAGAAGGGCGAATTGCCGCTGATCAGCTTGATCGGGCGGACTTCGACACCCGGGTCCTTCATGTCGATGAAGACGAAGGAGATGCCTTCGTGCTTCTTGCTGTTGTCGGTGCGGACCAGCGCGAAGCACATGTCGGCGTATTGCGCGCCCGAGGTCCAGATCTTGGAGCCGTTGACCAGGAAGTGGTCGCCCTTGTCGATCGCCTGGGTGCGCAGCGCCGCGAGGTCGGAGCCGGCGCCGGGCTCGGAGTAGCCCTGGCACCACCAGGTCGTGCCCTTGACGATACCGGGGACGTACTTGGCCTTCTGCTCCGGGCTGCCGTATTCGAGCAGCGTGGGACCGAACATCATCACGCCCATGCCGCCGATCGGATTCCAGGCGCCGATGCGGCCCATCTCCTGTTGCAGCACGCGGGCCTGCGCGGTCGAGAGGCCGCCGGCGCCGTATTCCTTCGGCCAGGTGGGAACGCCCCAGCCCTTGTCGCCCATCGCCTTCTTCCATTTGGCGAAGTCGGAGGTTTCCGACGGGCCGTCTTCGCCCATCATCATGCCGCCCTTGCCCTTCAGCGACGGCGGGAAGTTGGCTTCGAGCCATTTGCGGGCTTCGAGGCGGAAGGCCTCCAGATCGGTATCGGCGTTCGCGGCCGCACTCATGCATTCACTCCTGTTGCTTTACGTGTGATCCAGAAGGCCAAGCACGCGCTTGGAGACGACGTTGAGGTTCACCTCCGACGTGCCGCCTTCGATGGAATTTCCCTTGGCGCGCAGCATGGTGCGCATCGCCATTGTTTCGCGCGGATTGTAGGCGTCGCCTTCCCAGCCCAGGCCTTGCGTGCCGAGCGTTTCAACGAGGAGTTCGGTGCGCTCCTGGTTGATCTTGGCCATGGCGTATTTGAACACCGACGCGGCGGCGGAGGGGCCTTTGCCGGCCTTCGCCTCTTCTTCCGAGCGGCGGATGGTCATCTGGAAGGCGCGCGCTTCCATCTTGTGCGCGGTGATGCGGCTGCGCAGGTCGCGGTCGGCGACTTTGTTGTTGCTGTCGAGGCCGACATAATCCTTGGCGGCGTGTTCGAGGTCGTAGACTGCGGCGGTGCCGGCCGCGCCGCTGCCACCGCCGGCGATGTTCTGGCGCTCGAACTGGAGCAGGCGCTTGGCGATGGTCCAACCAGCGTTGAGCGTGCCGATGAGCTGGTCCTTGGGCACCTTCACGTCGGTGAAGAAGGTTTCGCAGAAGACGGAGGCGCCGCTGATCAGCTTGATGGGCTTAGGCTCGACGCCGGGCGACTTCATGTCGATGGTGATGAAGCTGATGCCTTCGTGCTTCTCGCTGTTGTCGGTGCGCACGAGGCAGAAGCACCAATCGGCGAACTGCGCGCCGCTGGTCCAGATCTTCTGGCCGTTGATGAGGTAGTGGTCGCCTTGGTCGACGCATTGGGTGCGCAGGCTGGCGAGGTCGGAGCCGGCGCCGGGTTCGGAGTAGCCCTGGCACCAGCGCGTGGTGCCGTTGACAATGCCGGACATGAAGCGGCGCTTCTGTTCGTCGGTTCCGTACTCGAGCAGGGTCGGGCCGAACATCATCACGCCCATGCCGCCGATGGGATTGAAGGCACCGGCCGTGGCGAGTTCCTGTTGCAGCACGCGGGTTTGCTGGCGGGAAAGACCACCGCCGCCCCACTCGCGCGGCCAGGTGGGGACGCCCCAACCCTTGGCGCCCATCGCGGCTTTCCATTTCAGGAAGTCCGGCTCCTGCGAGCCGAAGCCCTCCATGAATTGCAGCGCGGGCTTGCCTTTGAGCGACGCCGGGAAATTCGACGCGATCCACGCGCGCGCTTCCGAACGGAAGGCGTCGAGGTCGGTGTCGAGGGTTTCGGCGGCGCTCATTGGTGATCGAGGAGTCCCAGGATGCGCTTGGCGATGATGTTGGACTGGATCTCGTTCGAGCCGCCGTAGATCGACATCGCCTTGCCCGAGAGCAGGTTGCGCACGGCGTTGATCTCGTCCGGGGAATAGCTGTCGCCTTCCCAGCCGAGACCCTGGCTGCCCATGATCTCGACCATCAGCTCGGCGCGGGTCTGCGCGACCTTCACGTTGGCGTTCTTCATGATCGAGGTGACGGCGGACGGGCCCTGGTTGCTCTTGGCTTCGTCCTGCATGCGCTGGACGGTGAGGCGCATCGCGGCGGCGTCCATCATGTGATCGGCGACGCGGACGCGCAGATCGGCGTCGGCGATCTGGCCGTCGTCGTTGGCGCCGATGTATTTCTTGGCGATCTCGTCGACGCCGCGCGCATCGGCGCCGCGGAACGACGCGCCGCGGCCGCCCGCGCCGCCCTGACCGTCACGCTCGAACTGGAGCAGGCGCTTGCCGACGGTCCAGCCGCCGTTGAGCGGCCCCATGAGCTGGTTCTTGGGCACCTTCACGTCGGTGAAGAAGGTCTCGCAGAAGGGCGAGTTGCCGGAGATGAGCTTGATCGGGCGCGTCTCGACACCGGGCGTACGCATATCGATCAGCAGGAAGGAGATGCCTTCGTGCTTCTTGGTGTTGTCGGTGCGGACGAGGCAGAAGCACCAGTCGGCGTATTGCGCGCCCGAGGTCCAGATCTTCTGGCCGTTGACGAGGAAGTGGTCGCCCTTGTCGACCGCCTGCGTGCGGAGCGAGGCGAGATCGGAGCCGGCGCCGGGTTCGCTGTAGCCCTGGCACCAACGCACGGTTCCGTTGCGGATGCCGGGGACGTGCTGCTTCTTCTGCTCTTCGCTGCCGTATTCCATCAGCGTGGGGCCGAACATCGCGATGCCCATGCCGCCGATCGGGCTGAACGCGCCGGCGCGGGCGAGTTCCTGTTGCAGCACGCGGGCCTGCGCCTTGGAGAGACCGGCGCCCCAGGGCTTCGGCCAGGTGGCGACGCCCCAGCCCTTCTCACCCATGGCTTCCTTCCATTTGAGGAAGTCGGGATCCTTGGAGCCGAAGCCTTCGAAGAAGGACATGGCGTCGCGGCCCTTCAGCGACTTCGGAAAGTTCGCGTCGATCCAGCTTCGCGCTTCGGCGCGGAAAGCGTCGAGATCGGTATCGGCCTTGGCGGCAGCAGACATGTCGTTCTCTCCCGTTTCGTCTTTGCAGAAGAGGTGCATTGCCTCTTCCGTCTTCCGTTCTGCGCTCCTCATCCTTCGACAGGCTCAGGATGAGGTTTTCTAAATGTCCTCACCCTGAGCTTGTCGAAGGGTGAGTGCAGCAAGCTCTATTTCGCGTCAGCCAACCCCAGCACGCGCTTGGAGATGACGTTCAGGTTCACCTCGGACGTGCCGCCCTCGATCGAATTGCCCTTGGCGCGCAGCATGCCGCGCATCGCGCCGGTCTCGTGCGGCTTGTAGCCTTCGCCTTCCCAGCCGAGACCCTGCGTGCCCAGGACTTCGACCATCAGCTCGGTGCGGTCCTGGTTGGTCTTGGCGGCGGCGTATTTGATGATCGAGACGGCGGGCGACGGACCCTTGCTGGCCTTCGACTCTTCCTCGATGCGGCGGACCGTCATCGTGAAGGCGCGCACTTCCATCTTGTGGGTGGTGATGCGCTGGCGCAGGTCGGCGTCGGACACTTTGCCGGCGTCGTTCTTGCCGATGTAGTCGAGTGCCGCGTGTTCGAGGTCGTAGCCGCCGCCACCGCCGCCGAAGCCGCCGGACGAGATGTTCTGGCGCTCGTATTGCAGCAGGCGCTTGGCGATATCCCAGCCGCCATTGAGTTTCCCGACGAGCTGCGCCTTGGGCACTTTCACGTCGGTGAAGAAGGTCTCGCAGAACGGCGACTCGCCATTAATGAGATTGATCGGACGCGCCTCGACACCCGGCGACGTCATGTCGAACAGCAGGAAGGAGATGCCTTCATGCTTCTTGGTGTTGTCGGTGCGGACGAGACAGAAGATCCAGTCGGCGCGGTCGGCGTAGGACGTCCAGATCTTGGAGCCGTTGACGAGGTAGTGATCGCCCTTGTCGATGGCCTGGGTGCGCAGGCCGGCGAGATCGGAACCGGCGCCCGGCTCGGAGTAGCCCTGGCACCAGCGGATTTCGCCGCGGACGATCTGCGGCAGGAATTTCTTTTTCTGCTCTTCGTTGGCGTATTCGAGCAGCGCCGGTCCGAGCATCCAGAGGCCGAACGACATCAGCGCGGGGCGCGCCTTGATGCGGGCGAGTTCCTGGGTGAGCACCTTGGCTTCGGCACTCGACAGACCGCCGCCGCCGTATTCCTTGGGCCAGGTCGGGGCCGTCCAGCCCTTGGCGCCCATGCGGTCGAGCCAGAGCTTCTGTTCCGGGTTCTTGAACTGCGCCTTGCGGCCGCCCCAGATCGAGTTGTCGTCGCCATCGGTGACGGCAATCTCAGCGCCGCCGCGCATGGAGGGCGGGCAGTTCGCCTCCAGCCAGGCGCGGGTTTCGGTCCGGAAAGCCTCGAGATCGCTCATATTCCTCACCATCCGGGTTCTTGAAGGCCCGGCAGACATTTAATTGTAGTGGCGTACGCCGTGCGCGCAACGGCCAGCATACCGCTTCATCGAACTTTGGCCGCTTCGCCGCAGCCAAGCCCCAAGTCCATGATGCCGCAGCGATAACCGCTGCGCCTTCCGCGGTGGAATGTCAGGGAAAGAGCTGGGGCGGCGCGGTCCCGTCCGGGATGATCACCAGGCGGACGGCCTTGTCGTTCCGGAACCAGTCATGGGCCGCTTTCTGCACGTCGGCGACGGTGACGGCCTTGAGGTCGGGCACGGTGGAGCGGATCACGTCCAGGAGGCGCGGATCCTGCTGCGACCCCGACAGGAGGGTGAGCCAGTACTCGTTGGTCTGCTGTTGGCGCTGGATGTCCTCGACACGGGGTCCGCGCGCGCGTTCGAGCTCGTCCTGCGTGACCGGCGTGGTCGACAGGCTTTCCCCGACCGAGTCCACCGCGGCGTAGAAGTTGGCGATCTTGTCGGGCGGAATCTGCGCGAGCGCGTAGGCAAAGCCGAATTTGGGGGAGATGACGGACGCAAAACTGGACGCGCCGGGCGTGTAGGTGATGCCCTCGCGCGTGCGCAACTCGTCCAGCAAACGCTGCGAGAATATTTCGCTCGTCACGCGCAACGCGCGCTGGAGCTTCATGTCGGGCATGAAGCCCTGCGTCGGCCAGGCGATCGCGGCCACCGCCTGATTGGGCGCGCCCTTGTGGTAGAGCACGATCGGCTTGGCCGACGGCGCCGGGAAGTGCTCCTCGCCGTCAGCGGACTTGGCACCCTCGGGGCGGCGCGGCAGGGCGCCGAACGTGGCGGCGACCGACTGGATCGCCTGGTCGACCGTCACGTCGCCGACGATGGTGAGATCGAGCGGACCGTTCGCCAGCGCCGGCGCGAGCAGCGCCTTTTCGTCATCCAGCGCCGCGGTGTTGATTTCCGACAGCGTGGCCGTGCGCCAGCGCGGATCCTTGTCATGCACCAGGCTGTAGAACTCGCGGCTGAGGAGGCTGGAGGGTGAGGTTTCGGTCTCGACGTAGCTGCCCGAGTAATAGGTGCGCGCCTGATCGAAAGCCTGCGGCCGCCAGGCGGCGTCGGTGACGTAGGCGGCGAGGACCTGAAGCTCGGCATCGAGATCGCTGGCGCGGGCCTGCCCGTTCAGCGTGAACTCGTCGTCGCCGGCGGTCAGCGTGGCACCCCAGGATCGGCCCGCCATGTAACGTTGCAGATCGTCGATCGTGTACTTGTTCAAGCCGCCCTGGATGAAGGAGCTCGACAGCGCCCAGACGGGCGTCACGTGATCGTGCGGCAGGCCGATGCGGCCGCAGCAAACGCGCACGTTCAGCAAGATTTGGCCGGCACGATACGACGTCGGCTTGACGGTGAGCGTGACCCCGTTCTCGAACGTCACATAGGTCACGCCGAGATCGTCGACGGTGCGGCGGGACACGACCTTTCCCGGCTTGCCGAAATCGGCATAGGGCCAGGGCGGCGCTGCCGCGGCGGCGGTGGCGCCGATCGCAGCCTTGCGCTCGTCGGCGAGCGTTGCGGCAACGGACGCTTCGCCGCCCGGCAGCGGCGACGTGCTGCTGATGAATACGAGCGGATCGCCCACGAGCAGCTCACGCAACGCGGCGTTCACCCGATCGGCGGTGAGCCCCGCCACGACCTTGTTGTAGAGCGCGAGATCGTTTTGCGGCGAGGTGAAGACCGTCTTCTCATCGACCGAGCGCAACAGCCCGGCAATCACCTGCGAGGACGGCGTGGTGTCGGCGGCCGCCTGGTTGCCTTCGAAGAACGTGCGCAGCTGGGCGATGACCTGATCGACCTCTTCCTGCTGGACGCCGTTCTGGACCGCCTCGCGCCAGGCGTGATCCGCGGCCTTGAGCCCGTCTGCCGCCTGCCCGCTGCGATAATTGACGACCAGTTCGGTCACGTCCGCGATCGTGGCGGTCGGGTTGTGGGTCGCCGAGGCGGCGATGAATTGCGGGTTGGCCGCGTGCGCGAGCTGGCTGAGCCGCTGATTCAGCACGCCCAAGGCAATAAAGCGCAGCACGTCACGCGTTTCGCGCGACACGCTGTCGGGGGTTTTGTCGTAGGGCGCGCGCCAGCTGAAGATGATGTAGGTCTGCGCGCCGTTCTCCGAGAACAGGCGGACCGGCGCGGCCTTGGCGGTCGGCAGCGTGTAGACCGGCGCGGGATGCGCAGGCGCGCGAGCCTTCCAGTCGGAGAACTTGGCCTTGATCTTGGCTTCGATCTCTTTCGGATCGATGTCGCCGACGATCATCAACGTGCCGCGTTCGGGGCGATACCAGGATTCGTAGAAGCCGCGCACCAGCTTCGGCGTGGCGTTGGCCACCACCTTTTCCAGGCCGATGGGCGTCAGGGCGTGCGCGGCGCGGTCGCCGTAGAGATAAACGTAATCATCGGTGCGCAAATGGGTGAGCGGTATGTCGCGCAGGCGCAGCTCGGCGAGGACGACGTTGCGCTCGGTATCCAGCGCTTCCTTGGTGATGTTGAGGTTGCCGGCGATCTCGCGCATCAGCATGAGCGCGGTGTCGACCGACGGCGCGTCGCTCTTGGGCATGTCGAACGAATAGACCGTCTGGGTCGCGGCGGTGAAGGCGTTGGTGTCGGCGCCGAAGGTGAGGCCCAGGCTTTGCAACAGCTTGACGGTATCGCCGTCGGCGACGTGCTGCGAGCCGCGGAAGGCCATGTGTTCCAGTACATGGGCGATGCCCTGCTCGTCGTCGCGCTCCATCAGCGATCCGGCGTCGATGCGGAAGCGGACGGAGAGCGCGCCCTTCGGCGAGGCGTTGTGCTTGATCGAATAGCGCATGCCGTTGGGAAGCGTGCCGAACACGACGGACGGATCGGCGGGAAGATCGCTGCCCGCCTGCGGCCAGGGCTGGGACGGCTTGGCCGCGAGCGCCGGCGCGATGACCGCAAGGCAAAGGACGACGGACGCGGCAGCGAGCCAGCGCGCAAGGAATTTCATGAATTGTCCTTGGGAGTGGGCAGGATGAGGCCTGATCGAGACAAGCAGGCGATTGTCCGGGCCGCGGCTGTAGGGTCAAGCCCGGCAAAGTAAATAGAGCGTCAGAATGGGGCGTCCGTGTGACCGGGCTTAGCGCGGCAACTCGGACGAACCCATCAGGAACTCGTCAACGGCGCGGGCGGCCTGGCGGCCTTCGCGGATGGCCCAGACGACCAGCGACTGGCCGCGGCGCATGTCGCCGCAGGAGAACACCTTCGGGACCGTCGTCTTGTAGTCGAGCGTGTTCGCCTTGACGTTGCCGCGCGGATCGACCGCGGCGCCGGATTGGGCGACGAGGCCGTTGTGGCGCGCGGAGAGGAAGCCCATGGCGAGTAGGACGAGATCGGCCTTGAGATAGAAGGTGCTGCCCTCGACTTCGCGCATCTCGGTGCGGCCGTCGGTGCCCTTCACCCATTCGACGCGGACGCATTCGAGCGCTTCGACCTTGCCGTTCTCGCCGATCGCGCGCTTGGTCACGACGGAGAAGTCGCGCTCGGCGCCTTCCTGGTGCGAGGACGAGGTGCGCAGCTTGAGCGGCCAATCGGGCCAGGTGAGCGACTTGTTCTCGTGCACCGGCGGCTTGGGCATGATCTCGAGTTGGGTCACCGACTTGGCGCCGTGACGGTTCGAGGTGCCGATGCAGTCGGAGCCGGTGTCGCCGCCGCCGATGACGACGACGTCGAGGCCCTTGGCGCTGATCGTGCCGTGCGGCGCGGCCTTCGCTTCGCTGTCGCCGGCGACGCGCTTGTTCTGCTGGGTGAGGAAATCCATCGCGAAGTGGATGCCGTCGAGGGTGCGGCCCTCGATGTCGAGATCACGCGGCAGTTCGGCGCCGCCGGACATGACGACGGCGTCGTAATCGGCAAGCAGCATGGAGACCGGCATCGCGGCGCCGACCTCAACGCCGGGCTGGAAGGTGACGCCTTCGGCCTCCATCTGGCGCATGCGGCGGTCGATCAGATGCTTTTCCATCTTGAAGTCGGGGATGCCGTAGCGAAGGAGGCCGCCGATGCGGTCGTTCTTCTCGAACACCGTGACGCGATGGCCGGCGCGCGCGAGCTGTTGCGCGGCAGCGAGGCCGGCGGGGCCGGAGCCGACGACGGCGACGTTCTTGCCGGTCTTCTTCTTCGCGGGCTGCGGCTGGATCCAGCCCTCTTCCCAGCCGCGATCGACGATCTGGCACTCGATGGTTTTGATCGTGACGGAATTGTCGTTGATGTTGAGCGTGCAGGATGCCTCGCACGGCGCGGGGCAGACGCGGCCGGTGAACTCCGGGAAGTTGTTGGTGGAGTGCAGCGTTTCGAGCGCGCCGCGCCAGCTCTCGCGGTAGACGAGGTTGTTGAAGTCCGGGATCAGGTTGTTGACCGGGCAGCCGTTGTGACAATACGGGATGCCGCAATCCATGCAGCGCGAGGCCTGGCGCTGCACTTCGGTGTAGGGCAGCGGGTGGACGAATTCGCGGTAGTTGTGCGTGCGGGTTTCGGGCTCTTCGTAGCCGCGCTCGCGCCGTTCGACGGTGAGGAATCCGGTGGGGTTCGCCATGGTTATTCCGCCGCCACGGATTTGAGGCCGCCGCGCTCGCGCTTCAGGTCGGCGAGCGCCTTGGCGTAGTCGGTGGGCATCACCTTGTAGAAACGGGTGAGGGCGACGTCCCAGTTGTCGAGGATGTCCTTCGCGCGGGCGCTGCCGGTGTAGAGGTGGTGACGTTCGATCAGGATGCGCAGGCGTTCGGCGTCGAAGCGCAGCGGATCGCCCATGCCGGCGTCGTAGGCACTGATGGAGCGCTGGCGCGGCGCGTCTGCTTCTTCGCCGCCGGACGCGGGCGCGATGCGTTCGAGGGCGACCATCGCCTTGTTGCAGCGTTCCTCGAACTTGCCTTCGACGTCGTAGACATAGGCGACGCCGCCCGACATGCCGGCGGCGAAATTGCGGCCGGTCTTGCCGAGCACGACGGCGACGCCGCCGGTCATGTATTCGCAACCGTGGTCGCCAGTGCCTTCGACCACCGCGACGGCGCCCGAGTTGCGCACGGCGAAGCGTTCGCCCGCGACGCCCTCGAAGTACGCTTCGCCCGCGATGGCGCCGTAGAGGACGGTGTTGCCGACGATGATGTTCTCGGTCGGTTCGCGCGTGGCGGGTTTGGGCTGGCGCACGACGACGCGGCCGCCGCTGAGGCCCTTGCCGACATAGTCGTTGGCGTCGCCGGTGAGTTCGAGGCTGACGCCGCGGGCGGAGAACGCGCCGAAGCTCTGGCCGGCATTGCCGGTGAAGCGAATCTGGATGGTGTCTTCCGGCAGGCCGGCATGGCCGTGATGACGCGCGATCTGGCCCGAGAGCATGGCACCGACGGTGCGGTCGAGGTTGCGGATGGCGCGCTCGATGCGCACCGGCTGGCCGGAGAGGATCGCCGGCTGCGCCGCCTTGATGAGATCGTTGTCCAGCGCGGTGTGCAGGTTGTGGTTCTGCTTCTCGCAATGATGGATGTGGACGCCATCCTTGTGCGGCGGCTGATAGAGGAGGCGCGCGAGGTCGACGCCCTTCGCCTTCCAGTGATTGATGGCGCCGACCATGTCGAGCCTGTCGGCGCGGCCGGTCATCTCCGCGAGCGTGCGGAAGCCGAGCTTGGCCATGATCTCGCGCAGCTCTTCGGCGACGAAGAAGAAGTAGTTGATCACGTGCTCGGGTTGGCCGGTAAAGCGCTTGCGCAGCACCGGGTCCTGGGTCGCGACACCGACCGGGCAGGTGTTGAGGTGGCACTTGCGCATCATGATGCAGCCGGCGGCGATCAGCGGCGCGGTGGCGAAGCCGAATTCGTCGGCGCCGAGCAGCGCGCCGATGGCGACGTCGCGGCCGGTGCGGATGCCGCCGTCGACCTGCACCGCGATGCGGCCGCGCAGGCCGTTCAGCACCAGCGTCTGCTGGGTTTCGGAGAGGCCGATTTCCCACGGGCTGCCCGCATGGGTCAGCGAGGTGAGCGGCGAAGCGCCTGTGCCGCCTTCGTAGCCGGAGATGGTGACGTGATCGGCGCGGCACTTGGCGACGCCGGCAGCAACGGTGCCGACGCCGACTTCGGAGACGAGCTTGACCGAGATACGCGCACGCTCATTGACCATCTTGAGGTCGCGGATGAGCTGGGCGAGGTCTTCGATGGAATAAATGTCGTGGTGCGGCGGCGGCGAGATCAGGCCGACGCCTGGTGTCGCGTGGCGCACTTTTGCAATCGCCTTGTCGACCTTGTGGCCCGGAAGCTGGCCGCCTTCGCCGGGCTTGGCGCCCTGGGCCATCTTGATCTGGATGTCGTCGGCGTTGACGAGGTATTCGGTGGTGACGCCGAAGCGGCCGGACGCGACCTGCTTGATCTTCGAGCGCATCGAGTCGCCGTTGGGCAGCGGTACGAAACGATCCGGCTCCTCGCCGCCCTCGCCGGTGTTGGAGCGGCCGCCGATGCGGTTCATCGCGATGGCCAAGGTGGTGTGGGCCTCGCGGGAGATGGAGCCGAAGCTCATCGCGCCGGTGGAGAAGCGCTTGACGATCTCGGCGGCGGGTTCGATCTGGTCGAGCGGGATGGCATGTTGCGCGAACTTGAACTGCATCAGGCCGCGGATGGTCAGCAGCCGTTCGTTCTGTTCGTTGATCGAGCGCGCGAAGGCCTGGTACTCGCCCGGCAGGTTGCCGCGCACGGCGTGCTGGAGCTTGGAGACGGATTCCGGCGTCCAAGCGTGGTCTTCGCCACGCAGGCGGAAGGCATAGTCGCCGCCGGCGTCGAGGGCGTGCCGGTAGATCGGATTGTCGCCATAGGCATCGCGGTGGCGGCGGACGCACTCTTCCGCGATCTCCTTGATGCCGATGCCTTCGATGGTGGTGGCGGTGCCGGTGAAATACTTGTCGACGAACTTGGACGAGAGACCGACCGCGTCGAAAATCTGCGCGCCGCAATAGGACTGATACGTCGAGATGCCCATCTTGGACATCACCTTGAGCAAGCCCTTGCCGATCGCCTTGATGTAGTTCTTCTGCACCTCGTAAGGCTTGAGCGTGAGGCCGCGCTGGATGCGGATCTGTTCGAGCGTCTCGAAGGCGAGATACGGGTTGATGGCTTCGGCGCCGTAGCCGGCGAGCGCGCAGAAATGATGCACCTCGCGGGCTTCACCGGTCTCGATCACGAGGCCGGTCTGCATGCGCAGGCCGAGGCGCACGAGATGATGGTGCACGGCCGCGGTGGCGAGCAGCGCGGGGACCGCGATGCGGTCTTGCGACGTGGCGCGATCCGACAGGATCAGGATGTTCGAATCCAGCAGCACCGCGTTGACGGCTTCGTTGCAGAGCCGTTCGACCGCACGTTCCAAGCCCGCCGCGCCTTCCGAGGCGTCCCAGGTGGCGTCGAGCGTCGCGGTGCGGAAGGCGCCGTCGAGCAGGGTTTCGATGCTGCGGATCTTTTCGAGATCGGCGTTGGTCAGGATCGGCTGGCCGACTTCGAGGCGCTTGTGCACGCCGGCCTGGCGGCCATAGAGGTTCGGGCGCGGGCCGATCATCGACACCAGCGACATGACAAGCTCTTCGCGGATCGGATCGATCGGCGGGTTCGTCACCTGCGCGAAGTTCTGCTTGAAGTAGTGATAGAGCAGCTTCGCCTTCTTGCTGAGCACGGCGATGGGCGTGTCGGTGCCCATGGAGCCGACCGGATCGTCGGCCACCTGCGCCATCGGCTCGAGGAAGAACTGGATGTCTTCCTGCGTGTAGCCGAACGCCTGCTGGCGATCGAGCAGCGAGGTGGGATCGTTGGCGGGGGCGGCCAGCTCCTCGGTGATGTCGAGGTCTTCGAGCTTGAACTGCGTCTTCTTCAGCCAATCGTCATACGGCTTGGCATCGGCCAAGGTGCGCTTGATCTCCTCGTCCTCGATGATGCGGCCTTCCTCAAGGTCGATCAGCAGCATCTTGCCGGGCTGGAGCCGCCACTTGCGCACGATCTTCTCGTCCGGGATCGGCAGCACGCCGGACTCGGAGGCGAGGATGCAGATGTCGTCGTCGGTGACGATGAAGCGCGCCGGGCGCAGGCCGTTGCGGTCGAGCGTGGCGCCGATCTGGCGGCCGTCGGTGAAGGCGATAGCGGCGGGGCCGTCCCACGGCTCGATCAGCGCCGCGTGATACTCGTAGAAGGCGCGGCGGCGCTCATCCATCTGCTTGTTGCCGGCCCAGGCTTCCGGGATCAGCATCATCATCGCGTGCGCAATCGGATAACCGCCGGCGATCAGCAGTTCGAGCGCGTTGTCGAGACTGGCGGTATCGGACTGGCCGTGCGGGATCAGCGGCCACATCTTGTCGAGGTCGGCGCCGAGGAGATCGGACTCCATCGTGCGGCGGCGCGCGTTCATCCAGTTGACGTTGCCGCGATGGGTGTTGATCTCGCCGTTGTGCGCGATGAAGCGGTACGGATGCGCCAGCTTCCAGGACGGGAAGGTGTTGGTGGAGAAGCGCTGATGCACCAGCGCGATCGCGGACTTGGTCAGCGGATTCTTGAGGTCGAGATAGAAGCGGCCGACATCCGGCGCGAGCAGCAGGCCCTTGTAGACCACGGTGCGGGTCGAGAAGGACGGCATGTAGAACTGCGCGATGGACGGAAGCTTGTGCTTCTTCGCCAGCGTCTGGAGCGGGTTCTGCGTCTGCTTGCGGATGGCGAGGAGCTTGCGCTCGAATGTGTCCTGGTCCTTCACGTCCGGACCGTGCGCGATGATCGCCTGACGGATCAGCGGCATCTGCTCGAGCACGGTCTTGCCAAGACCGGTCGGGTCGGTGGGCACATCGCGCCAGCCGATGAGCTTCTGCCCTTCGTTCTTTATGAAGCGCTCGAACTGCTTGACGATGATGTCGCGCGCCTTGGGCTCGGGCGGCAGAAAGCACATGGCCACGGCGTAGTGGCCGGGCTGGGGCAGGTTCAGGCCGGCTTTGGTGGCCCAGTCGCGCAGCAGGGCGTCGGGGATCTGGATCAGGCAGCCGGCGCCGTCGCCGACCAGCGGGTCGGCGCCCACGGCGCCCCGGTGGTCGAGGTTTATGAGGAGCTGGAGACCTTGAGCGATGATTTCATTGGATTTTTCGCCCTTTATGTTCGCGACAAAGCCCACACCGCACGAGTCATGCTCGTTGCGGGGGTCATAAAGCCCCTGTCTCTCCGGCAGGTCCTGCATCGCGTTTCAAACCCAAATCCGAGCTAACGGGCCACGAAATTGCCCATACAGACCGCTAACTAGATCATATATTTCCACGACGCCAAGTGCGAAATGCCGCGCTGCAACACATAGCTGTTAGGAAGCGGGCGCGGGGCGAACACTGCACTAGCCAAGAGTGCTGATGTTCGACCGATCTCCCGGGCTGAGCCGCTACGCCTATTGAGATGACTTAAGGAGCTTGATCGCCGCCTTTAGCTGATCGCCAGGAAGTTGAGCCAGCATCGCGCCGAGCGGGGATATCTCGGCCAACTGCTTTCTAAGCGCCTTGGACTTTGCAATCTTTCGTTCGTAGTAGCGGGTGCCCCTGATCAGCGCTCTTGTCTGCTTCATCTTTAGAAGAAGCAGCAAAGCGGTGCAGAGTATTAGATAGGACTGACGTCGATCGCTGTCGGCGTACTTCCTGGCATCAATCAGCGCATGGTTCGCATCATTTCGTTTGGTGCCCTTAGGCTTGATTTTGCGCAGTTCCCTTCCAATCAATTCGTGGTCGAAAAACACCAGTTTTCGTGCATGAGCAAAGACGTTTCGGATATGTCGGATAATATTTAAGTGCGCCATGTCGGTCTCGTCGATGACGCCAAGGGCATAAGCAAGCGTAATTTTTGCTGAGAAAGTACCCATTGGGCCGCCCTGATCCGTCAGGAGTTCGATGGTCTCGGGGTCTTTGCGTTTCAGCTTTTCTATGAGATGCAGCTCCAACTCGTGCTCAACGAGAGCGGCGCCGAGAATCGCTGCGGTCACCGCCGGGGCGCCGGTTACAAAACGTAGCACCTCATTCTGCTCTGCGTCAGACGGAGCTTCCCTGCTGAGATGGCGCAATGATCCTTTGCGTTTACCTCGTGACATCGGTTGTTCCTTCGAACCCGATCGTCAGAAATACATCACAGCACTGCTCAGCAACATATGGCAGGTCTAGCGAGCAGCGGCGGTAAGTCCCCTGACTAGGCGGCGGCGGTCGCGACGCTCTGTTCTCGGGCGAGGCGCACCGTGATGCGCGTTCCGCCGCTGGGCGCGCTGTCGATCTGGAGCGAACCGCCATGCAGTTCGACGAACGTCTTGGCCAGCGGGAGGCCGAGGCCCGTGCCCTCGTATTTGCGCTCCAGGCGGTTGTCGACCTGGCCGAAGGGTGTGAGCGCCACCTGGATGTCCTGGGGCGACATGCCGATGCCGGTGTCGGCGATCGTCACCGAGATGGTCTCGCCGTCATCGCCGGCCGCGACCGCGATCGAACCACCGGCGGGCGTGAACTTCGCCGCGTTGGAGAGCAGGTTGAGGAAGACCTGCCGCAGCTTCGCGGTTTCACCGGACACGGGAAGCGGATCGTCGACGCCGACCATCGCAAGCGCGAGCCCCGCGCCGCGGCACTGGTCTGCCACCATGCGCGCGCATTCGCGCAGCACCTGCGCGAGATCCACCGGCTGCGGCTTGAGCTCCATCTTGCCGGCTTCGCTCTTCGACAGGTCGAGCACCGAGTTGATGACGTCGAGCAGATGACGGCCGGAATACAGGATGTCGCCGGAATATTCGGCGTATTTCGAATTGCCGAGCGGCCCGAACAACTGGCCGTTCAGTATCTCCGAGAAGCCGATGATGGCGTTGAGCGGCGTGCGCAGCTCGTGGCTCATATTGGCGAGGAAGCGTGACTTGGCGGCACTTGCCGCCTCGGCCTCGAACTTGGCCTGCTTGTAGCTCTGCTCACGCGCCTTGATCTCGGTGAAGTCGCTGACGAAGACGATGCGGCCGTTGTCGGTCGTCGGGCTGACGGTGATGCGTACCCAGCGGCCGTCGGCGAGACGTTGCTCGGTGGTGACCGTATCGGTGCGTAGCGCGCCACTGCCGTTGCGGGCAAAGTCGGCGCGGAACAGAGCGACGAGATGTTCGAAGGCGGCGCCGGGCGCGAGTTCGGAAACGCCGGGAAAGAAGCCTTTGAGCTTGCTGTTCACGATGACGACCCTGCCGTCGGCGCCGACCAGCATCACGCCTTCGTCGGAGTGCTCGAGCGCATCGGTCAGGCGCACCTCCGCCGATGCGGCGCGCGCCGTTTCGCGCGCCACCATGGCGCGGATGCCGTCCTGCATGACGGTCATCGAACGCAGCAGCATGCCGGTTTCGTCCTGGCCGCCTTGCGGGATCGCGGTCTCGAACTCGCCCCGGGCGATGCGGTCGGCGACGGATGCGGCCTGGCTCAACGGGCGCGCGATGCGGCGCGCCAGGAAGAAGGTGATGAGGACGGCCAGCAGCACGGCGGCCAGCGAGCCGCCGATCAGCACGTAGCGGAACTGCGCGATCGCCTCCACGGCATGGCGGCGGCCGACAAAAGAGTGATCGGTGTTGAATTCGATCAGGAGATCGAAGGCGTCGTCGATGCGGGCGCCGATCGTTTCCATGCGGGCGAAGTCGCCGGCGCGGTGCGCGGCGGTCCACGCCGTCATCAGCGACTTGATCGTACCGATCTGCTTCAGCTCGTCGGGTTCGTCGGAGCGTTCTTCGGCGACGGCGAGATCGCTTTGGAAGGTCGCGGCGAGACCGTCGATCTCCGCGTCCAGCGCTTTTCGTCCCGCCGGCGTCGCGTGGGCGCGGGCCAGCAACCGGTTCTCGATCCGCGCGAAATCGAAATGCGCAGCGCGGGCGTAGTTCACCGCCATCAACGGACGGTCGAAGGTTTGGACCACCATCGCGCCGGCGGTGCTGAGTACGCTGTAGCCGTAATAGCCCTGCGCCGCGATGATCCCGCTCATCGCGATGAAGGCTGCGAACAGAGTCGCGCCGATCGTTCTGGGTGCCAGGCGCATTCCGAGCCACACTTTCCGGCCCGCGATTTTCGCGCCGCCGGGTTGCCGGAGCCTTAAGAAATCAAGGATTTAGCCTGTCAAATGACGGCCGCCGTCACTTCACATGAACCGTCAGGAGCATCTTGGGGTGGATGTGGCAGCGCACGGCGAAGGTCCCCGCCGCCGGGAACTTCAGGACGACATCCTGTCCCGGAGGCTGCTCGTCGGAGTCGAAATTGAGCGAGTCCGACTTCACGTAGATCTGGTGGATGAACTCATCCTGGTTGCGGATCGTCAGCGTGCCGCCGTGATCGAGCGTGATCTGCTCCGGATGGAACGCACGGCCCTGCTGCACCACGGTGGGCGCCGGATCGGCGCCGAGCGCCGCGCCGAACGCAAACGCCAGGATGACGGCCGCTGAGATCAGCGACGTGGCGCGAACCGCGGTTAGGAGAAGCCGTCTCACAGCCGATCAGCCCTTGGGTGCTGCCAAGGTTAGTGAAGGCCGGTTAACCCGGGCTGAAGCATCCGCGCCGCTGCGCGCCGCGGGCGATGGCAATGCCCGAAATCGGCAGGGATTCCGCGGTCAAACACAGGGGTGGACAGGGGTTTGGCGATGGCCTATATCCGCCCGCCTTCGCTGGCGACAGCGACGGTTCCGTGACGCGGGGTGGAGCAGCCCGGTAGCTCGTCAGGCTCATAACCTGAAGGTCACAAGTTCAAATCTTGTCCCCGCAACCAAAAGAGATGGCCCCCGGTTTCGGGGGCCATTTTCTTTTCAGCCGGCGCCTTCGCGGTCAGCCACGCTGACCGTGGTGACGGGTTTTATAGGCGTCCATCTGTTGTTCGATGATCGTGACGCGACCGCTCAGCGCGTTCACGTCGGCACGGGCCTGATCCGCCGTCTGTTGCGCATGATCGGCAGCGGCCTGTGCACCATGCGCAGCTTCGAGCGCCTGATCGGCCGTCGCCTGCGCGCGCTTGACGTCGTCAACGCTCGCACAGCCGCCCAAGAGCAAGGTTCCGCCGACGACGGCAACCCACGCGCTTCTCACTATAAGGTTTCGCATACACGCACTCCATCGGTCAGAGCATGGAAGGCCGCACGCAACGCCTTCTTCCACGCGCCGATTGTTGAGTTCCCCCAACGGGCGGAACGATTGAACGTGATCAGTGCCGATTTGCGCGGTCGTGCGTTACTTGGTCTATGGCAACCATCGGAACTAATCAGGGGGAAAACGCGCGCGCGTGTAAAATCGTTGCGGCGCTTTCGTTCCCGCTCCTGCTGATTTTCGCCGCGCCCGCGACGGCCGCGGACGATCTGGATTCAACGTCAGCGCCTTTCGTTGACACCACCAACAACGCGGTGACGCGCGATCAGGTCCGTGCGTTGCTCGCGAAGCGGGACGATAGCGGCATTCGCGGCCAGGTCGCGGCGTTCTATGCGGCGCGCGATTTCGAGCCCGCGTGGACAGATCAGGACGCTTCGAACGCTGTTCAGGATTCGCTCACCCATGCCGACGAACAGGGTCTTCGGTCGCAGGATTACGCGGTCAACGACAAGCTGAAAGGCGCGGCGCGCGAGATCGCGCTGACCGACGCGGCATTCCGTTATGCGCATGACGTGCGGCTGGGCCGGGTTACGCCGCGCGCGGTCTACAAGGATGTGCGGCTGCCGGGGAGCACATTCGATGTGGGCTGGCTGCTGAATCAGGCGCTCAAGCATCACAACGTGCCGGAGATGCTGGCTGCGCTGCCGCCGCAGGAGCCGGATTATCAGGGCCTGGTGAAAGCACTGGACCGCTATCGCGCCGTCGTTGCCGCGGGCGGATGGCCGACGGTCAAGGCGAAGGATGCGGAAAGCCTCTCGCGCCGCCTGGCACTGGAGGACACCGCGTTCGCAACGATCATGGAGCCGAGCGATGCCGACGTGGCGGCGGCGCTGACGCGCTTCCAGGAGCGCAATGGCCTGCCCGCCGACGGCCAACTCGGACCGGCGACGCTGAAGGCGCTCAACGTGCCGGCGTCGGCGCGCGTAAAAGCGATCCTGGCGAGCATGGAGCGCTGGCGCTGGATGCCGCACATCCTCGAGGCGCGCTACATCCGCGTGAATGTACCCGATCAATCGGCGGACTACATCGACAACGGCAAGATTGTGCTGCACTCCAAGGTGATCATCGGCAAGGCCACCACGCCGACGCCAATCCTGCGCACCGAGGTCCGCGCCGTGGTCGCCAATCCGGCGTGGGACATTCCGGGTGACATCGCGGCGCGGCAGGTGCTGCCGAAAGTGCGGCGCGACAAGAACTATCTCGCGGAGCGCGGTTTCGTGCTGGTGAGCTCGCCGGGCGTCGACTGGCGCAAGCTGCCCGCGAGCCAGGTGGCGCTCCAGCAGCCGCCGGGGCCGGACAACGTGCTCGGTCAGATCATGCTCGACATGCCGAACGACTTCGACGTTTACCTGCACGACACACCGAACAAGAAACTGTTCACGCAGGCCGACCGCGAGGCGAGCAATGGCTGCGTCCGCGTGGAGCAGATCGCGGCATTGGCGTCACTGGCGCTGACCAACGATCCGCAGGACGGCGCCGACCGGATCAACGATGCCATCGCGACCGGCGAAACGACGAACATCAAGCTGGCCCATCCGCTGCCGGTCTATGTCGCCTATTCGACGGCGGTGGCTGACGCGGACGGCAACACCGGTTTCCGCCCCGACCGCTACAAGCGGGATGACGTGCTGGTGGCAGCGCTTGCGAAACCGGCACCTGCGTCGAACCCGCTGGCGCCGCAAGGCCGGCCCAAAAAGAAGAGTACCTGAAGGTACCTTGCCCCGGCGCACGCATGGCTGATGCCGCGTTTCTGCTGACGGTTATTTGCCGGAGCCCTGGCTAAGCTCGCGGCATGACAACGATACGACCGATTGCCGAAACCGACTACGCCCAGTGGCGGCCGCTTTGGGATGGCTACAACAGATTCTATGGCCGCTTCGACGCGACGGCGCTGCCGGAGGAGATCACGGCGCAGACGTGGCAGCGATTCTTCGACGCGGCGGAGCCGGTGCATTGCCTGGTGGCGGAGCGGGACGGGAAGATCGTCGGCATCGTGCACTACCTCTTCCACCGCAGCACGACGCTGAAGAACGACATCTGCTACCTGCAGGACCTGTTCACCGACGAGACGGCGCGCGGCGGCGGTATCGGGCGCGCGCTGATCGAGGCCGCGTACGACAAGGCGCGGGCCGCCGGGTCGGAGCGCGTCTATTGGCAAACGCACGAGACAAATGCGCGGGCGATGGTGCTGTACAACCAGGTCGCGGACCGTTCGGGCTTCCTGGTCTATCGCAAGCAACTCTGACGGCCATACATTTCCGTATAGTGGCACCACGGACTTCGCCAATTTTCGTTCGTCTCGCCGAGGGCCATTGTCTCGTTCATGGAAACGAGGATCACGGCCATGCAGGCAACAGTGCAAACGGGATGCGTGACGGGCGGCGTGAAGACGCTGCTGCGGCTCGAAGGGCTCGCGGTGCTGAGCGCAGCGGTCTTTCTGTATTGGCACGCGGGCTTCAGCTGGGCGCAATTCGCAATCCTGTTCCTGGCACCGGATGTGAGCTTCATCGGTTACCTGTTCGGACGGGAGGCGGGCGCCGCGGCGTACAACGCCGCGCATTCGACCAACGGTGCGCTCGGCCTCGCGGTGGCTGCGGTGGCATTGGACCAGCCGGCGATGATCGCGGTCGCGCTGATCTGGCTGGCGCATATCGGGTTCGACCGGGCGCTGGGCTACGGCCTGAAATACGGCGCGGGGTTCGGCTTCACCCATCTCGGCCGCATCGGTCGCGGCGCGAAGGAGGACTGAACATGTTCATCGGACATTACGGCGTGTCGTTCGCCGGCAAGGCGGTGGAGAAGCGGTTGCCGCTGTGGGTCCTGTTCCTGGCCGTGCAGTGGCTGGACGTCATGTGGTCGGCGCTGGTGATGCTGAACGTCGAGAAGATCCGCATCGTTCCGGGCTTCACCGAGAGCAACAATATGGATCTGTACTTCATGCCCTACACGCACGGGCTGCCGGGCGCGCTCGCGCTGTCGGCCGCGTTCGGCGCGGTGACCATGCTGTTCTGGAAAGAGCGGCGCGTCGCGATCTGGGCGGTGGCGGCAGGGGCCGTGTTCTCGCACTGGCTGCTCGATCTTGTGGTGCATGTGAGCGATCTGCCGCTGTGGGGCGATACGCTCAAGGTCGGCTTCGGGCTGTGGCGGCATCGCTGGATCGAATTTCCGCTGGAGATCGCGGTGCTGGTCGGCGGCGCCGCGCTCTATGCCCGCGCGGTGCCGAGCCGGACGCGCCGGGGCGACACGGCGCTGTGGATATTCGTGGCGGCAATGACGTCCATCCAGGCTTACGTCGCCTTCGGGCCCCAGCCGGCGACAGGCTTGGACGAGGCGTATACCGCCATTGCCGCCTATCTGGGCCTTGCGGGCGTGGCGGCGCTGGTGGATTGGGCGCGGGGAACAAGCGGAACCGCGGAAACGGCCGGTATCGGTACCGCTGCGCGGCCTATACGCACAGTAACTTAGTTAAGGAAGTGCGATTGACGGGCCGGGGGCGAAACGTCATAACCCCGCCCCTGTCACGCGTTCCAAGTCGAAGGGAGTGTGCATGGGTACTCAACTTCCCGCCGGATACAAACCGTCGGAGAGCGAACCCTTTATGAATGAGCGGCAGCGCGAGTATTTCCGCCGCAAACTCAACACCTGGAAAGAAGACATCCTTCGCGAAAGCCGCGAAACGATCCAGAACCTGCAAGCCGAAACCGTTCCGCATGCCGACCTGGCCGACCGCGCGTCGACCGAAGCCGAGCGCCAGCTCGAACTTCGCACCCGCGACCGCCAGCGCAAGCTGATCGCCAAGATCGATTCGGCGATCCGCCGGCTGGAAGACGGGTCGTACGGGTTCTGCGAGGAGACCGGCGAGCCGATTTCGCTGAAGCGCCTCGATGCCCGGCCGATCGCCACCCTGTCGCTGGAAGCGCAGGAACGGCACGAGCGGCGCGAGAAGGTTTATCGCGACGACTAAAACGAAAAGGCCGGATGCAAGTCCGGCCTTTCTTGTTTGTGCCAGAAATAGGCAGCGGCCGGATGCTCGCGCACCCAGCCGCTGCACTGGCCCTTCCATCTCATTTTGAGATGGAAATCTAAACTCGATCTACCAAGGCATAATGATGTCGAAGAGCTGCGAGCCGTAGCGCGGCTGCTGCATGTCGGCGACGGTGCCGCGGCCGCCGTACGAGACGCGCGCCTCGGCGATCTGGCTGAGATCGACGGTGTTCGCGGCAGTGATGTCTTCGGTGCGCACGATGCCCGAGACCTGAAGATCGCGCAGCTCGTTGTTCACGCGCACCTGCTGGTGGCCGCCGATCACCATGTTGCCGTTCGGCAGGACCTGCGTGACCAGCGCGGCCACGGTGAGGTTGATCGCTTCGGAACGATCGATCGAGCCCGAGCCGACATTCGACGTGTCGGAGCCCATCTTCACCAGGCTGGACGGATCGCCGCCGGTCGAGGCTGCGAGCGGCGTCTCGAGACCGAAGAAGTTCGTCAGGTTGGCGTTGTCGGAATTGGTGCGCGACCGAGTGGTGGTGTTGTTCAGCTTGGCGTTGTCGGCGACCGTGATGTTCACGGTGATGATGTCGCCCGGACGGCTGGCGCGCGGATCGTGGAAGAAGCTGCGCGAGCCCGAACCCCACAGCGAATTGGCGGCGCGGGTGGGGATCGGCGGCGGCGGCAGCGGCACGTTCGGCGCGACCGTGTTCACCGGCGAGGCCGGGTCGGCCATCGTCGCCAGCGCCGGCGGATCGCCGATCTCTTCGATGCGCGTGACCGCGGAGCAGCCGGCCAGCGTGGCGCCGGCGGCGGCGAGAAGCAGGACTTTAGAAAACGAGCGAAGCATGGGCGTATTCCCTTTAGTGGGCGGAAGCGATGTGGGTGGCGGGCGAGACGGAGAGTGTCGTGCCCGAGGCGCGCACGGCGCCGGGGCCGGTGACGATGCCCTGGATCTGGCGGAACGAGGCGGGGTTCTGGAGCGTGACGGTGTCGCCCATGCCGCCTTCGCTCATGGCGCGGCCCGATGCGGTGAGCGTGACGCCGGGAGCCTCGAAGGTCATGGTGACGATCGCACCCTTCTGGACCAGCACCGGATGGCGCAGGTCGTCGGCGCGGACCACCTGGTTGGCGCGCAGCATGCGGCGCGCTTCCATGCCCTTGATCTGGTCGACCGAGGTGATGATGCCGCTGAACACGGTGTTCGCCGGGATGGTGCCACCGACGAGATCGCTGTCGCCGATGACTTCGCCGCGGGCGATGTCGCGGTTGGGGACGACGACGTGCATGCCGTCGGCCGCGAAGGCCGGGTACGACATCACGAGTGCGGTGACGAACAGGCAGATACGAAGCATCATCGTTAGCCTCCCAACCGTGCGGTCATCTGGAGCATGTCGTCGGCCGCGGTGACGACCTTGGAGTTCATCTCGTAGGCGCGCTGCGCGGTGATCAGCGAGGTGATCTCTTCCACCGCATTGACGTTCGAAGTCTCGAGGAAGCCCTGTTGGAGCGTGCCGTAGCCGGCCGAGCCCGGAACGCCGGACTGTGGCGAACCCGAGGACGGGGTCTCGAGGAACAGGTTGTTGCCGATCGCGTTGAGGCCGCCTTCGTTGGGGAAGCGGGTGAGTTCCAGCGTACCGACGGCCTGCGGCGCGGTCTGGCCGGGCACCGTCGCGGAGACCTGGCCCTGCGCATTGATCTGCACCGCGAGCGCGTTGGTTGGGATCGCGATGCCGGGCGCCACCGTGTAGCCCTGGTCGGTCACGAGCTGGCCTTCCGGCGACAGGCCGAAATTGCCGGCGCGGGTGTAGGCGTCGGTGCCGTCGGGCTGCTGCACGCGGAAGAAGCCGGGACCCTGGATCGCGACATCGTAAGGGTTGGATGTGTTCTTGAGGTCGCCCTGGGTGGTGACGCGATAGACCGACGAGGTGCGGACACCGGCGCCGATCTGGACGCCGCTGGGCAGAACCGTGCCCGAGTCCGACGAGGTGGCGCCGGGCGTCGAGATGTTCTGGTAGAGCAGGTCCTGGAACTCGGCGCGGGCCTGCTTGAAGCCCGTCGTGTTCATGTTCGCCAGGTTGTTGGCGACGATTTCGACGTTGGTCTGCTGGGCCAACATGCCGGTCGCGGCAATCGAGAGAGCGCGCATATCTAAGTCTCCTTAACTCGGCATGGAGCCAAGCTTGTCGATCGCCTGGCGCATGAGGTCTTCCTGGGTCTGGGTAAGCGTGGCCGTCGCCTGGTAGGCGCGCATGACCTCGATCATGTGACTGATCTCGATCACCGGCTCGACATTGCTGGTCTCGATCATGCCGGTCTGGAGCTGGAAGTGATCGGCCGAGACCGGCGACTGGCCGTTGGCGTTGTAGAGGCTGGCGCCCTCTTTCATGAGGCCGCGCGGGTTGGAGAAATCGACCACGCGGATGCGGCCGATCTGGCCGTTCTTGCCGCTGACGGTTCCGTCCTGGGCGATATGCACTTCGCCGTCGTCGGGCGTGATGGTGATCGGGCCGCCGTCGCCCTGCACGGCGTCGCCGTTAGACGTGACGAGCTGGCCGCCGTCGTTCAGCGTGAAATGGCCGGCGCGGGTGTAGCGTTCGCCGGCGGGCGTCTGCACCGCAAAGTAGCCCTTGCCATGGATGGCGAAGTCGAAGGGTGCGTTGGTCGTCTCCATGCGCCCTTCGGAAAGGTCGCGGACGATGCCGGCATCCTGCACGAAGCTGAGCGACTGCATGCCGCTCTGGCCTTCGGCGGGGCGCACCTGCTGGATGAATTCCTGGAAGGTCGGCTCTTCGCGCTGGAAGGCGGGCGTCGAGACGTTGGCGAGATTGTTCGCAATCACGTCCATCGAGCGATAGGACGCAATCTGGTGCGACAAGCTGATGAGTAGCGCGTTGTCCATCGTATGGGCCTTAGCGGAGCCTTTCTGGTCCGCCTCGACATGTGCAGCCGCCGTGCCAGACGAAAAATCAAGGTTTGGCTGGATATTCTGCGAAAGCGGCCGAGCACAAAGCGCGCGCTACCCGGCAACAATTTCCATTCGACCGGTAATTTGAACCAGTCCTTAACCACGTCTGCATAACGTCACCCTTGGATACGAAGGGGCGTTCTCGCCGTGGCGAAGAAAGACAAAGAGGCGCAAGCCGACGATTCCGAGAAAAAGGAAGGCGAAGGCGCGGCCGAGGATCAGCCGAAGAAGGGCCTGATCGGTAAACTTCTCGGTAACAAATTGATTCTGTTCGGCGCCATCGGCGCGCTCGTGCTGCTTCTGGGCGGCGGCGGCGCGTATTTCTTCTTCTTCAGCGGCGACGACAAGAAGGACGGCAAGGAAGTCGCGGAGGCCCTGCCGCCAACGCCGCCGAACATCACCTTCTACGACATGCCCGACATCATCGTGAACATCCAGAGCGCCGACGCGACGCCGGCGTACCTGAAGCTTTCCGTCTCGCTCGAACTCGACAGCGTCGAGGAGAAGGCGGGCATCGACGCGCTGAAGCCGCGCATCGTCGACCAGTTCCAGGGCTATCTGCGCGAGCTGCGGGTCGACGACCTGAAAGGTTCGGCCGGCGTGGTGCGTCTGAAGGAAGAGCTCCTGCGTCGCATCAACGCGTCCGCCGCGCCCTATCGCGTGCGCGACGTCCTGCTCAAGCAAATGATCGTTCAGTAAGGCACATCATCCATGGCCGACGAGACCGTTACAGAAAACACCGAAGCGAACGAGCCGTCCGGCGCCGAGATGATCGCGCCGGCCGCGACCGGCAGCGCGGCGGAGCGCATCCTGAACCAGGAGGAGATCGACTCCCTCCTGGGCTTCGACGTCAACAACGACCAGATGCAGGACAAGTCCGGCGTCCGCGCGATCATCAACTCCGCGCTGGTGTCGTATGAACGCTTGCCGATGCTGGAGATCGTGTTCGACCGCCTGGTGCGGTTGATGACGACCAGCTTGCGCAACTTCACCTCCGACAACGTGGAAGTGAGTCTGGATTCGATCACCTCCATCCGTTTCGGCGACTATCTGAACTCGATCCCGCTGCCGGCGATCCTGGCGGTGTTCCGCGCCGAGCAGCTCGACAATTACGGCCTGTTCACGGTCGACTCCAACCTCATCTATTCGATCGTCGACGTGCTGCTGGGCGGACGCCGCGGTTCGTCGGCGATGCGCATCGAGGGGCGGCCGTATACCACCATCGAGCGCACGCTGGTGCAGCGCATGATCGAGGTCATCCTGCAGGACATGTGCGCCGCGTTCGAACCGCTGGCGCCGGTGAGCTTCGCGCTCGACCGCCTGGAGACCAATCCGCGCTTTGCCGCCATCGCGCGGCCCGCCAATGCCGCGATCCTGGTCAAGCTGCGCATCGACATGGAAGACCGCGGCGGGCGCACCGAATTGCTGCTGCCCTATGCGACGCTGGAACCGATCCGCAAGCTGCTGTTGCAGCAGTTCATGGGCGAGAAGTTCGGCCGCGACTCGATCTGGGAAAGCCATCTGGCGACCGAGCTGTGGTCCACCCGCGTCGAGATCGAGGCGATCCTGGACGAACAGGTGATGCCGCTGAACCGCATGATGAACCTGGAAGTCGGCCAGACCATCATGCTGAACGCCAATCCGGATTCGAAAGTCGAGATGCGCTGCCGCGGCGTGCCGCTGCTGAAGGGCCGCATGGGCCGCGTCGGCTCGGCGGTTGCCGTGCGCATCGACGAAGCCATCGAACGCACCGACGCCTCGCGCGGGCTCTAGGAGATCATCATGCACTTTACCCTCGGCATCGCGGTCGAACTCGCGCTCTGCGTCCTTCTGGCTTTCACGCTGGGCTATTGCATCCTGCTGGAACGCCGCCTCGCCTCGGTGCGCAAGGGGCAGGACAGCATCAAGGCGGTGATCGGCGAGCTCGACACCGCGATCACCAATGCCGGCGCCTCGATCCGCGCGCTCAAGGCCACGACGGCCGGCGCGGCCGAGCAGCTGGACGACCGCCTGGGCCGCGCGCGCGCCATCATCGACGAACTGTCGCTGCTGACCGCGTCGGGCGAGCGCATCGCGCAGCGCTTCGACAGCGCCGCCGACGCGAGCGCCATGGCGCGCACCGCGCCGGTCATGAATCTTCCGTCGAGCAACATCATGAAGCGCCTCGACGTGCTGAGGGCCGTGCGGTGAAAGCCATCTTCAAGCATCTGCGCCTGCTGCCGGCGGTGGTCATCGTCGGCCTCAGCGTTTTGGCCATCAAGGGCGTCGATATCGCACGCGCCGCGCAAGGCGCGGTCGAGGATCTCGACAATGCGGGCCTCGCCCCCTCGGACGCGAGCGGTGCTGCGCGGCCGGACTATGCCAATGGCGAAGACCCGTCGGACAGCGCGTCGGAAGTCGACGTGCTGACCAGCCTGACGCACCGCCGCGAGGAACTGGATGCGCGCGAGCGGGGCTTGAGCATGCGCGAGAACCTGCTCAACGCGAGCGAAGGCCGCGTGAACCAGAAGATCGCGGCGCTCCAGGCGTTGCAGACGCAGATCCAGGGCCTGCTCAAGCAGCGCGACCAGGCGCAGCAGGACCAGATCAATTCGCTCATCAAATCCTATGGTCCCGACGGCATGAAGCCGGCGCAGGCTGCGGGCATCTTCAACACGATGCCGGACGAAGTGCTGGTTCCGATCGCCAAGGGCATGAAGGCCGGCGACCTGGGCGCGATCATGGCCAAGATGAATCCCGATGCGGCACAAAAGCTGACCGTGAAGCTGGCGGCGCTGCTGAAGCTGCCGGAGACGGCGACCGCTGCCGCGTGCCCCGTGCCGCCGGCCGCAGCCCCGCTGCCCGGCACGACCGCCGATGCCACACCGCCCGACGCCGGCAGCCCGCCGG
>JADMIO011429250.1_pt1 | contig 59240 bp, 47 predicted proteins | sample 8958161 | NCBI WGS metagenome assembly JADMIO01 (sample SAMN16585339, study PRJNA669376) | soil metagenome | isolation source: Crop rotation soil | place: USA: Cullars Rotation, Alabama | collected 2011 | reverse complement strand
GCCGCGACTTCAAGTCACGTGAATTCCAAGCTTCGGATCCCACTGTGCTGGAAAGGGGACAAGGCGCTGCGATCGGGACAGCGGCGCGTACAGTTCAACGTTGACGTGTTCAACGCGCTGAACAAGTCGACGGTGCTGGCGCGGCAGACGCGCCAGGATCAGGCGCAGGCGAATTTCGTGACGAGCATCCTCGCGCCGCGAGTCGCGCGCTTCGGAGTCAAAGTTAATTTTTAGGAATCAGCAGAAATGGGATCAGCGAACCTGGTCCCATTTCTTTCCGTCAGCGATCGCGCGAGCGAAGCAGATCTCGGCGCGCGCATACGCATCGCGCTGCGCACCCGCTGACAGCGCGCGATTCAATTCCGCATCGGTCGGACACGTCACGCGATCCGGATTCGTCAGGTGCGCATTGGCCGGGCGCGCATAGTAGGCGGCCGCGCCTTCTCTCACCCACATCGGCCGTTTCGCCAGCGTCGCATCGAGCAGCACGTGCGTGATCTCGTGGCGGATCGTGCGCTCGAGTTGTCCCTGCTGACGCAGCACGCCGATCGGCAGCAGGTCGATCGACGCGCCATCGGTCGCGCCCGACACCCACCATGGCTGCCCGGTCGCGCGGCCGAAACTGTCAACGGTCGGATGCACGGTGACGCGCACGCGCGCCGGCGCCGTCACGCCGGTCGACTTGGCGATCTCATCGCGGCTTTTTTGAATAAGCGACACGATCACACCGCGCTCGCCTTCTTCATTCGCCGGCAAGGCCAAGGCGACGTTCGCATTCGCCGCAACTGGAACAGGCACGGGCGTCGCTGCGGTTGTCGTCGTTGTTGCCGGGACGTCGCCGATCGTACTGAGCGTCAAACCCGGAAAATAGAACCTGAGAATTTCGTCGACGCTCGATCCCTTCAGCGCGCGCTTGCCGGCGCCGATCACGCACAACCCGACACCGTGACCGAAGCCGCGGCCCTTGAATCGATAGCCGGTGCTGGTGCGATCGATGTCGAACCACGTGCTCTTGATCGATTGCCACCCCGCGACGCGGCCGACCGCCATGCGAAATTCGTGGCCGCTCATCTCTGGCGGATTGAACCCTTCAACCGCGATGCGCGCGATTCGATCGGAGGTGTTGCGCGTGATCACGCGCAGGTTGCGCAACCGCGATCCTTTGAGCCCCGCTTCTCTCAACGCGCGCTCGATGTCGACGGCGCGGACTTCGCTCACCCATCCCGGCTCGTCTTCGCAGGCATCATCGTGCAGCGCGGGCTCGTAGGAATAATCGGTGGCGCCCGGCCACACTTGCGATGCCAGTTCCGACTTACCGCCGCACCACGCCGAATAAAACACGAACGCGGGCTGGCCGCGATACAACAACACGCGCCCGCTCGTCGCCTGCGCCGCGCGCGTCGTCACTGCCGTGGCCGGCCGCACGACCTGGCAGTGCGTGGTATCGCACAGATCGAAGCCTTCTTTCTTGTGACGATTGCGGTTCGCGAGCGCAAAGGTTCGCGCGGTAATCGCCAACGCCTGCTGCGCCGCATCACCTGCGCGTGGCTGTCCTTCGCCTGCCAGCACTTGCGCGATGTAATCATCGAGCGCGATCGTCTCAACGCGCGTGTCGCCATTCGGCAGCGTGCGACCGAGCTTGATCGTGGTCTTCGCCGAAGTCGGCGGCTTGCCTTGAATCAACTGCGCCGCGATCTCGGCGGCATCCATGCCGGCGCCGCCGGGTGCGGCGACAACGATGCCGCGCGTCGGTTTCTCCGCGGGCGTGAGCGCGACGACGAGACCAAGCGCGGCGCCGCTCGGCATCAGGATCGTTCCAGTCTTCGCCATCGCCGACACATTCGCGAGCTTCAATGCCGATGCAGTGCCGTAATCAGCCGCGCCACGCAGTCCCTCGAACAACACCGCTTGCGTCGACGGCTTCATCGGCACCGGTTTGTCTTTGCCGGCACCGGTCAGGCGCGCCATCACGTCGATCAGCGCGCGCGGCGTCGTCTTCGGGCCGGCAAGGCCCACGATCGCTTGTGCCATTGGCGTGCCGCTCGCGATCGGCGGCAACCCAGCGGCGAGGCGAGTCGCGTTCAACGCTTCGCGCGACAATCGCGGCGCCAGCGAGACGAAGAAATCGTTACAGGAATACGCGAGCGCTTCTGCGGGCGACAGCGGCCGTTTCAGATCGGGATGCGAACACGTCAGCGTCTGGCCGTCAGCGTTGACGACACGACGGCACATATGTGACGTATTGGCGGTGATGATGCCGTTCTCGAGCGCCGCGACCAGTGCCACGGTCTTCGAGATCGATCCCGGCAGCACTGGCGTATCGAGGATCTCCGCGCGCGCTTCCTGGCGATCGCGCGGATCATCGAGGCCGCGGATGAAGAACGCGGCTTGCCGCTCCGCAGCGTCTTCGCGAAGGCGGGGGGTCTGCGCATGCAACGACACCGCGATCACGCAGAACAGCGTGATCGTTGCCGCGCACAGCCATTTCATAGCTTCGTCTTACATCCGGGCCGGCACCGGCACGGGATCACCTTGTCTCCCTCGGTGTTGTAGTCGTAGGTGAGCTCCGCGCCTTTCGGGATCTTCTTCGCCGCGCGCACCCAGATCGTCATCGTCTTGGGTTCGACTTCGATCCAGCAGTTCGGCGTGCACGAATGGTTGATGAAGCGCGCGATGTTGCCGCCGACCGCGGCATCGCGGCTCCAGTTGCGATTGACGCGAAACACCCAGATGCAGCCTTTCGACAGGTAGCGATCCTCGCGCGCTTCGCTTTGCTTGTTGGAAATGAGCTCGCCGGCGTAATCGATGATCCGCTTGTTCTTGTTGATGGTCTCGAGAGCGAAAACGCCGTAACCGTGCAGCTTGGATTTCTTACGTTCGACTTTCGGAAGTGACACCGCTTTAGACATCTACGGAAATGATACATTGTCGCGCGAGAGGTGCACCGTGCGAGGGTATTTCACTACGGCAATTTTGTGTGTTGCGTTACTGGGGGTGACCGTGCAGGGTCAGCGACAGGTGTTCCCGGGTACTGGTCAGCTGCCGTTCAGCGCCGCGACGAAGGCCGATGGCCTGATCTACGTCTCGGGGACGCTGATGGCCAACGGCGATATCAAGCAGCAGACGATGGGCGTGCTCGACACCATCGGCGCCACATTGAAGGCGGCCGGCTCGAGCCTGCCGAACGTCGTCGCCGCGACGGTTTATCTGAAGAACGCCGCGGATGCGGCGGCGATGACCGAAGTGTGGCGTCAGGTGTGGCCCAAGGACGCGCCGACGCGCACGACGATCGCCGCGGATCTCGTTTCGCCAAACGCGCTGATCGAAATCGCGGTGATCGCGGTGCCGGCCGGAGCCGAGCGCAAGATCATCATGCCTGCGGGCTGGTCGACGGCCAATCCCTACAGTTACGCGATCAAGACCGGCGACACGCTGTTCATGTCGGGCCTGGTCTCGCGTGGTGCGAAAGACAATCAACCCGTCGAAGGCGACGTGACGACACAGATGAACACGATCTTCGCGAATGCCGACGAGCTGCTGAAGGCGGCGGGCTTCGAGATGTCGGATGTCGTCGCTAATCGTGTTTACATCACCGACAACGCCGCGTTCGGCGAGATGAACAAGGCCTACATTCCGCATTACCCGAAGAATCCACCTGCGCGCGCGACGGTGATCGTCGGACTGCCCGGCCCGACCTACAAGGTTGAGATCACGATGACCGCGGTGAAGGGCGAGAAGACCGCGTTCGCAACGCCGGCTGCGGATGGATCGCCCGGCAAGCCGAGCCCGACGCTGAGCTCGGCGATCAAGGTCGGCAAGCGCCTTTACGTCTCCGGCATTCTCGGCAACAACGCCGACAACAAGGGCAACGTCGAAGCGCAGACCAAAGAATCATTGACGCGAATCGAACGGACGATGAAAGCGGCGGGATTCGATTTCAACGATCTCGTCGACGGCGTCGTTTACATCACCGATCTCAATAACTTCACGGCGATGAACAACGCGTATCGTCCGGCGCTGGTTAAGGATTTCCCCTCACGCGCGACTGTGAAAACCGGCTTGGTCGGCGCCGACGGCCTCGTCGAAATCATGTTCGTCGCATCGAAATAACTTCACTGTGCTAGGTTCGGACTATGGAAGGCATAGTCCGAGCCTGGGGCAAAATCCTTCGCGGCTATCGTCCGAATCTCTCGATCGAGATCACCAAGGAATGTCCGCTGCGCTGTCCGGGGTGCTACGCCTATGGCGATGAGCATCTCGGCGGCGCACAAACACTGCGCACACTTTCAGATCGCAAAGGCGAAGCGCTGATCGACGGCATCATCGAGGTGGTCGATCGGTTGAAGCCGCTGCATGTCTCGCTGGTCGGCGGCGAGCCGCTGGTGCGATTTCGCGAGCTCGATGTGCTGCTGCCGCAACTCTCGGCGCGAGGACTCTACGTGCAGGTCGTCACCAGTGCGGTGCGCCCGATTCCAATTGCATGGGCGGCGATCCCGCGCCTGCAGATCTGCGTGTCGATCGACGGATTGCAGCCGGAGCACGACGTCCGCCGCACGCCGGCCACTTACGATCGCATCCTCAAGCACATCGAGGGTCACCAGATCACCGTGCATTGCACGGTGACGCGGCAACAAACGGAGCGCGAGGGATACATCGAAGAATTCGTTCGCACGTGGTCCGCGAATGCGAATGTGCGATCGATCTGGTTGAGTCTCTACACGCCGCAGGTTGGTGAAGAATCCGCCGAGCGGCTCAGACCCGAGGATCGCGCGCGCGTGGTCGCGCAATTGAAGCGGCTGCGCGAGCGTTTTGCGAAATTGCAGATGCCTGCTGCGCTGCTCGATGCGTATCTCGACCCGCCGGCATCGCCGGAGGATTGCATCTTCGCGCAGACGACCGATTGCGTATCGGCGGATCTGCAGACGAGGATCACGCCGTGCCAGTTCGGCGGCTCACCGGATTGTTCGAGTTGCGGCTGCATGGCGTCAGCGGGCCTTGCCGCCGTCGGCCGTCATCGGCTTGGTGGATTTGTGCCGATCGATGCGCTGTTCGCGGGCTCGCTGCGCGTCGGCCGCACGATCGCGGCGGCGCGATCGAGCGCGGCCTGAACGCTCGCGCAGATATTTTCTTCACCGAGCCGAGCGTGGAACTCGGCCTTGCGCATCGCGCCCGAGGGCTGCGATGGCGCGCCGCAAATCACCAGCGTTCTGCCCTTCTCGCGCAGCTCCTCGGCAAGCTCTTCGATCGCGCTCAATCCCGTTCCGTCGACCGCGGTCATGTTGCGCATCCGCAGGATCACGACCGGCGGCAGCGATTCGGCATGCAGCGCGATGTCGTGCAGCTTGTCCGTCGATCCAAACAAGAACGGTCCGTGAATGCGGAAGATCGCCACGTAATCGGGAATGATCTTGTCTTGAAGAATGTGCGGACGTCCCGACTCGATATATTCCGGCGTCACGCGCGACACGGTCGTCGTCGCGGTCACACGCCGGATAAATAACAGCGCCGCCATCACCATGCCGACTTCGACCGCGACCGTCAGATCGGCGAGCACGGTCAGGACGAACGTCACGAGCCACACGAGCACGTCGGTGTAAGTCTGTTTCGTGATCTCGCGGATCTCGCGCCACTCACCCATGTTCCACGCGACGATGAACAGGATCGCCGCGAGCACGGGCAGCGGCACATACGCGGCAAGGCGAGCGCCGAACAACAGGATCAACAGCAGCGTGATTGCGTGCGTCATGCCGGCAACCGGCGTTCGCGCGCCCGATCGGATATTCGTCGCCGTTCTCGCGAGCGCTCCCGTCGCGGGCAGTCCGCCGAACATCGGCGAGACGATGTTCGCGACGCCTTGCGCGAAGAGCTCGGTGTTGGGATTGTGGCGATCGCCACCCATGCGATCGGCGACTACGGCGGACAGCAGCGATTCGATCGCGCCGAGCATCGCGACGGTGAAGGCCGGCGAGATCAGCGTCAGGATCAATCCCGGACGAAACGTCGGTACTTGAAGATGCGGCAACCCGGATGGAATGCCGCCGAAGCGCGATCCGATCGTCGCGACGTCGAGCCGCATCGCGATCGCGACGCCGGTGCCGACGAACAACGCGACGATGTAAGCCGGCACGCGTTTGACGAAACGATTCCAGACGATCAACAGCAGCAGCGTTCCGGCGCCGAGCATGACGCTGTCGCGCGAGACGGCGGAGAGGTTGACCGCGATCGCCTGGATGCGGCCGATGAACTCGCCCGGCACGTTGATGTCGAGGCCGAGGAAATCGCGCAGCTGCGTGCTCGCGATCACGAGTGCGATGCCGTTGGTGAAACCAATGATCACCGGCCGCGGAATGTATTTGACCGCGGTGCCGGCGCCGGTCAGGCCCATCACCGCGAGCATCACGCCGGCCATCATCGTGCACATGAACAGACCATCGACGCCGTACTTCGCCACGATGCCGGCGACCACGACGACGAACGCGCCCGTCGGTCCACCGATTTGAAAGCGCGATCCGCCGAGCGCCGAGATCAGGAAGCCGGTGATGATCGCGCAGTAGATGCCGGCCTGCGGCGTCAGGCCTGATGCGATCGCGAACGCCATCGCCAGCGGCAGCGCGACGAGGCCGACGGTGACGCCGGCGATCAGATCGCTAACGAGCGTTCGAGTGGTGTATCCGGATGACAGTGACAGAACGGAACGCGGCAGCCATTCGGGCAGGACCTGAATCATCGTGTGTCGAACGACCAGAACGCGGCGTCGTAAGTCCACACCGTAAACGCGACGCGCGAGCCATCCGGCGAGAACGCGGGTTGCGTCTTGTTGGATGGATCGGTCGTCAACTGGATCGGCGCGCGGTCACCGGCGATTGCGATCGTGAAGATCTGATAGTAGCCGTCGGCGGCCGGCGCGGTAAACGCGAGATATTTCCCGTCCGGGGAAATTCCCACGCCGGCGAAATCATGTTCGGTCGCAAAGCGGTGAATGACGCGCGGCTTTCCACCCGCGACCGGCAGCTGCAGGATCGCGTGACGGCCCGCCGCCTCCTTCGCGATCGCAACCACCGCATCGTTGCCCAGCCATTCGGCATGCGTGATGTCGCCGCTGAATCCGTCGGCGCGCACCTCACGCAGCTCTGACGTCGTCGCTCCGGTGTCCTGGTCGATCCCGATCGTATAAATCACGGAATTGCCGTCGCTCTTGCGGGCGCCATCGAGCAGCACTGACTTTCCATTCGGTGACCATCGCGGCCATCCAACTTCGGCGCCGCGACCGAGGAACGTTATGCGTTTGTCCGGCTGACCGCCGTCCACCGGCCGCAACCACACATCGTCGGACATCTCGCGATGCGAATGGAACGCGATCCACTTGCCGTTCGGCGACCACGCCATCGCCTGGTCTTCCGACTCGCTCTTTGCGATGACTCCTGACGGCGCCTCCGCTGGCAATGTTTTCGACACGTCGATCACGCCGATGTCCTGCGCGATGTCGGGATACTTGCCGTCATCGAGCACGCGCCGCCACGTACCATAGGTGAATGCCAGCAGCGGTTGCGTTGGATGGTACGACGGCGTCTCTGATTGAAACGTCGTCAACTGCCGCGTCACTCCGCCCTTCGCATCAACGTCGGCGAGAAATGTGCGATACGTCTGCGTCTTGAAGACGAGGGTGTGACCGCCGATCGATGGTGCATAGGTGTCGCGTGAGAATGACGAGATGCGATGGGCCTGTTTACTGCGAAGGTCGGCGGTCCACAACGCGACCATGCCGTTGTCAGATGGAGACGCGAAGTAGACACGATCCGCGGTGAACGCAAGCGGACCGATCACATCGACGTCCGGATCCAGAATCTGTTTGACCCCATCGCACGGGATGACGATCCGGCGATCGGCGACGCAGGCCTTTGCGCCATCAGACATCGCGAATGATGCCGGCGCCTTCGCGACCGCGGTCACGGTGTCATTCGAGGTCCATTCGAGAAACCGGACCTGCTGCTCTGCCGCCGGCAACGTGACCGGTGCGCCGCCAGTGATCGGAACGACGCGAATGAAGCGCCCCTCTGAATATGCGAAGCGCTTTCCATCCGGGGAAATCGCACCGGCAGGATCGCGATAGCCGACGACACCGAGTTGATGCGCCGTGGTCACATACGACAACTGCGGCAAGTCGACCGGCGCAGGTGCCGGAGTTCGCGTCAACGCGACGGCCGCGACGGCGACAACAACGATCGCGACCAGGATGAATGCGCGCATCAGCGCGGCGCCGGCACTCCCGCGGCAGCGAGCACTCGCTGAATGTCGTTCCAGCGATTCGGCGTCGCCTGCTTGATCGCGTCCTCAGCCTGCTTGCTCCACGGTTGCTTCGCGTTGAGGACCAGTTTCTTGGTGTGCTCGAGGAATGAATTGCCGAACGTCTTCTCGTTTAGCTTTTCCTGCACGGTCCACATCGCCCACTGCCGAATCGCGTTGAAGTAGCCGTCAGGATTGCTGTCGGGATGCAGTTGTTGTTGCACGCGGCGGCTCGCATCCATGATCTTCCGCATCGGCTCGAATCGCTGCTGCACTTCCGGTGCGGCGATCTTGAAGATCGTTCCCGCCGCCGGCGGCGCCTTCAACATCTCGAGGCAATAGCCGTTGATCTTTGCAGTAACAGGATTCGAGGTCGCACGAATCAATTGCTGCATGCCGCCCTGCACCTGCCGCTTCACTTCATCTTTGAGCGGCTGCACGACGAGCGATTGCGCGGCGAGCTTAAAGGAATTGCCGCTGCCGTTGAAGACCTGCAGATCGAACGCCTGCCCTGTCGATTGCCCGAGACTGGTCAACAACATCTGGATCGGCGAGCCTGGTGACGCTTGATTTCGATTTTGCTCGCGAACTTCGAGCGACCACGGACGCCGCGAATCATCGGTCCAGCGCGCGTCACGCGTCATCCACGCGCTCGCGGTTGGCCGCAGCCACGAAAGCAATGCCGCCAGCAGCGTCTTCGGCTGACGAACATCCTGCATCAACCCGTTGCGCGGCGCCGCGTCACCGCGCGGCACTGTCATGCCCGGCGCGTTACCGACGCGAATCTCGATGATCATCTGCTGGAACACGTCATTGGTGTTGCCGTCAAACGCGTTGTAGGTGGTGGGATCCTTCAACACGTCGATGCTGCCGTACGGCAACTGCAGCTGATTGAGCGCCTCCGACGTGCTGAGCGTCGCACAGTATTTCTTGATGCAGTCTTCGAGCTCCTTGACGAGTTGTTCGAGCAGCGTGGCCATGTCGTTGACCAGCTTCTTCGCGGTGGCCGCGGCGCTTTCGAGCCGCTTGCCTTCCGCCTGTGCTTTCTCGATCTCCGCGTTCGTATCGGTGATTTGTTTGTTGATCTCGGCCTTGCGCGCCGATGCATCGCGAACGTGTTCCTCGATCACATTGCCGTTCGCATCCTTGGTCGTCACTTTCACCGTGCCGTTGCCCTGGTCGTAGGCATCGACGGTTTGCCCGGTGCCCGGATCGTACGATGTGCCACCAGTGCCCGCGGCGCGCTCGAGCTCGGCCTGCAAATTGGCGACGCGCTTCTGCAGATTCGCAATCTGCCGCTGATTCGCCGTCACCGCATCGTTCGCCTTCTTGACGTTTTCATTCAGAGTCTTGAGGCGTTGCTTCACGTCCTGAATCTGGTCGGCAATCTTTTGACACGGCGCGCACGTCGGCGGCGGAGGCGGTTCGGGCTGGACCGGCGGCTCGGGTTTCGGCTCGGGCTTCGGATCCGGCGTCGTCGACGTACCGCCGCCGGTGGTCGTACCTCCTCCGCCCGTCGTCGTCGCGCTGTCATCCGTCGCGCCAGGTTTTAGTTTCTTGACCACCGGCTCGATCTTGCCCAGCTCCGTATCCCAGTAGCCGTTCATGCTGTCGATCCACTGTTTGTCTTCGGTATGGCCGAACAGTGCGTTCTCGCCGGCATACGAGTCGGTGTAGCTGCGCAGAATTCGAATCTTGCTTTGAACGTGTTGAAGCTCACGCAAGTAGTCGGCCTGTGACATGGCGGGTTTGGGTCCCCATGACGGCGTCAAAGATTTGCGCTGCTCGTCGAAAATCCACCGCTCGAGAGCGTTGATCGCCTCGGTCCACGCTTGTTTTTCCAGTTCGTCCTCACCAAGCGCGATTGCGTCCCAACCGTTCTGCTCATGCGAATGAAAATTCTCGTGATAGAGGGTGCGCGCCAGGGAAACGATGTTTCCGAAGTCGTTAGGGTTAGACGGATCGAACGGCGTTTCGCTGAGCTTCTGGGTCCGGGTGTTGGTGGCGACCGATTTATCGATGTACATCGTTCCGGTCAGGATCGTGGTCTCGCCGTTTGGCTTCAGTGGTTTGACGTAGATCTTGCCGGCCTTGAGACGCTCGGCAATCTGGTCGGCTGCGCGCGTCTCGCCGTGCTCGCGCAGGAACTTGATCGCCGATTCCATGTTCTTGTAGTACACGCTGCCGGGATCGGTGACGTTGACGGTCTGTGCGACGGCAGAAAGCGGCAGCACCGCAACGAGGGCAAGAATCCGGACGGCGAGGCGGACGCGGGGGACCATCGAAGCCTCCTGAAATTGGATGGCTGAGAGTGTGCCTCAACCGTGGCGCGAATGAAAACCCCCGCGCGCGGCGGCCGTCAATGGAAGTCGTGTGAATCGATCGCGGCTTCGTCGGGCATTCCTTCGAGTTTCGACATCTTCTCGGCCTTGACCGACGTGACGCCGTCCTGATTCTGAAGAATTCCCTCGACGAGCAGGAACGACGCATTGACGACGGTCTGCCGATCGACGGCGTAAAGATCAGGACGGATGATGATGTTGGCAATGCCGGTCTCATCTTCGAGCGTGAGGAAGACGAAACCTTTCGCGGTGCCGGGACGCTGGCGCGTGATCACCATGCCGGCGGTGCGGACGCGGCGGCCCTGCCGCGCGCGCGGCAATTCGATCGCGGGAATGACGCCGCGCATCGCCAGCTCTTTTCTGCGGAACGTCAGCGGATGCGGTCCGACCGTCAAACCCGTACCGCTGTAGTCGGCGATCAACCTTTCAGAAACATTCATTTCCTGTAGTGGGGAGCGACGGCTAAAGCCGTCGCTGTCCAGACCATCGGTGTCGCTGTTCAGATCCATATGCGCAAACATCTCGCCCGCCGGACGAATCGCGCGTTCGACTTGCCACATCGCGGAGCGCCGATCGTGGCCGAGTGAATTGAGCGCGCCAATCTCGGCGAGCATCGCGATCTCATCGCGGCGCAGATTGACGCGGCGCACGAGATCGTCGATCGAACGGAAGCGGCCGGACGGAATCGGAATCGGCGTCCACGTGTGCGAGCAGATGTTGCAAAACAGGGCTTGGGGCTTAGGGTGGGGGGTTTGTACGGACTCGATCATCGACTCGTCATCGCAGCCGCACTTCGGGCAGCGTTTGTCTGAATCGTGCGCCTGGTAGTTCGTCGATCCGATCTTCTGTCCGATCTCGGCGCGCAGCCCGCGCACGTAGCGCAATCCAAGCCGCACCGCGCCATCGGCTTCGACGGTGCAATCCCACTTCGACACCTGCACGTCGATCGGATTGAAGCGCACGCCGCGGCGCTGCGCATCCTTCACCAGCGTCGCCGGGTGATAAAAACCCATCGGCTGATTGTTGAGGAGCGCGGTAAAGAACGCCGCCGGGTAATGCACCTTGAAGTACGCGCTCGCATACGCGAGCAGCGCGAAGCTCGCGGCGTGTGATTCCGGAAATCCATACAGCGCAAATGAGGTGATCGACAACACGATGCGATCCGCTACGTCACCGGTGATGCCGTGCCTCGCCATGCCCTCGCGCAGCAATCCTTCGAGCTGCTTCATGCGTTTTTCGGATCGCTTGAAGCCCATCGCGCGTCGCAGATCTTCGGCTTGTCCGCCGGTGAAGCCCGCGACCGCCATCGCCATACGCAGCAACTGTTCTTGAAACAGCGGCACACCGAGCGTGCGCTTGAGGATCGGCTCGAGTAGCGGATGATCGAACACCACCGGCTCGCGGCCGGCGCGCCGGCTCAGATACGGATGCACCATCTGGCCGACGATCGGACCCGGACGAATCAACGCGACTTCGACAACGAGGTCGTAAAATTTTTCGGGACGCATGCGCGGCAACGTCGCCATCTGCGCGCGCGATTCAACCTGGAAGACACCGATCGTCTCCGCGGCGCGCAGCATTTCGTAAACTGCCGGATCGTCGGGAGGAATGCTCGCCAGAGTCACCGCTCGCTTGTCGGGAAAATGCGTCCCGTCGGGAATCCGGGATTCCCGGGACGCATCATCTTCCCGACAGATTTCCGCTCCCGTATTTATCAGACGTAAGGTGTCCTGCAGCACCGCCATCATGCCGAGGCCGAGCAGATCGACCTTGATCAATCCCATGTCGGCGCAGTCTTCCTTGTCCCACTGCACGATGACGCGTCCCGGCATGCTCGCGTTTTCGAGCGGCACCACGGACGACAGCTCGCCCTGGCAGATCACCATGCCGCCCGAATGCTGTCCGAGATGCCGCGGCAGGTCCTGCATCTGCCGCCACAACTCGGCAAAGTGACGCACGCGCGGTTCGTTCGCGATCATGCCGACTTCATCGAGCTTCTGCGCGAGCGTCTCATCAGGATCGATGTATTCGAACTGATGCATCACCTTGGCCAGACGATCGATCTGCCCTTCGTCGAGATCGAGCGCCTTGCCGACCTCGCGCGCGGCGCTCTTGCCGCGATACGTGATCACGTTCGCCGTCATCGCGGCGCCGTGCTGTCCGTATTTTTTGTAGACGTGCTGAATCACCGCTTCGCGGCGATCGCCGCTCGGCAGATCGAGATCGATGTCGGGCCACTCGCCGCGCTCTTCTGAAAGAAAGCGCTCGAACAACAACTCCATGCCGACCGGATCGACGGCGGTGATGCCGAGGCTGTAACACACGGCGCTGTTCGCCGCCGAGCCGCGGCCCTGCACGAGGATGTCCTGCTGGCGGCAGTAATTGACGATGTCCCACACGATCAGGAAGTAGCCGGCGAGATCGAGCTTTTCGATCAGGTCGAGCTCGCGCGCGACTTGTTGCCGCGCGCGATCGTGAAACGGACGATAGCGATTGCGCGCGCCGACCTCGGTGATCTTGCGCAGGAACGACATCGGCGTCTCGCCGTCGGGGATCGGATATTTCGGAAAGCGATAACCAAGATCGTTCATGCTGAACTGCAAGCGATCGGCGAGCTCGATCGTCGCGTGGACCGCATCGGGACGATCCGCGAAGAGCCGCGCCATCTGCGCCGGCGGCTTCATGTAGCGCTCGGCATTCGCGGCGAGCTTGCGGCCGGCGCGCATCAGCGGAATGTGCTCGCGAATCGACGTCAGCACGTCGAACAGCGGACGTTCTTCCGGAGTCGCGAACGCGATGCCGCCGGTCGCGACCAGCGGCACGCGAAACGCTTCCGCGAGACAGGCCAGCGCGTCGTTGTCATCTTCCTGATCGCGCTGCAGATGACGTTGCAGTTCAACGTAGGTATTGCTGCGTCCGAATACGCCGACGATGCGATCGAGCAGGCCGCCGACGCCGAAGCGCTCGGCCTGCAACAGCGGACGGCCGGGCATCGCGATCAGTCCGGTGGTGAAGCCGTCGAGCTCGTGGATCGCCAGCGCGCCCTCGCCTTTCGGCGCGCGCAATTTCATGCGCGAGAGAAGACGGCAAAGATTCCGCCATCCTTCTTGCGATTCACACAGCACCGGCAGTGTGAACGCTGTTCCTTGACTGCCTGACGGCCCGGACGCCTGACCGCCGGTTTCGATCGTTATCGATGCGCCGATTAACGGCTTGAGGCCCGCGCCGAGCGCGGCTTTATGAAAGCGCGGCGCTCCCGACACACCATCGCGATCGATCAATGCCACGGCGGGATAACCCAGCGTGGCCGCGCGATCGATCAGAACTTCGGGCAGCGAGGCGGCTCGCAGAAAACTGAATGCGGACGAGGTATGCAGCTCGATATACACGGCTCAATCGATGACGCCCTCTAAAAACCACTGCCCCACTTCGCGCTCGACGACGAGGCGATAGATCGTGCCGTCGGTCATCGCCACATCCCACTCATCGCGATCCCACGCGTCGCTTGATTGCTCACGCTTCATCCGTGGTCCAGGGGTGTCCCACCAGTTGCCTGATGTGCGCCACGGACCCGCGGCTTCGACGATCGCGCCGCTGGTGAAACCTTGTCGATCGGTCTGCACGCGAATCGGGCGTCCTTCTTGAACAACGACGCGCGTCGGAATCGGAAATCGAAATCTTCGCAGCGCCGCTTTCAGTGTTGCTTCCTGCGGCGCATCATCAACCTTCGTTGTGACAGGCGGGGTCGGCGATGCATCGCGCGTGCGGAACTCTTTCATCTCGAATGCGCCCGGCTTCCAGGTGTCGACCAGCACCGGCGATCCAACATGCCGCTCGCCCATCAACGCGGTGAGCCGCGCGATCAGCGTCGAGACTTGTTCGACCGCGGGTTGCGCGCGCTCGAGCAGCGTCCATTGCAGCACCTTCGCCGGCGTCGGCTCGATGAAGACGCGCACGATGTCGATCGGCGCATCGGGCGGATGCGATTCGAGATCGAGCAGGATCAGCGTGCGCAGCGTTTTCGGATCGCGCATCGGCGCCGGTAACTGCAGCGTGCGCGTGAAGACGGTGCGCGAAGTCAGGCGCAGCGACGTGTAGAGAACAGCGGCGCCGCGATCGGCGCGCTCGAGACGATCGGCGAGCGGTTCGAGCAATCGCGCAAGTACAAATGACAACGGCTCGAGTCCTTCGATCGGCCACTCGAGCTCCAGCGCCGCCTCGAACGGCACATCGTCGACCCACGGCACCATCGGCCGCGCATCCATGCCGCGCGCGAGCGATTGCCAATATGCGCCGCGATCACCGAGACGCTCGTGAATTTCCGGACCGGATAACGCCGTCAACGCGCCAAGCGTTTTGATCCCCCACTTGGTGAGAATTTCAAGCAGACGATTTTCTGGCGCACGCGCGCGCGGCCGGCTTGCTTCGTGGGTCACGCGCGGATGTTTGCCGAGATGCGACGGCGCCGAGGACATCGGCGCCTGCGGCTTGGGACTTGCCTGCCCACCGTAGCCTTGGCGAAGGTGGGGCGCTTGAACAGACTCAGTCAGTTTTTCAAATTGATCGAGCACGCTGACGCCGAGAGGCGCGAGCACGATCGCTTCTTTACCGGGAACGACGACGGTTAAGCCCGGACTACCCAGCGCGAGTAGTGTCGCGGCTGTTTGCGTAGATGCAATTGCAACACGCGCCAGCGAATCACCAGGAGAGAGTTTCGATAGCGCATCGCGAAGGTGATCTCCTAATTCCTGCGCGCTGCCGAACAGGCGCGACAATCCGCTCGCGTCCAGCAACACGAGTTGTCCCAACTGCTCAAAGCGCGGCGTAAACGCGCGCGCCACGTCGATCACGGCTGCCGCCGGGATCGACGGTGCATACAAGGCGGCGAACATGGATTACACCGCGTTGATGATCGATGTTTCGGTGTCGATGTTATGACTGTGCGACCAGCGCGCGGCGCTGATCGCGGCGCTCGAGCGCACGCCGCCAACGCGGCGACTGCGGTCGTGATCGCCGTTCCACGTCACGCTCTTGTTGGCGCCGAGCGTAATCGATCGCCCACCCGTGCTGCGCGCAATCGGCGTGGCGGTCAGGATCAAGACCGCGGTGTCGCTGCCTTCAATCGCGCGCTCGATGCGAAACCACGTCGCCGCCGGCAGACGCCGCAGCGCATTCGGGGGCACGTCGATCAAATCGATCACGACCAGCGTGCACACGCGCGACTGCACCACGAGATTGAGTGCCTTGATCGCGCGATCGATGACGCGCTCGATGAACGTGCCGGGACCATTGACGGCGCGCACGCCCGGCAGCCACGCCGGATCGATTGCGCTGGACGTTTTCGAGATCGCCTGGCCGCGCACCCACAACAAACGCGACAGATCGATGCCGCACGCGTGCGCCGTCGGCGGATCGAAGCGATCGAAGGTGTCGATGATCGCTACGGATTCGCCTCGGCGCGTCGCGGCAGCGAGCGCGGCCCACGCCACGCTCGTGCGCCCGGACGAAGAAGGGCCCACCACTTCCGAAACCTGGCCTCGCGGCAGGCCACCGGCAAGTCCGCGATCCAGCGCCGCGGAATCGAGTGGGGCAACAGCGTCTTCGCCCAGACGTTCGGGCAGTGCAGAGGTGAGCGTGCGATCGAGTTTTTTCTCTCGGAGAAGCGCTTCAACAGCGGCGCGGGCGGCCATGCATCACCTCGGTCTTTGCTAAACTTTCGCCATTATAGCGAAGTAAAAGCGAAAGTCTATCTCAAAGAATTTCCACCAAAAATGCCTGCGAAAACGCGCAGAATGAGGTCATGAGCCGGAGGCGTTTCCTCCAGACCTTCGCTGCGACAGTACTAATAGTCGCGATCGGCATCGCTGCGGCCTACGCGCAGCAGATCTGGGCCGGCGGCTACGGCCGCATGCCGCCGCGCTTCGCCACCAAGTCGACCTTCCAGGGCGGCTTCAACTTCTGCCGCGCGATGTTCATGAGCGATCGGCGCGAGAAGCAGGGATGGAGCACCGACTATCCCGGCGCCGACATCAACTTCAGCATCCGTCTCGCCGAGCTCACCAAGGTCAACGTCACGATGCGTGACGACTCGAGCGAAGGCCCCGAGCCCGATGCCGTCGTCGTGCGGCTCACCGATGACGAGTTGTTCAAGTGCCCGTTCGTGTTGATGGAAGACGCCGGCACGATTCATCTCAACGATCTCGAGATTCAGCGGCTCCAGGATTATTTAGTGAAGGGCGGCTTCCTGCTGGTCTCCGACTACCACGGCACGTGGGCGCAGCAGCAGTTCGACGATGAGATCGCGCGCGTGTTGCCGCCGGGCCGCTATCCGCGCATCGAGATCACACCGCCGCTGCACGGCGATCATCCGCTGTGGCACACGATGTTCAACGTCACGCAGCTGCCGCAGATGGCGTCGATCAATACGTGGCGCCGCACCGGCGACGTGATCGAGCGATGGAATGAAGACGGCGCGCCGCCCGATGCGCACGCGATCACGGACGAGCACGGCAACATCATGGTGTTGATGGTGCACAACACGGATCTCCCCGATCCGTGGGAGCGCGAGGGCGAGGACAAGGATTACTTCTTCAGGTTCTCACCGGATGCGTACGCGGTAGGCATCAACATCCTGCTCTACGCGATGTCGCACTGACAGGCCTGCAGGCCAACGGGCGAACAGGCGAACAGGCGAACAGGAAAAACATTCCCACACAATCGAACGGTGCGGGCCGCTGAATGCAGTCGCTCTGCGTGCGCAAGCTTGACTTTATTTCTAAACGGTGATATAATTATTAACGGAGATTCACATGTCACACACCGAATTCGCAACAGAGGGACTCCGTTCATTCTTCGAGCGCTTCCAATCGTTCAGCGCCGCGGCCGACACCGACGGTCTCGCGGCGATGTATGCGGCAACGATCATGATCGCCGGCCCGCGCGGCACGATGACGATCTCCCCTGCCGACATCATGGGCGCGATTCCGAAGCGGAAGCAGATGATCGAATCCGCCGGCCATCGCGCGACGACGCTGATCGAATTCAACGAAGAATCGCTGACGGAACGCTATTCGCTGGTGCGCACTCAATGGCGATGGGACTTCGCGCCGTCGAGCGCCGATGCGTTCAGCGTCACGCTGCCGACGACGTTCATCGTCGATCGCGGCGGCGATGCGCCGCGGATCGTCGTCTACATCAACGATCACGACATCACCGCCGCACTGCGCGAACGCCGGAACTTTTAGTACCCGGCGGTGTCAAACTCCGCGGAGTCATGCGATGACGCGCGGATCGACGATCGCCACTCTACGTATCCTGCTCTGCCTGCTGTGCGTATTACCGACAGGTTGCGGCCATCGCGCTGGCGAGATGACGTTCTTCGTCACGAGTGTTCAAGCCGGAGACGGCGGCAAGATTGGCGGTCTCGCCGCGGCCGACGCGCATTGCCGCACACTGGCCGAGGCGGCGGGCTCGCGCGGTCATGAGTGGCGCGCGTACTTGAGTACTGCGGCAACCGATGGACAACCCGCGGTGAACGCGCGCGACCGCATTGGCAGCGGCCCGTGGCACAACGCGCGCGGCGTGTTGATCGCCAATAATCTCAGCGACCTGCATGGTGACGGCAATCACATCGACATCCAGAACGCGCGCAACGAAAAGGGCGACGCGATGCGCGGACCGCACGACATGCTGACGGGATCGAATGAGGACGGCACCGTCGCCGATGGCGACGCGACGTGCCACAACTGGACCAGCACCGATGGCCACGCCGTCGTCGGGCATAGCGACCGCAACGGCCCCGGCCGCAGCGGCCGCTCCTGGAATTCCGCGCACTTGTCGGATGGCTGCACGTTGCCACTCTTCAAACAGAGCGCCGGCGCCGCGCTCTATTACTGCTTCGCACTGAAGTAGAGATGTTGCACCATACTTCGGAGAATGGATCGCATTCGACGAAGCTTCGACCAGCAAGGCCTGATGCGCACGCTGGGCGCGAGCCTCGAGTCAGTTGAATCGGGCAGAGTCACGATCACGTGCGCAGCCGATGAACGACTGACGCAGCAACACGGCCTGCTCCACGGCGGCGTGCTCGCGAGTCTTGCCGACGTGGCCTGTGGTTACGCGGCAATGACGATGGTCGGTGAGGATCGCGAAGTATTGACGGTGGAATTCAAGATCAACTTTCTAAAGCCGGCGAAGACCGCTCGTTTGATCGCGATCGGTCAAGTCATTCAATCGGGGCGGACACTGACGATATGCGATGGAACGGTGTTCGATGCAACGCGCGAGAAGGTGTTGGCGAAAATGACCGCGACGATCATGGCCGTCGATAACCGCGGATGACGCAGACTTCAGTTCGAATCATTGGTCCGGGCGGCCGACACGAATCGCAGAAAAGCTAGACGGCGTCGACACGCGGCGCAGTACTTGTCCTTCTCAACCTTCGCATCTCGAAGCTCTCGAACAAATGTGAACTCACCGACACCCATCGTGGTGCCCTTCGGTCGATTGAAATACTCGGGATCGTATGAAGCGAAATCGACCAGACAGAAGTCGCACAGAATAATCGGAATGCCAAAGGCCACGACTTCGGAGTAGATGTGTTTTCCTTCGGCCAGGTGCTCGAGCTCTTTCGGTTCGCCCCCGCAATCAAAACACGGCGTGACCTCGCGAACCTCGAGTTCTCCGTAGCAGATCGGGCAACGTGATTCAGCCACTTGCTCAACGCTGCTGATACGCGATCTTTCCGCCCACGATCGTATACACCGCTGTCGTTGACGGAATCTGATCCGCCGGGATCGTCATGATGTCTTTCGACAGCACGGTGATGTCGGCGAGCTTGCCGACCGTGATCGATCCTTTCAGCGCTTCTTCCTTCGCTGCATACGCGCCATTCCACGTGTAGGACTTCAACGCTTCTTCGCGCGACATTTTTTGATCGCCGAAGAACACCGAGCCGTCTTTCGTTTGACGCGTGACGGTCGCGTAGAAGTTCGCCATCGGATCGATGCGCTCGACGGGGACATCGGTCCCGTTGGCAATGATCGCGCCGCTCTTCATCAACTTCTGCCAGACATACGCGCCGGCTTCGGCGCGCTGCGGGCCGAGACGCGCCAGCACATACGGCGCATCAGATGTCGCGTGAATGCCCTGCATGGCGGGAATCACGCCGAGCTGTCCGAATCGCGGGATGTCAGCGGGATCGAGGTGCTGCGCGTGCTCGATGCGCCATCGCAGATCTTTCAGATCGGGACGCGACTTATACGCGCGCTCGTAGAGATTCAACACTTCGCGATTCGCGCGATCGCCGATCGCGTGGGTGCACAGCTGCACGCCGTTATCGAGCGCGATCTTCGACACTTCCGCGATCGTCTCCATCGGCGTCGTCGGCAGTCCGACGCTCGATGGCGAATCGGCGTAGGGCGCGAGCATCCACGCACCGCGCGATCCGAGCGCGCCGTCGGCAACAACCTTGATCGATGCGATCGTGAGGTGATTGCCGTTCAGGCCGACCGCTTTGTACTTCGCGACATTCGCGCGCAGGTTGTCGACGCTGTCGCGCATCATCACGAACAGCCGCACGCCGAGCTTGCCGTCGGCGGCGAATTTCTTGATCGTGTCGATGCTCGTAAACGGCTCGCCCGCATCGTGAAACGACGTGACGCCTTTCTCGAGGCTCGCCTGCACCGCGAGCTCGAGCTGTCGGCGCGCATCGGCGTCACGTTCAGCCGCGGTCTTGGTTTGCCGCCACTGCTCGAGCGCGCGATTGGCGAGTCCCGATGCGGTCTCACGAAGCAACCCGATCGGACGGCCGTTCGCATCCTTGAGGATCTCTCCGCCTGACGGATTTTGCGTTGTTGCCGTGATGTTGGCGAGCTCCATTGCCTTTGCGTTGACGAACGAGGCGTGGCCGCTCGCATGCGTGAGCATCACCGGATTGTTCGGCGACACTTTGCTCAACTCATCGTGAAAGGGAAAACCTTCGACGTTCGGCTTCGGCACGCTGCTCCACTTTTCCTGGTGCCAGCCACGGCCAACGATCCATTCGCCCGGCTTCGCCTGCTTCGCAGCGGCGCCAACCATCGCGACGATCTCGTTCCAGTCCTTCACGTCCATCAGGTCGAGCGTCATCTTCGATTGGCCGAGGCCCATGAAGTGCCCGTGGCTTTCAATCAATCCCGGGATCGCCAACTGACCGCGCAGATCGATCACCTGCGTGTTCGGTCCGACGAACTTCTGCATCGCGTCGTTGCTGCCGACGCCGACGATGCGATCGTTCGTGATCGCGACGGCTTGCGCTTGCGGCATCGACGCGTCGACGGTGACGATCTTACCGTTGCGAAGAACGAGTGTGGCCGGAGATGTCTGTGCGTGCGTCGTGACGACGGCGATGGCGATTAGAAGGCCACAGATGTATTTCATGATTCAGAGAGTTTATGCCAAGCGGCGATAGCATCGGACAACGCCGCTAACACTTTTGGGCGTTGCGAAAGCGTCACCGCGCGACGTAGGCTTTCGCGACTCCAACTGAATGGGGTTCTATCAGAGGTCCCGCATCCATGGCTCATTCGACTCGCAGTACGCGTCTGCTCGCCGCGGCACTGTTGTTATTCGGTCTCGGCCCGCAATCGATGTCCGCGCAAGGCACGCCAACCAATCAGCTGATTATCGTCAGAGCGCAAGCCGATTTGGCGACGGAGACGTTGCTGATCGAAGGATCGAACTTGATCACGCGCAACGATCCAGTCGCGAGCGTGACGCTGTCCGGACAGACGTTGGCAGTTACGGAAATCGATTCCGTCCACATCAAAGCGACATTGCCCTCCACCACACCACCTGGAACATATCTGCTGATGGTGTCGCGAGGACGCGGTGCGGTGCAGAACGATGCGTTCTACGTGAGCATTGCCGTCGGCGGCGCGGCCGGACCTCAGGGAGAAAAAGGCGCGACCGGAAGTACGGGGCCGATCGGCCCTGAGGGACCGGCGGGACCGCAAGGACCGAAGGGCGACGCGGGTGCGACCGGCCCGGCAGGTCCCGCAGGGCCCGCGGGTCCAGCAGGCCCGGCGGGTGCTGCAGGCGCGACTGGTCCGGCTGGACCCGTTGGACCACAAGGCCCGATTGGCCCGGTCGGACCGCAAGGTCCCGCGGGTGCGACCGCCGCGCAGATCACCGCGATCGAAGCTCGACTAGCCGCGCTCGAAGCGGCAACAACCGTTCATGACGTGTCGAGCAATTGGAACTGCGCCGCGGGCGTGAGTTGCGAGGATGTCTACGACTTCACGATGGCGGCGAACAGCACCGTCACGATCAGCGTGACGAGCGTCACTGGTGCGTCGGTGCTGCGTCTCGCGGCGTTTGCGCCTGGCGCGGCGTTGAGCGATGCGAATCTTTTGACCGGCACCAACAAGGACCGAATGTGCGGCGCCCAGAATGCCGGCGATTCGATCACATTCAAGGCGACGGCCGCCGGCACATACCGCATCGCCGTGGGACGCGATTGGGACAACAGCGCCGGCGCTGCGGGCACATATTCCTTGACCGTATCGTCGGACCGTTCTTTCGTTGCAGTGGGCCAGACGGCAAACGACGTGGCGAGTGGTGCGGCCGGCACGGTATGCGGCTACGCATTCACTGCGTCGACCGGCTGGAACTGCGCTGCAGGCGTCAGCTGCCAGGACGTTTTCGATTTCGAAACCTTCGTGCCGACTGCGGTGACTGCAACGGTCACCGGCGTTACGGGATCGTCAGTGGTGCGTCTCGCGGTCGTTGACGGCGCGGACCTCAGTGGCGTGAACCGCTTCAATGGTTTCGCGCGCGATCGTATGTGCGTCGGTCAGAATGCGAACGACACGGTAACGTCGCCGCCATTGTCACCGGGCCTGCATCGGTTCTCGATCGGCCGCGATTGGGACAACAGCGCCGGCGCTGCAGGCACTTACACCGTGACCTTCACCGCATCGGTACCCTTGATTGCGCATGGTCAGACGGCTAACGACGTCGCAGCGTCGCACGCTTTGAGAAGCTGTCCGTAGACTTGCGGTGAGAGCGGCGGTTTCGATCGCCGCTCTCACTTCTTCGCTGACTCCGCGCCGGGCGGCTCCATAAAGGGCTCCACCGGAATCCGCTCGTAATTCACTTCGACGATTTCCAGTTGCTCCGTTCCGCCTGGCGCGCGAAGCACGACCTTGTCGCCTTCCTTCGCTTTGATCAGCGTCCGCGCAAGCGGTGACACCCAACTGATGTAGTTCTTGTGAAGATCAACTTCATCCTGTCCGACGATGCAGACTTGCTTCTCTTCGCCATCCGCGGTCGCATAGCGAACGGTCGCGCCGAAGAAGACACGCTGCGCCGCGAGACCGCTGCGCGGCGCTTCGGGATCGACGACTTCAGCCGCGTCGATGCGTTTGGAAAGAAAGCGAATGCGTGAATCGATCTGACGGAGACGGCGCTTGCCGTATTGATAATCCGCGTTCTCGCTGCGGTCGCCGTTCGCCGCGGCCCACGCAACCACTTGCGTGACGGCGGGCCGTTCTTTGTTCAACAGGAACTTGTGCTCATCGCGCAGACGCTGCAGACCTGCGGGCGTGATGTAGTTCTTGATCTTGACGCCGGGTTCGTCGCGCTTCGGGTGTCTCGTAAAACCTTTACGCATGTCGTCTATTGATTGTCTTCCATCTGAGTCATCAGTGGCTTTGGGTATTCCGACCACAATGCGCGGCTGCGCGCCGCGAGTCGCGGTTCACCATCGATCCGGAACACGCCGGTTCGCCACCACTCGATGATCACGGCCCTCAATGCGGCCTGCTCCGGCGTTGGATTGCCGTTACTTTGCACGACATACGCGAGGGTGACGGCGGTATCGGGATCCGCATTGAGCGCCGTCAAAAACATCTGCGCGGTTTCGCGATCGAGCTTGCGAACCGACAACAACCTCTGCGACACATCGATGAACTCGTCGAGCGTGACTCGGTCCTGCGCGCGCACCGCGACGACGCCGATCACGCAGGCGATGCCAAGAGCGAAGCCGGCCCGTGAAACAATCCGCCGCCGCCGGCCGTCTACTGCCTGAAGGCCAACCATGTCGACATTCTGGCAGGACATCCGCTACAGCGCACGCCTTCTCATCAAGCATCCCGGCTTTTCGCTGACGGCGATCACGGTGCTGATGCTTGGCATCGGCGTCAATGCCGGCATCTTCGGGATTATCAACGGCTTGATGATTCGCCCGCTGACCGGCGCGGATACACCGGGCGAGATGGTCGGCATCTACAGCAAGGATCGAACGACGGAGCGCGGCTATCGCGCGTTTTCATATCCGGGATTCGTCGACATCCGCGAGGCGGGCGGGCCCTTCTCTCATCTCGCCGCGCACAACGTCGCGCTCGGCGGGGTCACCGAGAACAATACGACTCGCCAGACGCTCGTCGACATCATCAGCACCGATTACTTTGCCGCGCTCGGCGTGCAGCCTGCGTACGGGCGCGACTTCACGCTGGAGGAAGAGCGTCCAGGCACGGCCGCGCGATCGGTGATCATCAGCTACACGCTGTGGGAGCGATCCGGTTTCGATCGCGACATCCTCAAGCAGACCGTCCGCATCAACGGCCAGGACCTCGCGATCGTCGGTGTGGCGCCGCAACATTTCACCGGCACGACCGCGATGATGGGCGCGGAGTATTTCGTGCCGCTCGGCATTCACGATGCGATCGAGAGTGACTTCGATTCCGGATCGCGATTTCCACTCGCCGATCGCCGTAGCAAGCCGCTGCTGATCGTCGGCCGCCTTAAGCCGGGCGTTACCAAACAACAGGCACAGGCGCAGCTCGACGTGATCGCGCTCGCGCAAGAGAAGGCGTATCCCGACGACAACAAGAACCAGGATCTGGTCGCGCGCACGCCGGGGCGGATGGGCATCAGCACGAGTCCGCAGGATGATTCGCAGTTGTGGGTGCCGATGGGCATGCTGCAGGGACTCGCCGCCGCGGTGCTGCTGACGTCGTGCCTCAATCTCGCGAACATGATGCTGGCGTTCGGATCGGCGCGGCAGAAGGAGATCGCGATTCGACTCGCGGTTGGCGGCGCGCGATCGCGCATCGTGCGTCAACTGCTGGTGCAGGGACTGATGCTGTCGATCGGCGGCGGCGCGCTCGGATTGATCCTCGCGACGTGGGCGGCGCAGCTGCTGGTGGCGTCGGTGTCGACGGTGTTGCCGATCAGCCTCGCCGTCGACCTGAGTCCGGACACGACGGTGCTCGTCGCGACCCTGATCTTCTGCACGCTGGCGACGCTGGCCTTCGGACTGTGGCCGGCGCTGCGGCTGTCTCGTCCGGATCTGTTGTCGTCGCTGAAGGATCAGGCGGGCGAGATCAGCGGACGGATCGCCGGGCGCATCAGCGTACGCAGCACACTGCTGACGGCGCAGCTCGCCTTGTCGCTCGCATTGCTGGTCGTGAGCGGATTGTTCGTGCGCGGCGCCGCCGCGGCGGCATCGGCCGATCCCGGATTCAATCTCGATCCGCTCGTCGTCGCGCAGATCGAGCCGAAACTCGGAGGCTACGATGCGATTCGCGGCCGCGAAGCACAGCGTGCCGTCCTCGAAAAACTGCGCGCGACCCCGGGCATTGAATCGGTTGCCGCAGCATCGGTGGTGCCTTTCGGCGATTACTCGTTCGGCGCCGCGGTGCAGCGTGAAGGCCGGCGCGTGAAGAATGAAGATCGCGACGCCGCCACGAAGATCGCGCACGTGTCGTATTACCACGTCACCTCCGATTACTTCCGCACGCTTGGTGTTAGGATGCTGCGCGGCCGCGAATTCTCCGCCGCTGAAGACACCGGCGTCAGCGGCACCGTGCCGGCGGTTATCGATCAAGGTCTCGCCGATCGTCTCTTCAAGGATGAAGATCCGATCGGCCAGTTGCTGCAGTTTGGCGCCGACTCCGGCACGCCGGACTCGAAGCCGATGCTGATCGTCGGCGTCGCACCGGGCATCAAGCACGATCTGTTCGAACCGCGGCCAGAACCGCATCTCTACGTGCCGATCAGCGCCGACGAATCAACGCGCATGTTCCTCTATGCGCGCGCGGCGGCGCCGCAGCATGGCGACGCGATCGTCACATCGGTGCGCGATCAAATCCGCGCGGCCGATGCCGCGTTGCCCGTCATGTTCGTGAAGAGTTTCCGATCGCAGCACGAATCGAGCGCGCAGGTGTGGATCTTACGCGCCGCGGCCAACATGTTCCTCACGCTCGGTCTCGCTGCCGCGTTCGTGGCGGTGATCGGTCTCTACGGCGTGCGCAGCTATCTCGTGTCGCGCCGGACGCGCGAGTTCGGCGTGCGCATGGCGATCGGCGCATCGCCGCTCGATGTGCTGCGGCTGGTCCTGCGCGAAGCGATCACGACCACGTCGATCGGTCTCGCGATCGGCGTCGGCCTCGGCGTGCTGCTCGGCTGGGGCATGAGCTTCCTGATCTACCAGGTGCGCCCGTACGATCCGATCACGCTCGCGGCGGCGACTGGAGTGCTCGCGCTGTCGTCGATCCTCGCGTCGATCATTCCAGCCCGGCGGGCCGCCCGCGTCATGCCGATGACGGCATTGCGGACAGACTGAAGGCGCGTCTCATATAATCGGAAGGTTGGCCTTCCGCGCGTCACCCTCGGCGCGTAACCGGCTGAGGATATCGTGTCGACCTTCATGCACATGCGGTTCTGGTTCGACCTGATGCAGATCATCGGCATCAATATCCTGCTGTCGGGCGACAACGCCGTCGTGATCGCGCTGGCCAGCCGATCGCTGATCGAATCCCAACGCAAGGTCGCGATCCTCGGCGGCAGCGCCGCGGCGGTGGTGCTGCGCATTTTGCTGTCGCTGGTGATCGCCTCGCTGTTGAAAGTTGCGTATCTCAAGCTGGTCGGCGGACTGCTGCTGATCTACATCGGCATCAAGCTGGTCATCGCCGAGGAGTCGGCCGGCGAAGAGATCGCGGCCCGATCCAACTTATGGGGCGCGATTCAAACGATCCTGATCGCCGACCTGGTGATGTCGCTCGACAACGTTGTCGCGATCGCGGCCGCGGCGCACGGCAGCACGCTGTTGATCGCGCTCGGATTGCTGATCAGCATCCCGCTGATCGTGTTCGGCAGCCAGTTGATGCTGGGCGTGCTGAACAAATATCCGGTACTGGTCACGCTCGGCGGCGGCCTGCTCGGTTGGATCGCCGGCGAGATCATCGTCAGCGATCCGGTCGTGCTGCGGTATCTGCCCTACGACGAGCAGACGCTGGCCCGCGTGGCGAAACCGCTGCTCGCAGTCGTCGTGATGGGCGGTGGGCTGCTGCTCGGAAAACGATCCGGCGCCGCTCAGCGGAACGGATAACGCGCGTAGCGCGGATCCGCCGTCAGCGATTCGTTCTTCAAGAAGGCCCACGCCGCCGCGGTGACTTCATCGCTGCGCTCCGCATATGAATGCGTATGCCCGGGGATCTCAACGACCTTCGCGGGGAATCCGCGCGACGTCAATACGGCGAGCGTGTCGCGCACCATCTTGATCGGCACCATTTGATCTTGCGTGCCCGACCAGATCGCGATCGGAATTTTGCGGGGCGGCACGTCGAGCAGTTTTCGATCGCTCGATCGCAGCGCGCCGGCGTGCAACGCCACCGCGGCGAAGTACTCGGACTCGAGCAAGCCGAGAAGAATCACGTGACCCGCGCCACCGGAATGTCCGAAGAGATAAACGCGGCGCTGATCGATCGGAAAGCGCAATTTCGCATCTTCCACAACCAATTGAGTCGGATCCGGTGAGTCCTGCGGGATTCGCCACGCGCCTGGCGCGGCAGCGGTCTGACCGATCAGTAACACGCCTTCTTTGCGTGCGATCGCTTTCCACGGCTCGAGAAGACCATCGACGGCGTTCCCCGACCCGTTGAAGAGAACGACCGCGGGGCCTGGACCGTTCTTGCCGAAGCCATCCGGCACAAAGACGCGATACTCGCGTCCATTCGACGCGACTTTGAAGAGAAGATCCTGATCACCGAGATCAGCCGTACGAACGAACGCGGCGCCGATGATCATCATCAGCGCCGCGAAGGTAACTGAACGCATATCGCAGGCGGGTCTGAAGACCCGCCTCTACTGCTGCGCCTGCGTCGTCGTTGTCTGATCGAGCTTCGAAGGCTTCATCAAGTGGAAGCCCGCGACGTCCTGATACGCCTTCACGACGGAGATGATCTCCCCTTCGCGGAACGGCTGCGCGAACACGGTGAAGTTCGTCGGTGATCCGCTCTCGCCGAAACCATTCGGCACGTTCATCGCCGGATAGCCGCCGAGATTCGCGATCGCCGAGTGACGCTGCGTCGGTCCCTGCGGACCGTTGAAGTTGCGGCCGCCACGCGGTGCATCAGCCGCGGCGCCCGCTGGACGCGGCGGCGCTGCCGCACCACTCGAGTTCGACGCGACGATGTAGACATCGACGTGCCGGGTCGCTTCTTCGAGCTTCATCATCTGCATCATGCGCACGCGTTGCGCCTGGATGTAGTCGACCGCTGGCATCAGGCGATTGCTCTGATTGCCGAAGCTGCCACGCGCCACCTTCATGCGGCCGCTGCGTGCGGACTCATCGAAGAACGCGCCCGCTTCAACGTTGATCGCCGAGACGTTGGTCTCCATCTCGGGGATGTTGACTTCGATCAGGTTCGTGATGCCGATCTGCTTGAGCACGGCGAGCGACTTATCGAAGTTCGCCTTCGCGGTCGCGTTGGTCAGGTTGTCGACCGAATCCTTGATGTAGCCAACGCGCAACTTCTTGATGTCGAGATTCGCATTCCAGTTGAACGGAATGTCGGTGACGTGAAGATCGCGGCCATCCTGCTTCGTGATCGCCTGCATCACGATCGCCGCATCTTCCGCGTAACGCACCATCGGTCCAAGACGATCCTGCGTCCACGACAACGCCATCACGCCATAGCGGCTGATGCGACCGTAGGTCGGCCGCAGACTCGCGAGGCCGCAGCGCGCGGCTGGACTGAGAATCGATCCGCTCGTCTCGCTGCCGATGCCGAACGCGATGCAGCCCGCCGCGGTCGCCGACGATGGACCGGCAGACGATCCGCTCGATCCTTGCGTGGGATCCCACGGGTTCTTCGTCTGTCCGCCAAACCATTGATCGCCGCTCGCGAGCTCGCCGGTGGTGACCTTCGCGATCAGCACCGCTCCCGCGTCGCGCAGCATTTCGACGACGGCCGCGTCGTAATCGAGGACCTGCTCCTTGAACGCCGGCGATCCCCACGTCGTCTTGTAGCCCTTGACCGAAATGATGTCCTTCGCGCCCCACGGAATGCCGTGCAGCGGTCCCTTGTATTTGCCCGCCGCGATCTCCGCATCGGCGCGCTTCGCTTCCGCGCGTCCGTGATCGTCGAGGAACGTCACGACGTTGTTCAGCAGCGGGTTGTAGCGATGCAACCGCGCCAGATACATGTCGGTGAGCTCGAGCGACGACACCTGCTTGGTGCGGATCAACTCCGCCAGATGACGCACTGGCCAGAACGCCACGTCTTCAAGATTCGCGGGACGCTTCACCTTCGGCGCCGCGCTCAGTACGAACGGCTGCTTCGCGCGATTCACCACCATGCCCGGTGTGATCGAGCTGATGTGAAACGGCGGCGACACGTCGTTGGGGATGTGGATCTTGCGAATCGCCTCGATGTTGGTCAGGTTGCGGTTCGCGCTGTCGACGATGTTGTTCTTCTCTTCTTCGGGGAGGTCAATGCCGGCCAGCTTCAGCGAGTCGGTGACCATCGCGAGGGTCACTTTGCTGGCACCGGCGTCCTGCATCTTCGCCCACAGCACACCGGGCAGCAGGGTCGTGCCGAGACTGGTTGCGGCAAATGTCGACATGAAGCGTCGACGGGTCTGATCGATGTTCTTCATGCGGGGGATAATCGCATAAAATCGGGTCTTCTTGCGCAATCGAATCAACGAGGCGGGGTCGCGCATCGCGATCGCCCTGACCCACCGGAATTTCCGCCTCCTTTGGGCCGGCGCGCTTACCTCGAGCATAGGCACGTGGATGCAGAAGGTGGCGCAAGCGTGGCTGATCGTCACGCTGACCGGCGCATCGTCGGCGTTTTATCTAGGTCTCGACAGCTTCGCGGGCGAGGCGCCGATCCTGCTGTTCACGGTGATCGGCGGCGTGATCGCCGACCGCCGCGATCGACGGCACATGATGCTGGTGTCGCAGTGCGTGCAGATGACGGTCGCGTTCATCCTCGCCGCATTGGTCTACTTCGGCAAGATTCAGATCTGGATGGTCGTGTCGCTGTCGTTCATCTCGGGATGCGGCCAGGCGTTCGGCGGGCCGGCATATCAATCGCTGATTCCGACGCTGGTCGGCAAGGATCACTTGCCGAATGCGGTTGCGCTGAATTCGATTCAATTCAATCTCGCGCGCGTGATCGGTCCGGTCGTCGCCGGCGCGGCGCTGGCTGCGGTCGGCATGGTCGCATGCTTTGGCTTGAACGGCGTCTCGTTCCTGTTCGTGATCGCCGCGATCCTCGCGTTGCGCGACGTGCACGTGCCGCCGATGGCGACCGAGAGCATGGTCGATCAGATGAAGGGCGGCCTGCGCTACGTCAGGAAGTCGCGCAACCTGATCGCGGTGATGTCGCTCGGCTTCATCGTCGCTTTCCTCGGCTTTCCGCTGCTGACTTTTCTTCCCGTCATCACGAGGGATGTGTTTCACCGTGACGTCGCGTTCTATACGCGGCTGATGACGGTGGCGGGCGCGGGCGCCGTCACCGGCGCACTGATCGTCGCGTATATCGGCAAGCATCGTCATATCGGACGCGTGTTGTTGATTTGCCTGGGCCTGTTCGGCGCAGCGACGGCGTTGTTCGCATTGTCGCGGACGCCGCTGATCAGCGCGGTGATCCTGTTCATCGGCGGATCGCTGCTCGTGATGACCACGTCGCTGACGACGTCGCTGGCGCAATTGCTGGCGCCGGGCGAGCTGCGCGGACGGGTCGTCTCGATTTATATGGTGGCGTTTCGCGGCGGCTCGCCGCTCGGCGGATTAGCGAGCGGCTGGCTGGTGACGCAAGTCGGATCGGCGCCGAAGGTGCTGATGTTCAACGGCATCGCGCTGACGATCGTGTCGCTGTTCTTCCTGGTGCGCGGCCACGGATTAAAGGATGTTTAGCAAGCGACAATCAGGACAAGAGTTTTTTGCTGATTGCCGATTGCTGATTGCCGATTGCTACAGCGAGTCGAGGAACGCCAGCAGCGCGCGGCGCATGTCGTCGCTCGCGCGTCGATAGCGATCCATCACCGCGGACGCTTCACCCGCATGCTGGCGGATCGCATCGGCCGGTGTCATCGCGCTGCCGTCGTGCATGAGTGGACGGCGGAATCGCAATCCCCAGAGCGCCGGCGTGCGAATCTCTCCAGGCTGCGCGGCTTCTTGCGCGATCCCATCGCCGGTGCCGATGTCGTGCAGCAGCAGATCCGAAAACAACGGAACGATCTTTCTGCTCAACGCCGGCGATGCGCTCGTGCCCGTCGTCAGCGACGGCACGTGACACGAGTTGCAGCCGATCGCGTTGAAGACCTGCTCGCCGGTTCGCGCGTCGTCGGTGATCGGCCCGCGCGCGAGCGGCGCGAGGAACTTCATGAACGATTCGAAGTTGTCGATCGCGCGTTTGCCGGTGCGCGGGTCGGCGAGATCTTCCGGATCGCGCACGCGATCGCATTCACGCATCCGCGCTTCGGAGATGCCGCCGTACGGCTCGTGCGGAAACAGATCGTTGGTGATGCCCATCTCGTTCGTATACGCATCACCGGCAAACGTCAGCAGCGTTGCGACCTGCGCCTTCCACCCGAATCGGCCGACGCGACGCTGTCCAGTCGCGACATCGGTGATGATGGCCGCGCGGCCGCTGATGCCGTCGCGATCGCGATCGAATGGATCTTCGAGCGCGAGCAGCGTGTCGTCGGGGATCGCTTCGAGCAGACCCGCGCCGAACAACGGGATCGACATGCGGCGAGCGACGACCGTCGCATCGAGCGGCACTTGCGATTGGCAGCGATGATCGGGAATCGAAAACAGTTGATACAACGTAGTGCCGCCGACGATGCGAAATTCACCGTTCGCGTCACGCGATCCGGCGCGCATCTCGGTCATCGGGCTGCCGCCGCCGATCACCGGCACGTTGTGGCATGAGGCGCAGCCGGTGCCGTTGAACAGTGGGCCGAGGCCTTCACTCGCCTCTTCGATCTCGCGGAAATCTTCGAGGCCGATGCGAAATTCTTCGAACTCGCGCGGCGTCGTCCCCGCGAGCACATCACCCGGCAGCGACGGCGCCTGCCTGTCCTGAGCGAACACGACTGCGCTTGCGAAGTCGTGTGAGTCGAAGGGCGCCGACACTGCGAGCATCGTCGATGCGAGCACGAGACCGCATCCGATCAACAGTGAATAGATTTTCATTTCACGATCAGCGTCGCGCGCATCGCGGTGTGTCCCGCGCCGCACGGGCGCGAGCACTCGATGACGAATCGCCCCTCGGTATCAGCCACATACTTCACGACTGTCTCGCCGCGACGGCGCTTCGGAATTTCAACATTGACGTCGGTGCCGACGATCTTGAAGCCGTGATCGGTGTCGTCGCTGGTGAGATGAAATTCGATCGTCGTGCCTTTTTCGACGACGATCTCGCTCGGCGAGTAGGCGAATCGCTCAGCCGAGATGCGGACAACTCTGACGTCCTGGGGCTTGGGACTTGGGGCTTGGCTCGCGATACTCAGAACGATCGCCGCAATCAACATCTTCATCATCAGAACCACCATCCAACGCCGAAGTTCATGCGCCAGGGCGCATGGACGAGGCTGCTCTTGTTACGCTCTTTGACGTAATCGATCTTGAAGGCGACATCGGGATCCGGGTAATACGTGACGCCGGTCGTGAACGCCGAGCGGCGCAACGAATCGAGCGGCAAGAATCCCTGCGGCATCTTGTTTTGCGTGTCGAAGATCTCGTAACGGCCGAACACCATCACCTCGTGCGTCCAGGAATCGGGTGAGACGCGCGTCGCGGCTTCACCATATGCGCCGAGCAAACGGCTGGCGACGTTGGGACCGATGCCGACACGCGCTTGAATCGCGCGATTCAGATCGCCGGCGCCTTCGATCGACACGAGTGAATACTGTCCACGCAGTTCGTGACGGCCGCGACGATAGCGCGCATCGAGCGATGCGATGCCGACTTGCGGCGTTTCGATGTCGAGACGCGTCAAACCAAAACCCGCGCCGCCGTACCAAAAACTGCCGCCCGCGGTGAGCCCGTGATTTCGAAATTCGAGGCGGCCGGTCAGCGCCGGATCGCTCGCATCCGCGTGACTGCCCTGTTGCCGTCCTTCAGCAATGCCTTCTTCCGCGCTGAAGCCGATCGCGTTGAGGCCAGGCATCACGTAGGCCTTGTATGAAAGCCCGCGCCCAAGATCACCGAACGCGCCAACGCCGACGTCGCGCCACGTGGTCGGAATGATCACGGTGTCGACAAACGTGCGCTCGACGCCGTGAAACGTCGGCGGCTCATGCCGCTCGTTCAAGATGCCCACCGGTGTGAGCACCATCCCGGCGCGCACGTTGAAGCGCCGATGAATCAGCAGATCGATGTAGGCCTGCTCGACCGCGACTTCGCCGCTCTCCTCTTCGCCTTCGACAAATGCGTGTTCGACCTCGACCTCGGACCAGAACTTGATGCGATCGGAAAAACTGTGGCCGACCATCAACACGAAGCGGTGAAGATCAGCTTCTGAGGGCAGATTCTGCGTCTTGTTGAGATGAATCTCCATGTAGCCCGAGACCGTGGGCACACCTTCCCGCCCCTGAGCCTGCGCGGCACTGGCTATGAGCAGGAAAACCGCGAACTTCCACGAGACAAAACTACTGAATCGAGTCATCTAAAATTTGATTTTGACGACTCAAAATATACTGCGCGGCTCGATCTGTCAAATGTTGAATGTGGGGTCTGACCCCACTTATGTACGAGGCTATTGAGGCGGGATGACGCGGCCGCCGGTCATGAAGCGGCGGTAAGCGAGGTATTGGGTCGACGTGCGGAGGCGGCCGGTGCCGCGAATGATCTGCAGCGTCGACGACGTGACCGGCAACACCAGCGTCTCTTCTGGATCCTGGAACGACACGCGCTTGAAGCGGATCGACGTGTCGATACGCTCCGCGGTCCAGTACGGCTCGACGCCGGGACGCCGCGCCGCTTTCTTTGGCAGCGGGATGTCGACCAGGCCGCTCAACCCGCTATCGAGGCGCAGCACGTCGTAGGTTTCGGCGTCGATCCAGATCTTGCCGCGCGTGCCGCCTTCGATGTCGAAGCTGATGCAGTCTTCCTTGTTCGCGACCATCGACACATCGACGGCGGGAGTCTTGATTTCTTTGTACGAGAGCACGATCGCGTCGCGCCCGTCGATCGTGTCGCGGCGATCGAAGGTGAAGGTGTACTTGATGCGCTGTTGTGGCAGCAGCAACGACAGTGGCTGCTCTTCGGTGTCGTTCTGCTCTGGCGTCGTGCAGTTCTTGTAGTCGTTCTTGCGCGGCTTGCCGCCGTTGACGCGCAACACCTGGCGCAGCGTCTTCGCTTCGGTCGGCGTCGGATCCTCCGGCGTCGGTTGCCACGACAGACGCAATTCGGATTCGACCATGCGCGCGGGTCCATCGGCGCTGAATGTCATGCTCAGCGGCTGCAACGCGACCTTCTCGAGGCAGACCAGGCTTTGCGCGCGCGTGAAGAAAACGGTGACGCGTTCACCGGCGCGCTGCAGCAGCGCGGGCACATCAACGCCCTGGCGGGCAGAGAGCGTGCCGGTTAGCGCCACGATCAGCGCTGCCAACGCTCCCGCCGGGCGCGCTCGGTTCATTTCACCGCGAGATCAAACGTCACGGGGATGCGGCTTGGCGCGTAACACACCTTGTCGTCGCACGCCTGGTATTCGAGTTTTCCTGACAGCTTGACCGGTCCCGAGGCCAGCGCCTTCTTGGCCGCGGCAGTGTTGAGGATCGTCACGTCCTGCACCAGCTTGAACGGGTGACCGTAGGTCTCAACTTTTTCGTTGAGCTCCTTGAAGAAATAAATCTCCGACGGCGGGTAGGTCGTCGGCGCAACCTTCAACCACGGTTGCGGATCGATCTTCACCGCGATCACCTGGTAGTCATGCTTGCCGGGCGCGTAGACGTGCATGTTGCGCTTCGGCGTGATGTCGAACGTCAGCGAGATCTTGTCTCCCGCTTTTACTTGAGTGCCGCTGATCGAGGTGTTCACCGTGAGGTGCATCGTGTCGTTGCGCAGCGGCTCGGGCGCCTGGGCGGAAATACCGAGAGAAAACGCCACGGCAAGCGCGGCCATCGCAAAGGCTTTCATGGGGGAAAGATACCTTAGCTGCTAGTATTTTCTGTAATCCAATGTCCGTCCGGCCTCCCACGAGGATCCTTGTCGCCGAAGACGATCCCGATATCGGGAGCCTCCTCGAGCATTACCTGAAAAAAGCCGGCTTCCTGACGACGCTCGTAGCGTCGGGCCGCGACGTGATGCCGTCGATCAAGCGCGAGACGCCCGATCTCGTCGTGCTCGACTTGATGCTGCCGGGCCTCGACGGGCTGCAATTGACGCGCGCGATCCGCGGCGATGCAGCGACGGCGATGATTCCGATCATCATGCTGACCGCGAAAGCGGAAGAATCCGATCGCATCGTCGGTCTCGAGCTCGGCGCGGACGACTACATCACCAAGCCGTTCAGTCCCAACGAGGTCGTCGCCCGCGTGCGCGCGTTGTTGCGTCGCGCGCATCGCGCACCGGCGGCCGACAGCCGCATGTCGTATGGCGCACTGAGCGTCGACGTCGATCGCCACATCGTCAAGGTCAACGGCGAAGAAGTGAAATTGACGGCGAAGGAATTCCTGCTGCTGCAATACCTGATGCAGCATCGCGGCCGCGTGCTGTCACGCGATCTGCTGTTGTCGGATGTGTGGAGTTACTCGTATACCGGCGGCACGCGCACGGTCGACGTTCACGTGCGGCGGCTGCGCGAAAAAGTGCCGATGCTCGCCGGCGCGATTGTGACCGTCAAACAATTCGGTTATAAGCTGCTCGACCCCGCTCCGGCGACAAGCTTGTAGTGACCACCTCTCTTCTGATCGCGATCGGATTCGTCGCCGGCGTCGTGGCGGCGCTCGCGATCGTCGCCGCACGGCGATCCGCCGAAGATGTTGCCAATCGCGGACGCGCGACGACGATGATGTCGGCGGCGAAGCGCTACAGCCTTGGCGATCTCACGCGCCCCGCTCCCGACTACGGCGACGATGCCCTCGGCAACGTGGCGCGCGCGATGGACAGCGCGATTCACGAGCTCGGCGGCCGCATCGACAATCTCGAGCGCGATCGCGCCCGCATGGAAGCGATCCTCGCCAGCATGATCGAAGGCGTGCTGGTCGTGAACGAGCAGGGCCGCCTGCAGCTGGTGAACGACGCCGCGCGACGCTTGCTCAGGCTCGATACCGGATCGATCAATCACTCTTATATCGAAGCGATCCGTCATCCCGGCATCGTCGATCATATTCGCCAGGCGCTGAATGGCGAAGATACCCAGGGGCTCGAATTCTCAGTCACACGTGACACGACTCGTACGCTCGTTGCGCGCGTGGCGCCGGTGACGGCCGCAGGTCGCGGCGCCGTGCTCGTCCTTCACGACATCACCGAGTTGAGAAAAGCCGATCAGGTGCGGCGCGATTTCGTCGCGAACGTATCGCACGAGCTGCGCACGCCGCTCACGGCGATCAAGGGCTACGCGGAAGCGCTGCTCGACGATCCGGATGATGCTGACGCGCGCGAAAGATTTCTCGACATCATTCATCGCCACGCGACGCGGATGGAGCGGCTGGTCAAAGACTTACTCCGCCTCGCGCGTTTGGATGCGGGCCAAGAGACCGTCGAACCAGTGCGCTGCGACGTCGAGGGATTGTTGAAGGGCCTGGTGCACGACTTCGAGCCGATGGCCGCGCAAAAGCAGCAAAGCATTGCCGTCACGATGTCGCCGGCGGCGAAGACGCTGACCACGGATGCGATGAAGCTGCACGACATCGCGCGGAACCTGATCGAGAACGCCGTCAACTACACGCCCGATGGCGGCGCGATCGACGTCCGCGCCGACGTGCTCGATGGGGATTTTCAATTGACAGTCGCGGACACCGGTCACGGCATCGCACCCGATGATCTCGGTCGAGTGTTCGAGCGTTTCTATCGCGTCGACAAATCGCGCACGCGTCCTGGTGGAACGGGACTGGGTCTGTCGATCGTGAAGCATCTCGTGCACGTGCTGGGCGGCGAGGTCACGGCGTCGAATCAAGATGGCGGCGGTGCGCTGTTCACCGTCACGCTGCCGGCGAAATAACTACATCTCGACTTGCACGCCGAGCTCGACAACGCGCTCAGTAGGTAGACGGAAATACGCCGTCGCTCTCACCGCATTGCGGGACATCAAGACAAATAATTTTTCTCGCCAGACCGCCATGCCTTCGCGATCCGTGACGAGCAGCGTCTGTCGGCCGAGGAAGTAAACGACGTCCTGGAAGTCGAACTTCATGCCGCGCTCCATCGCAGCTTTGTAAAGCGCCCGCGGCACGTCGGGATCCTCCATGAAGCCATAGAACAGCCGCACCAGATACATCCCGTGTTTCAGCGTTTCGACTTCGACGCGCTTGTCATCGGAACAATGTGGTTGCTGCACCGTGATGATGTTGAGCAGCACGACGCGTTCATGTAGCACCTTGTTGTATTGCAGGTTGTGCACCAGCGCCTGCGGCACGCCGCTGCCCTGCGCGGTCATGTAGATCGCGGTGCCCGGCACGCGCGCCGGCTTCATGTATTCGACGACGGTGTAGAAATCGTCGAGGGTGACGGCCTTCTGCGCCAGCCGTTCCGCGACGATCTTCCGGCCAGTGCGCCACGTCGTCATCATCGTGAACAACGCGACCGCGACCGCGAGCGGCAGCCAGCCACCGAGGAGGATCTTCAATGCGTTCGCACCGAAGAATGCCAGGTCGATCGTCAGGAAGCTGCCCATCAAGAGTGCCGCACCGGCAATCGGCCACTTCCATCGCTCGATCATCACGATGTAAAGCAGCAACACGGTGATCATCATCGTCAGCGTGACCGCGATGCCATATGCGGCGGCCATCGCGCTCGACGTCTTGAATCCGATCACGATCAGCACGCACGCCACCATCAACGCCCAGTTGACGCGAGGCACGTAGACCTGGCCCATTTCGCGCGCCGAGGTATGTTCGATGTCGACGCGCGGCAACAGTCCGAGCTGCACGGCCTGCCGGGTGATCGAAAACGATCCGGAGATCAATGCCTGCGAGGCGATGATCGCCGCGAGCGTGGCGATGCCGACGAGCGGATACAACATCCACGACGGCGCGAGGTGATAAAACGGATGCTCCACCGACGGCTCGGAGAGGAGCAGCGCGCCTTGTCCGAGATAATTGAGCAACAACGACGGCAAGACAAGTCCGTACCACGCCAGCCGGATCGGCGATCGGCCGAAGTGTCCCATGTCGGCGTAGAGCGCTTCGCCGCCGGTGATCGCGAGCACCACGGCGCCGAGCACCGCAAAACCCTGGAAGCCGTTGACCGCAAAGAAATGCAGCGCGTACGACGGATCGAACGCCCACAGCACCGTCGGCGCGCGGAGGATCCACTTCAGGCCGAGAATCGCGATCGTGATGAACCACACGATCACGATCGGCCCGAACAGCACGCCGACGCGATGCGTGCCGTACTTCTGGATCGCGAACAGCCCGATGATGATCGCGACGGTGATCGGCACGACGTAGGGATCGAAGACCGGCGTCGCGACGCTCAATCCCTCAACGGCGCCGAGCACGGAAATCGCCGGCGTGATCATGCCGTCGCCATAGAGCAGCGTGGTGCCGAAGATTCCTAACGCGATCAACACGGGACGGCCCACCGCGAGACGCGATCCCGTTCGTTCCGATTCACCGCCCTTGCCGGGCACCAGCGCCGTCAGCGCGAGGATGCCACCTTCGCCCTGGTTGTCGGCTCGTAACACCAGCGCGACGTACTTCACCGAGACGACCAGCAACAGCGCGTAAATGATCAGCGACAGCACGCCGAGGACGTTGGCATGGGTCGGCGGCACCGAGTGCGTGCCGAAGAAACACTCGCGCATCGCGTAGAGCGGGCTGGTGCCGATGTCGCCATAGACGACACCCAGCGCGGTCAGCGTCAGCGGGAGGAGACGGTGCGAATGGCCTGCCGGATGCGATGAGCTCGAAGCTGGAGAGTCTGACTCGGACACGGGCAGCCCCGATTATCGCCCAACCCGGCGCGCGACTACAGTAGTTACAACTATAGTTGACGAACCAAATGACCGGTCCTCCCGTCTAAGCCCGTGATGCTGTCAGATCTCGACTTTCATGTCCTGCTGGCGCTGGGTGACGGCCCGGCTCACGGCTACGCGATCGGCAAGGCGATCGAGGAGCAATCGGAAGGCCGGCTCGACCCGACCACCGGCGCGCTCTACCAGGCCTTGCGCCGTCTGGCCGAAGACGGCCTGATCGCCGAAACCGAAGGGCCGAAAGATGTCGACGCCCGGCGGCGCTACTTCTCCCTGACCGCGAGGGGCCGGAAGTCGGCCGCGACCGAAGCGGCGCGGCTCGATGCCTTGGTGCGCACGGCCCGAAAGCGACGCCTCTTTCCGCAGCGCGCCTGATGAAGATCTATCAGCGGCTGCTGCGGATCGCGGCGCCGTCGTTGTCGCGTGACTACGGCGACGCCATGGCAGAAATGCTGGCCGCGAAACTCCACGCCACGCGCGGAACCCGCCGTATCCGCGTCTGGCGGCGCGAGCTGATCGCGATCATCGGACTGGCGTGGTCCGAGCGCTTCGGCGCGCGCGCACGATACCAACGCCGTCAGCAGCGCGCGATCGCGCGCATCAAGGCAGGTCCCATGGATACGCTCGCTCAGGAATTCCGGCAGGCGGCGCGCCGGCTGTGGCGCAGTCCGGCGTTTTCCGCAGCCACGGTCTTGACGCTCGCGCTGGCAATCGGCGCCAACGTCGCGATCTTCGCGGTCGTCGAGCGCGTCGTTATCAACCCGCTGCCGTATCCAGAATCCGATCGCTTGATCGAGCTCGATCACGGGTCGGTCACGCTGCGCATCGCGAACGGGATCGGCAACACGCCGGGTATTTACTTCATCTACAAGAGTCGCGCGAAGTCACTCGAATCGGCGGCGCTTTACCAGTTCGCGGCGCGAACGTTGAATGATGCCGGCGATCCGCAACGGCTGCGCGCCGTCAGTGCGACGCCGTCATTGGCGACCGTGTTGAGAGTGCCGCCTTCCGAGGGGAGATGGTTCACCGAGGACGAAGGCTTGCCGGGCGGACGTGCGGTGACGGTGCTCTCCGACGGACTGTGGACGAGGCGATTCGGTCGCGATCCATCGATCATCGGTCGAGCGTTACTGCTTGACGGCACACAGGTCGAGGTCATCGGTGTGATGCCGCCGGGTTTTGCATTTCCGGATCCGACCGCCGAACTATGGGTGCCGATGCAGATCAGCGCCGAGCAGGGTTTCGGTTTGTTCGGACAGGCCGGCGTCGCACGATTGCGAGCGGGCGTGTCGCTCGAGACCGCGCGTGCGGAAATGCAGGGCCTGCTCGCCGGCATTGGTGACGCGTATCCCGACGATCCGCGCGCGCGCGGCAACGTCAGCACCAGGCTGACCAGTACCGGGCGCATGTTGAAAGAGGCTGTCGTCGGCAGCATCACGCGCACGCTGTGGATCGTGCTGGCGGCAGTCGCAACGGTGTTGATCGTCGCGTTTGCGAACGTCGCGAATTTGTTCCTGGTCCGGGCGGAAGTTCGACAACGCGAAGTCGCGATCCGACGGGCGCTGGGCGCAGGTCGCTTCGGTCTCGCTCGATATTTCCTCACCGAAAGCGTCTTGCTCGCCGGATTGGGTGGGCTGATCGGTAGCGTCATCGCCTGGACCGCACTGCGGCTGCTGGTGCAGAGCGGGCCGGCGATGTTGCCGCGACTGCACGAGATTCATCTCGACGCGTTCTCAATCGGCTATGCGATCGCGATCTCGATCGTCGCCGCGATGCTCTTCGGTTCGATTCCGTTATGGCGCCGCGGGCCGATGGCCGCGCTCCACGAATCCGGTCGAGGCAACACGCTGACGCGGCAGCGTCACTATGTGCGTCACCTGTTGCTTGGCGGACAGGTCGCAATGGCGCTCGTCCTGCTCACCGCTTCAGCGCTGATGGTGCGCAGCTTCCAGAATCTTCGCGCCATCGATCTCGGCTTCAACGCCGATTCGACGCTGGCGTTCAGCCTGAGCCTGTCGCCGGTCAAGTATCCGACCCTCGAGTCGATGGTCACTGCGCATCAGCAGGTCATCGATCGAGTCGCGGCCATTTCCGGCGTCGCCTCGGTCTCCGCAACGACGTGTCTGCCGTTCAGCATGGGATGCAACGGCAACACGATCCTGATCGAAGGCGAGACCTATCCTCCGGGCACGCTGCCGCCGTCATCACTGATGCGCGCGACGGCCGCGCATTACTTTGAAACGATGGGCATGCGAATCCTTCGCGGACGCGGCATCACGCGTGATGATGTCGATCGCCACGAGCCGATCGCGGTCATCAGCCAGGCATTTGCGAGGCGCGCGTTCAAGGATCAGGATCCGATCGGCCGGCGCATCGCCTCGAATCAACCGCCGGAGCGCGATGGAACGCGGCACCTCGACTGGTTGACGATCGTCGGCATCGTGTCGGATACGCCGATGCAGCGCGACTTGCCCGAGCCGGCGGCCAATCCGATGGTGTTCATGCCGATGTCAGTGGCCGCCACGGGAGCGCGGATTGGTCCGAGCGCGGCGCTGATGAATTACGTGGTGCGCACCTCGATACCGCCACTCGCGATCGTGCCTGGTGTGCGTGAGGCGCTGCAATCCGTCGATCGCGATTTCCCGATGGCGCAGGTAACAACGCTCGACGCCATGGTTGCCCGCGCTTCATCACGCATGTCATTCACGATGGTGTTGCTGGTCATCGCCGCGCTGAGTGCCGTGACACTGGGCATCATCGGCATCTACGGCGTCACGGCGTACATCGTCGGTCAGCGCACAAGCGAGATCGGCGTGCGTCTCGCACTCGGTGCTGAACCGTCGGGCATCACGTCGCAGATCGTCAAGCAAGGCGGGATCGTCACGCTCGCGGGCATTGGTATCGGGCTGATCGCGGCACTGGCCGCGAGCCGCGTGATCGCTTCGGTGTTATACGGCGTCAGTCCGCGCGATCCATTCGTGTTCGCGGTCACTGCCGTTGGGTTGATGGCGGTCGCGCTGTTGGCGTCGTGGATTCCGGCGCGTCGCGCCGCACGCTTGAATCCGACGATCGCGTTGCGGGCGGACTAAGCGCGAACAGTATTTACGGCAGGCCCGCGAACGACAACACGTAATAGATGACGCCGGCAACGGCCGCTGAAATGGGAATCGTGAGGATCCACGCCCACACGATCTGACCCGCAATACCCCACCGCACCGCCGACAGCCGCCGCGTCGATCCGACGCCGATGATTGCGCCGGTGATGGTGTGCGTCGTGCTGACCGGAACACCCATGCTCGTCGCGGTAAACAACGAGATCGCGCCCGCGGTTTCGGCGGCAAAGCCGCCCACCGGCTGCAGCTTGGTGATCTTCGATCCCATCGTGTGAATGATGCGCCACCCGCCGGAGAGCGTGCCGGCCGCGATCGCGGAATACGCGAGCAGCTCGACCCAGAATGGAATCGTGAATTCCTTGATGTAGCCCGCGGTGAACAACGCGCCGGCGATGATGCCCATCGTCTTCTGCGCGTCGTTGGCGCCGTGACCGAGGCTGTATGCGGCCGCCGACAACAACTGCAGCTTGCGGAAATATCGATCCACTCTCGACGGCGCGAAGCCGCGCAGGATCCACATGATCGACACCATCAGCAGGAAGCCGAGGACGAAACCAATCAGCGGCGCCAGAATGATGAAGATCAGCGTCTTGGTCCAGCCCGCCGGCAACAGCGCCGTCTGCCCGGCCTTCGCAACCGCCGCGCCCGCATACGCGCCGATCAGCGCGTGCGACGAGCTGGTCGGCAATCCGTAATACCAGGTGATCAAATCCCAGACGATCGCGCCGAGCAGTCCGGCCAGGATCACCGAGGTCGTCACGACCGAAATGTCGATCATGCCGGAGCCCACCGTCTTTGCGACCGCGGTGCCGAAGACGGCCGCCGCCGCAAAGTTGAAGAACGCCGCCCACAGCACCGCCTTGCCCGGTGACAGGACGCGCGTCGACACGACCGTGGCGATCGAATTCGCCGCGTCGTGGAAACCGTTGATGTAGTCGAAGGTCACCGCCGTGAGCACGACGATGACGACGAGAGCCAGCTCCACCGATCTACCCGTGCTTGACGACGACGCTCTCGAGGACGTTGGCGCAGTCCTCGCATCGGTCGGTCGCTTCCTCGAGGAGGTCGAGCACTTCCTTCCACTTCATGATCGCGATCGCGTCGCGCTCTTCGTCGAAGAGACGGCGCAAGGCTTCATCGTGAATATCGTCGGCGGCGTTTTCGAGGCGGTTCACTTCGACCGCGAGTTGATGCACGTCCTTCTTGCGCTCGAGCGCTTCGACGGCGACCTTGACCTGCATCGCCGACTGCCAGGTCAACGACGCGAGCTCGCGCGCGCCGTAGCGAAGCTGCGACATGCGATAGCGGCGCGTGACCGCCGCGGCCGCGTCGATCGCGTCCATCACGTCGTCGAGTGATTTCGCGAGCGCGTGAATGTCTTCGCGGTCGATCGGCGTCACGAACGTCGAGTTAAGACGCTGGATGATGTTATGCGTCAGGCCGTCGCATTCAGATTCGATCTGCTTGATCTGAAGTGCCGTGTCCCATGCCGGCGGATCGGACGCGAGCATGCGTTCGAGCAAGGTCGCGCCGGAAACGATTCGGTCGGCCAGGGTGATGAAGTCGGCAAAAAACTTTTCTTCGCGGGGAATCAGGCGGAAGCGCACGGGCCAAAGTATGTCACACGAATGTTACGTTCGCGTTACATGAAAAAAAGGGGCGGGGGTGCGGCCCCGCCCTTGCGTTCACTCGCGCAGAAAGCTGGTTAGAACGAGAACCGCAGCGCGAACTGCATTTGCCGCGGTGTGCCGAGGCCGACGGTGCGGCCCACGGTGCTGGTCAGGCGTCCGAACGTGCCCGCCGCAGCCGAGGTATAGGCCTGGCCGGGCTGCACGCGATTCGCTTCGCTCAACGCCGAGTTCGGAATCGCCTGCGGCAGCGTGCCGACCGCGTTCGCGAAGTTGACCGTGTTGAAGATATTGAAGATCTCGCCGCGGAATTCGAGGTCGCTCCGGCCGCCGAGGCTGAAGTGCTTCGCGAAGAACATGTCGGCCTGGCGGAACATCGGGCCATGGATCGAGTTGCGCTCGAGATTACCGAACGTGCCGGGCTGCGGTGTTGCGAAGGCCGCCGGGTTCAAGAACAGCAAGCCGCCATCCTTGATGAACGGGTCGACACCCGCAATCAGATCGGGACGACGCACGTTGCGCGACGCGCCGCCGCCGGGAACGTTGATGATCGCCGTGCGATCTGCCGCCGGGTTCGCGAAGATCGCGCCCGAACTATCGCGATAGACGATGTCGGGGCGAACGATCTGCACCGGAATCGGCAGGCCGCTGCGCGCGTTGACGATGCCGCCGAGATCCCATCCGCCGAGCAGCGCTTGCGCGACCGCGCTCGCGTCGCTTCCGTGCTTGCGGCCCTTACCGTAAGGCAGCGAATACAGCAGGCTCAGGTTGAAGGTGTGGCGCACGTCGAAGTTGTTGTAGCCGTTGTCGTAGTCGAAGTCGGCGATCGCGCGCGCGTTGTTCGCCGCCGTCGTCGCTTCGTTCGATCCGCCGGTGTTGCCGTAGCTCTTGCCGAGCGTGTACTGCAGGTTCATCGAGAGTCCCTGCGCCGAGCGGCGATTGAGCGTCAGCATCATCGCGTTGTATTGATCGTGACCGCCGCTGGTCTTGTAGTCGACCTCAGCGAAGGGATTCTGCACGCCGGTGACATTGCCCGCGGCGTCGCGCTGCACGATCGAGAATTCGCGAATCACGAACGCCGCGTTGGCGGGATTCGGATTCGTCACCACATCGGTGACGCGGTTAGCGACGCTACGCAGGAACAGGTTGCGTCCCTGGCTGCCGACATACGCGGCCGTAGCACTCATGTTGCCGGGCAACTCACGCTGCACCGACGCGGTGTATTGATAAATCCGCTCGGGGATCGTGTAGTCGTTCGAGTAAGCGCGCGGCTGATAGCTGCGGTTGTTTGGGTTGCTCGTGAAGTTCGCGACGAGCACGTCCTGGTTCACCGGGAACGCGAGGAACGGACCCGAGCTCAACGTGGTGCTGACGCGATCGCTTTCGACCGGTTGAATCTGATCTTCCGTCTGTCCGGGACCGACGAAGATGCCGAAACCCGATCGGAACACCGTCTTGCCGGGCGCGTAGGTCATCGACACGCGCGGCTGGAAGTTGTTCGACTTCGAGTGATAGAGCGGCTTCGATGGATCGTCGAGCGTGCCGGTGTCGATGTTGAACTTGACCAGCAAGTTGTCGCGCTCGCGCAGCGGCGTGTAGTAGTCGTAGCGCAAGCCGTAGTTGAACGTCAGATCCGCTCCGGCGTGCCACTCATCCTGCGCGAAGGCGACGAAATATTCCTGGCTCGTGTGGCGCATGCCGGTCGCGCCGTTGTTGAACGGGCTCGCGGCGCTGACGTCGCCAAGATACTGAATCGCCGACGGCTGGTTCGCGAGGAACGCGGTGACGTTCGCGAACGTATACGTCGTGCCGCCCTGACGATCCGTCGTCATGCGAATCATGCGAACGTCCGCGCCGACTTTCATCAGGTGATTGCCCGACACCTTCGACATCGTGTCGGCGAAGGTGAGCGAGTACGGATCGTACGGCTGGCCGCGGCCGTTGGTCGCGCTGTTCGCGCGCACGAGACCGCCGGGCACCGTGATGCCCGATGAAGCACCCTGCCCCGCGATACCAGTGTTCGCAACCGAGCCGCTCAAGTTGATCACGAGGTTGCTGAAGTCGATGCCATTCACCGTCGGCGCAACACCATTGATACGCGACGGCGCCGCGTTGTAGCCGAACTTCACTTCATTCATCAGCCCGCTGCTCATCGAGCCTTGCAGGTTGAACACCGCGTTGGTCGGGTTGTCGGTGATCTTCACGACGCGGCCGCTCACGCCTTCGGGACGCGTATCGGTGCCCTGGTCGTGAAACACGCGCAGATACGATGACCAGTTCTGATTGAGCCGATAGTCGAAGCGCGCGCTGAGCGCGTTTTCCTTCACCTTCTCGAGACCCTGCAGCTGATAAATATCGAAGTCAGGACTCGTCGACGTGCCGGCGAGCAGCACTGCATCCTTGGCCGTGAAGCCGGCGCGCAATGCAGCGATCGCGGGAACGGCGCGATCCCACGCCGCGGCGCTCGGTGCGCCCTCAACGAAGTTCACTCCGGCATCGAGGCGATACCCCTCGAAGCTGCCGAAGAAGAACGCGCGGTCCTTGAGCAGCGGGCCGCCCACCGATCCGCCGAACTGGTGCTGATTGAGCGCCGACTTCGGCAGCTTCTGAATCACGCTGCCGTCCGTGTTTCGCGTCGAGTCGAAATAGTTCGGCGCATCGAACTGATCGTCGCGGTAGTACTCGAACACCGATCCGCGGAACAGGTTCGCGCCCGACTTGGTGACGACGTTGACCTGGCCGCCGGTGCCGGTGCCGAACTCCGCGGGATAGTTGTTCGATTCGACGCGGAACTCCTGCACGTTCTCGAGGCTCGCCTGCAGTTTGAACGGCGATGGAATCTCACCGTTGATGTTGCCCGGCGCCGAATCGATGATCGCGGATCCTTCGACGCCGTCGTAGCGAATCACGTTCTGCTGATTGGCGCGGCCGCTGAAGCGCACGTCGTTCCACGTGCCGGTGCCCGCGTTCTGCGAACCGGGCGCCTGCAGCATCAGCTGCGACATCTGGCGGCCGTTGACTGGCAGGTTCTCGATCTCGCGCTCGCTGACATTGACGCCGATGCGCGCCGAGCTGATGTCGAGCGCGCCGGCCTGGCCGACGACGGTGACTGTCTCCTGCACGCCGGCAGCCTGCAGGTTCAGGTCGATCGCAAATTCCTGGGATGCGACCAGCTGCATGTTCGTGTATTCGAGCGGGGCGAAGTTCCCGGCCTTGACGGTGATCGTGTAGGTCGACGGCGCCAGTCCGGTTACCAGATAGCGGCCGCCGGCATCGGTCGTGACGGTCTTGATCGCGCCGGTGCGCTCGTTCTTCACCGTGACCGTGGCGCCGGCCACGGTTGCGCCGGACGGATCCAGCACCGTGCCTGCGAAGCGGCCGTCATTCTGCGCGTTGACAACCGCTGACAGCGACAGCATCAGCGCCATCGCCGCGATAGTTCGTCCCCACCTCAACATCTGATTCATTTGAAAGTAGCTCCTCATTGCTGTTCAGAAGCTACCGGGGCGCGGTCACTGCACTGTGACGGCTGCGTTAACGCTCTGTTACATGCGGGTTTTGTGCGATTATTCGGAGTTAGAGGAGCCCTATGACTCGCATTCTTTCCGTTGTGGCACTGGCTTTCATCGTCGGCGCGGCCACGCTGTCGGCGCAGATGAGGCACGTTGAGTTGAAGGACGCAAAAGGCAATTCAGTCGGCATGGCGATGATCTCGCCGGCCAAAGGCGGCGGCGTGTCGATCGATCTCGACGTGCACGGCCTGCCGCCGGGCGAACACGCGCTGCATTTCCACGCCGTTGCGAAATGTGAAGGACCGGATTTCACGAGCGCGACCGGCCACTTCAACCCGATGACGAAGAAGCACGGCATGCAGAATCCCGAAGGTCCGCACGCCGGCGACATGAACAACTTCACCGTTGATGCCAAGGGCAACGCCAAGACCACGATCACGAACAAGAACGTGACGATGGGCAGCGAGACGAATTCGATTTTCGCGAACGGCGGCACGGCGCTGATGATTCACGGCGCGGCCGACGACATGAAGACGGATCCGGCGGGCAACGCGGGACCGCGCATCGCGTGCGGAACGATTACTAAGTAAGGATCTCTCGACGGCGGTGGTGCGCTGCACCATCGCCGTTCTCTCAGAAGTGGCGCGATCGCGCCAGCGCCAGGCTGTCGCGGCCGTAGTCGAGGCGCACGCCAAGATTCATTTCTCTGCGAATCACATTCTCACGCTGCACGGCGCATGAGGCCATCGCGCTCTGCCCCACGACTGGATCGGCGCAGTTGCCCGAGAGATTTCCGGCGAGCGCGACGGGTATCGCGTGACCGTAGACTTCATGCGCAACGATGCGATCGAGATCGTCTTCAAAGTCGACCGCGGTGGTCGACAGTCCCGAAAGTTTCTGCAGCAGCTCGAGGTTGAAGACGACGATCACCGCATCGACGTGTGACTGCGGATCGCTGAGTGGATAGGCCTGCGCGAGCACGCGCACATCAAACTCGATGCTCGTGTTCTCGGGCAATCGATCCGGCGTCGTCAGCACGACTCGCCGGCCGGTCGGCGCGACCGACTCAATGGCGTCGCGGAAAGTTCGACTCTCAGACGAGAGGCGCTCGATGCTCGATGAAAGGATTGGATTCCACACCAGTAACGCGCCGGCATTTGCGCCCTTGGCTGACGCGCCTGTCGATGTGGCGGTGATCAACGCCGCGAATACGATGCCTCGCACAGCCCTGGCACTCATATCGGAGCAACGCTGATGCAACGGTAAGGTTAAATCTGCGTTACTTCAAGCGGCGCGCCAAAAATTTACAAGTGTGACGTTTTGTCACCGCCGCTGCGACCTGGGCGCGTCAGAACCGTAGCGACCGCGAGAAACACGGCGAGCGCCATGAAGACGACGCTATAGCTCGTCGACTCGGCCAACGCCGCTGCCGCCACAGGCCCGCCGGCTCGCGCGACTTGTTGATAGCGGGCGATCACGCCGTTCGCCTCGCCAGCCCTCTCCGGACCAAACCGATGTAACACCCAATACGGCCTCGCGAGCGTCGTCAGTCCCGCGCCGCCGGCGAAGATCATCACACCGGAGGTCGCCGCGACTCCCCCATGCATCAGCAACGCGATCAGGCCGGCGATCTGCAGCGCGAAGCTGAAGATGATCAGCGCGATCGGCCCCGGCGAGAACGCGCGATTGGTCATCAGCAATCGTCCCGGCAACTGCATGATCCCGAACGATCCGCCGATCATTGCGGCAGTCGTCGCGGCAAAGCCGCGGTCGATCAACGCGGCGATCATGTTCGACGCGATCGCGGAATTGACGATGCTCGAGATCGCGAAGATGAACGCGAAGCGATTGAGATCGAGCAACGGAGTGCCGTGCGCGCGTGTCGCTGAGCGATCGAGGATTGCTTCGCGGATCGTCGCCGCCGACCATTCGCGATCGCGAAAGGCGATGCGACCGACGATGATCGTGCTGATGCCGACGAGTGCGCCGAGCACGATCGCGGCGATGCGCCATCCGAATCGATCGGTGATCGCCGATGTGCCCGGAAGGAAGACGGTGCTCGCGAGTCCGCCCATCACCGTCACCGTTGCGATCGCGCGCATGCGCTCGTCGGAATCGCTGAACGCCTGGCCGACGATCACGAACACCGGTTCGTAAAAGATCGACGCCATGCAGAGACCGAGCAGCGACCATGTGATGTAGGTCGTGGCGATCGACGGCCACGCCGACCACGCGATCAACAGCATCGCGGCGAGCACGCCGCCACCCTGCATGATCGCGGGACCCTGACCGCGATCGGCGAGACGTCCGACCGCGGGAGCGACGATCGCGGAAACGAGAAGGCCGAGAGAGAATGCGCCGGCGATCAGCCAGCGCGGCGCGCCGAGAAATTGCTCGAGCGGCACGAGCAGCACGCCGAAACCGAAATACAGAACGCCCCAGTTGATCAGCTGACCGCAGCCGATCGCCCAGATGACGCGGGGATGCATCACGCCTTCGAGCGTACTCCGATCTGGATCAGCGGTGCCGCGGTCGTGCCGCAGCCGCAACCACTCTTTCCTTCAGCCTTCGCAATCGCATCGTCGCTGCAGCACGCCTCGACTTCAGCAGGAGCGGGACCGCCGCAACACGACGACGCGCCCGCGACGTTGCTGGTGCTGCAGACGCCCGTTTCGGGCAGCACCAGTTCGACGCGTTCAGCCGCGGCAACATCACCACTCAATATCGCGACGACCGATCTCGCCTGTTCATATCCAGTGGCGAGAAGAAACGTCGGCGCACGTCCGTAGCTCTTCATGCCGATGATGTAGAAATCCTTTTCCGGATGCGCGAGCTCGCGCGCACCATGTGGACGGACGGTGCCGCAGCTGTGTTCGTTCGGATCGATCAGCGGCGCGAGTGCCGTCGGACATTCGAGCCACGAATCGAGACCGAGCCGCACCTCGCCGAGCATTTCGAGATGCGGACGAAAGCCGGTGCACACGATCATGCGATCGACTTCGAGCTTGACGCCGTCGTTGCCGGCGACGCGCAGCCCGTCACCTGACGGCGAAATCGATCTGATTCGGAAAGGCGTGATCACCTGGATGCGTCCGCTCTCGACCGCGCGACGCGCGCGCTGGCCGAGCTCGCCGCGCGCTTCGAGTTGATCCGATGCGCCACCGCCCCACACCGAGTCGAGCGACTCTTTACGCATCGCCCACACGATTTGTGTTTTCGGATCCGCGTCGGAGAGCAACAACAAGTCGAGGATCACGTTGAACGCCGAATGACCGCTGCCGACGACGAGCACGCGTTTGCCGGCGTAGCGCTGACGCGCATCGCCGAGCACATCGGGAATGCCGTAGGCGACGCGATCATGAACATCGCTCTCGCCAACCGCAGGTAGACCGCCCGATCCCGCCGGGTTCGGGCGGAGCCAGGTGCCGCTCGCATCGATCACCGCGCGGGCCTCGATCGTGTCGCCGTTCGCGAGACGCAACTCGAACGGCTGCTGGTCGCGTCCCTTGGTTCGCACCTTGTCGAAATCTCTTCGACCGACGGCGACGACGCGTGCGTTGTAGCGGACGTGCGGAGAGATCGCGGCGTGACGCGCGAGCGGCGTCACGTAGGCATCGACAAGATCGCCGCCCGTCGGGACCGCCTCCGCATCAGGTGCGCGCCAGCCATCGCGCTCGAGCAGCGATCGCGCCGCGCCGTCGATCATGTAGCGCCACGGCGAGAACGTGCGCACGTGACGCCACTGACGAATCGCCGCTCCTGGTTCGCTGCCCGCCTCGAGCACGATGAACGGCTGGCGGTAAGCGACCAGGTGAGCGGCGGCGGCGAGGCCCACCGGACCTGCACCGATGACTGCGACGGGTAACGAAGACATAAAGGTTTCCTATCGGCCTATTGGCCTATCGGCCTATTGGCCTATCGGCCTATTGGCCTATATTCGCCTTTGCGAATATGTTGACCTGATGCTATATTCGCCTTAGCGAATATGTCAAGCGCCTGTTGCTCGAGCAAAACCGCACCCCAGATCAAGGATCTCGACGCGCTCACGGAAATCTACGCAGCGCTTGCCGATCCGACGCGGCTGCGCATCCTGTCGCTGCTCGGTGAGGACGAGATCTGCGTGTGCCACATCCACGCGAGTCTCGATGTGCCGCAACCGACCGCATCACGGCACCTCGCCTACTTGCGAAAGTCCGGTCTCGTCGAAGCGAGGCGTGAAGGCATCTGGATGCACTACCGCCTCGCGAAGATCGAGAACCCGGTCGTCGCGCAGGTCGTGAAGGCCGCGTTGCACGCACTCACCCACACCGCGGTAATCGCGAAGGATGAGCGCCGTCTTCAGCTGGCTCTGCAAGCGTGATCACGGTCCTCTTCGCGTGCGTGCATAACGCCGGCCGCTCGCAGATCGCGGCCGCCCTTTTCAATAAGTTCGCTGATCCGTCGAAAGCGCGCGCGATCTCCGCCGGCACGCAACCGGCGGCGCGGGTGCATCCCGAAGTTGTCGACGTGATGAAGACGCGCGGGATCGACGTATCGACGGCGTCTCCGCAGAAGCTGACGCCAGAGCTCGCGGCGAAAGCTGACTGGCTGATCACGATGGGCTGCGGCGATGAATGTCCCGTCATCCCCGGCGTGCAACGTGACGACTGGCCGATCGCCGATCCGAAGGGCCAACCACAGGATGCAGTGGCGCGTATCATCGACGAAATCGACCATCGCGTCCGCGCGTTCATCGACGGTAAGCTGAATCGCTCGTGAACATCATCCGCACCACCGCAGCCGCCATCATGATCGCCGCCGTTGCGGCCTTCGGACAGGAGGGACAACGTCCGGACATTTTCGGCGGCCGCTCCCTGCTCGACGCGCACAACGCGTATCCCGAAGAAGGACGCTGGAAGAATCGCCTCGATCGCGCGATCGCGACCGGATCGATGCCGATCGTGATCGAACAAGACATCGCATGGTCATCTTCCGGCGTGCCCGTCGTCTCGCACGACACGACGCTTGACGGCACCGAACCGACTCTCGAAAATCATTTCTTCAAGCGCGTCATTCCGATTCTCGAACGGGCGATCCGCGCCAAGGATCGATTGCCGCTGATCGTGCTTCATCTCGATTTCAAGACCAACGAACGCGCGCATCACCGCGCGATCTGGGAGCTGCTGCAAAAGCATCGTCAGTGGTTGACGACCGCGCCATTCGATAACAATCACACCAGCTCGATGACACGCGGGCCTTTGATGGTGATCACCGAGAACGGCGAGAACCAGGAGAAGGATTTCACCGAGTGGGCCGCCGCCGATGGGACGCTGCTGTTGTTCGGCACGATCCCGGGTCCAGCGGTGTGGCAATCAGATGATGCGGACGAGCGCGCGCGGCTTCTGATCAACGCGTCGCCGCAACAATTGATTCCCGCGGCAGCGACCAGTTATCGCCGATGGGTGAATTTTCCGTGGATGGTGATCGAAGAAGGCGGGCCGCCGAAAGCGCGCGATTGGAACGATCGCGACGAACAGCGCCTTCGAAACGTCGTCGACTACGCGCATCGGCACGGATTGTTCATCCGCTTCTACACATTGGACGGCATCAGCGCCGCTGACAGCCTCGGCTGGACCGATAGCTACAACTTCGGCAGCCGCGACGCGGTCACGGCGCGCTGGCGCGCGGCGATCCGCGCGCAGGTCGATCTGATCGCGACCGATCAATACGAAGACCTAGCGGCGCTGTTAAAAACAGCAGCGCGATAACGGCGACGACGATCCAGTACGTTCGCTTCGGCCACACCACAATCGGATATGGCTCCGCGCTGCTGGCGAAGGGCGCATTGAGATCCTGCACGCCCGCTTCCATGTTCGTGCGCTGCTCGATCGACCACCGATTCGGATTCGGCGACGCATAGGTCGGAATGTCGAGCACCGGCGCGAAAAAACGCTCAAGGATCAGGTTCTCGTGCCACGACTCGACCGATGACGCGAGATTGCGGCGCCGCACGTGCCAGAGGCCTTCATCGAGATACTGATCCTCTTGCGATAAACGGCGCAGCGTCTTTGGCGGATTCGCATCCCACCTGTTGAGACGATCCTTTTGCAGCTCGATCAATCGTTCGACGGTGTAATGCGAATGGAACGCGCCGATGCCGTCGACGTGATTCTCATAGCCAAGATGCACCTGGCTGACGAACGTCGCGAACACCAGCCAGACGATCGCCGCAACGGCGCCGATTCGCCGCAGAGTCGCGGATCGCGGCCGCCAGGAAAATGATTCGGGCGGCAGCAGCGCGATCGCGAACAACAATCCGCACGCGATCGAGACGAGATTGAGAAAGACATCGTGCGCTTCGCCGACGCGGACGGGAATGAACCACTGCAGCCACTCGTCGAATGTGCCGACCATGAATCCGATCAACAGCGGCAGCACGACGATCGAGATGTCACCGGCGCGACGGAACGCCCGATAGAACAGGAATCCGATCAGTCCGTACTCCACGAAGTGGACGCGCTCGACGGCGTTGACCTCGGGGTACGGTGTGCCGTTGAGCCACATGTATCCGCCGCCGATCAGCAACGCAACCACCAGCAATGCGAAGCGCCGCGCCCTGCGTTCGCGGATCCGCAGGAACGCGATCAGGATCGCTGCGCCGACCGCCGCGAGTACGCCGACGCCAAACAACAAGACGTAGGCGCGCGTCGACAGTGACCGCCGCAGAAACGACTGCAGTTGTCCCATGAAGGGCGAGACCAGCACGATCGCGGCCGAGGCGAGCGACGCAATAAGGAATTGCATGAGGGAGAACGGTCCTCAATATACAATCGCCGCGAATGTCGCGCACCCGCGGCCTCGCCGCGCTCGTTTTCCTTTACATCCTGATCGGCGAAGTCATTCCGCCCCCGGCAACCATCACGCACCAGGGCTGGCGGCAGACCGCGATCTTCATATGCGTGATCGCCGGCATGGTTACGGAGCCGATCCACGCATCGGCGCTGGTGCTGATCGGCCTCACCGCATGGGCGGCGACCGGCATTCCGGTCGTCGACGTGCTCGGCGGCTACGCGCAGCCATCGGTGTGGCTGGTGCTGGTCGCGATGCTGATCGCGAAGATGATGCTCGATTGCGGACTCGCCCGCCGCATCGCGCTGCTGTTCGTGCGCGCGGTCGGTAAGACCTCACTCGGTGTCGCGTATGCGCTGCAGATGACGGACGTCACGCTCGCATCGGGAGTGCCGTCGATCACCGCGCGCAGCGCGGGCATGGTGCTGCCCGTTGCGCGCAGCATTGCGGAGCTGTTCGATTCGCGGCCGGATGAGACGCGTCATCGCCTCGGCGCCTATCTGATCGCGGCGATCTATCAGGGCTCAGCGATCGCGTGCGCGATGTTCATCACCGGTCAAGCGAGCAATCTGCTCGGCGCGAACCTCGCGCTGAAATTGACCGGCATCCAGGTCACCGCCCCGAGCTGGTTCATGGCTGCGATCGTTCCCGGCCTCGTCTCCTGCATCGTTGCGCCGTGGATCACTTATCGCACGTTGACACCGGAAGTGACGCACACGCCCGAAGCACCGGCGTTCGCGCGCAGCGAGCTGAAACGGATGGGGCCGCTGAGCCGCAGCGAATGGATCACGCTGGTCGTGTTCGCGGGCGTCGGCTTGATGTGGTTGACGACGGTGTGGCACGGCGTCGATGTGACACTGGTCGCACTGGTGGGATTGGCGATCCTTCTCGTTACGGGCACGATGACGTGGCAAACCGCGGCAGCGGAACGATCGGCATGGGATGTCTTCGTCTGGTACGGCGGCATGTTGCGTATGGGCGAGCTGCTCAACAACACCGGATCGACGCGCGTCTTCGCCGAACACATCGCCGGAATGTTCGGTGGCATTCCGTGGCTGGTCGTGTTGCTCGCGATCCTGATCATCTTTTTCTACGCGCACTATTTCTTTGCGAGCATCACGGCACACATGCTCGCGATGTTTCCGCCGTTCATTGCGGTGTTGATTGGAATCGGTGTGCCGCCGCTGCTCGCGGTGTATTCGCTGCTCTGCCTCGCGAATCTCACGGCAGGACTCACGCACTATGGAACGACGACGGGACCGATCTTGTTCGCCACGGGTTACGTCACCCGTGGCGAATGGTGGAAGGTTGGTCTTTACGTGTCGATCGCCAACGTCATCATCTGGCTGACGATCGGCTTCGCGTGGTGGAAGTTCCTCGGTTTCTGGTAATCAGAAGCTCGCTTTAAAGCCGAATTGAATAATTCTCGGGTCGTAGGTCGTCGTGATCGTGCCGAAGGCGCCCGAGCTGCGGTTGCCGTTCGGCGCGCGGAAGTTCACGCGGTTGAGCAGATTGAAGAACTCACCACGGAACTCGAACGATCCGTTTTTCCACGGCATGTTGAAGCGCTTCGACACAACCATGTCGACCGTCCACGTCAGCGGACCGCGAATACTATTGCGCGGCGCGTTGCCGAACGGCTGGCTCGGATCGGTCGGGATCGTCACGTTGGTCTTGCTCAACCAGTTGTTGATCGTGCGCTCGGCTTCCGGCGCGTACGGATCGCCGCTGACGTTCGGGCGATAGTTGTTCGCGCCGCGGAAGTCCTGCTGAATGCCTGACACCTGCTGCGCCGCGGTCGGCGTGTAGGTCAGCGTCACCATTTCGCCCGGCGTCACGGTGTTGATGCCGGCGATCATCCATCCGCCGAGCACCGCATCAGCAACGGGACCCATGTCGCTCATGTACTTCCGGCCGCGGCCGATCGGCAGGTCGACGACAAAGCTCGTCGTGCTGTTGTACGGCTGGTGATACGCCGAGTAGCCGTAATCGGCGTCGAGATTGTTGAAGTCCTGCGGCGCCGGGAAATTGCCGTTGGGATTTTCGAGCGAGCCGGCGCCGTTGTCCTTCGTCTGCGACAGCGTCAACGACTGCAGCAGCGACAGGTTGTTGCCGATGCGCCAGTCGAACTTGGTCTGGAACGCGTGATACCGCGACTTGCCACCGTTGAACGAATACGTGATGTCGGCAAACTCGGGAATCGGACGCCGCTGTTGCAACGTCAGCGTTCCCGCGGCGTTGTTCGGCGCGGCCTGGTTGTAGTTGGCGAACAGCAGCATGTCATCGGCGCGATTGCCGACGTAAGCGAGATCGAGCAACGCGCCGCTCCAGATCTCGCGCTGCACCGATGCGAACCAGCTTTGCACCTCGCTCGAGTGATAGTCGTTCGGCATGTAGGTGATGTTGGCGAGCAGCGGATTGAAGCGCGACGGATCCGTCAGTCCCGCGGGATAGCCTTGCTGCGTCGTGCGGAACGTCGACTCCGCCGTCGTTTGAACGACAACCGCGTTGATCACTTGCGGCCCGTTGATCGGCAGCACGTTCGCGCCGCCGGCGCGGTGGAAATGGACGAAGCTCTTGCCATAGCCGGAGCGCAGCACGGTGCGATCGTCGATCGTGAACGCGACACCGAGGCGCGGACCAAAGTTGTTGCGATCGGGCTTGATCGTCGAGCGATCCTCGAGCGATCCATCCTTCGCGATCTTCATCGTCTTCGTCACCGGATCGAAGTTAGAGAGCACGTTGTTCTCTTCGACCCACGGCGTCGCGTACTCGTAGCGGAGGCCGGCGTTGATCGTCAGTCGATCGTTCATGCGCCAGTCATCCTGCAGATAGATGAAGTGCATGTCCTGCTGCAGCTTGGCGACGAGGATGTTGCTCAACGCATACGTCGAGCGCAGTCCCATCATGAAGTCGGCAAGGTTGTAGAGATTGCTCGACGCCGCTCCGGTTGGGCGGCTGAACTGACCCGCGTACGAATCGCGTCCGTAGAGCGGATTGACGTCCTGCACTTCGGTGAGGATGTGCTGATATTCATAACCGGTCTTCAATGAGTGACGGCCCTGCAGCCACGTGTAGTTCACCTTTGGATTGAACACCGTCGGATACTGCCACTGCGGATTCGTCGCCTGCCGTCCGAGATCCGAATAGCCGGTGATCAACTGCGTCGGCAATCCAGCCGCGACGCGCGGATCGGTCGGCAGTCCGGTGATGCCGTAGACATCTTCGGCACGGCCCTGCCCCTTCACGAGCGCGAACGGATTCTTGCCGGCCTTGGTCGTCGACCATCCGAAGCGCGCTTCGAGCAACGACGTGCCGCTTGGCGTGTAAGTCAAGCCGCTCGAGAACTGTTTGTTGGTCACGTAAGTTTCCGAGTTGCCGGCGCCGCCCGATGGTCCGTCGATCGGCGGTTGATCGAAGATGTCGGCATCGCGCCAGCCGACGCGGCCGAACAGCGAGAGACGCGGATTGATCTGCACATCGACCTTGCCGCCAACCTTCGGCGTGCGGTTGGTGAATTCCTGGAGGATGACGAGATTGTTGGCCGCGCCGGCATTGGTCGGCTGCGGCAGATCGTTCAGCACCTGTCGCGCGAACGCGCTCATCGCGATCGGCGTGCCGGCGGGATAGACCTCGCCGGTCAGCGGATTGCGAACATCGACGGAGAGAACGCCGGCGCGCTGCGCCACCGTCGGGATCGTCGAGCTCGTCGTCTGGCTGCGCGTCTGGTCGAAGATCTCGAAGTCGCTGAAGAAGAACGCCTTGCTCTTGACGATCGGTCCGCCAAACACGCCGCCGTACTGATCGCGATCGTAACCGGGCTTGACGCCGGTCGCCGGACGAAACGCGCCGGTCGCGTTCAACTCCGTGCGCCGCATGAACTCCCATGCGGAGCCGCGGAACGTATTAGTGCCGCTCGCATATGCGACGTTGATCGTGGCGCCCGCCGATCGTCCGTACTCGGCGCTCATGTTGTTGGTGACGACCTTGAATTCACCGACCGCATCGGGCGACGGCTGCATCACCTGGTTTGAAAAACCCTGGTTCGATGTGCCGTACGCGTTGTTGTCGACGCCGTCGATCAGGAAGTTGTTGAACGTCGAGCGCAGGCCGTTGACGTTGAACGATCCTTCGCGCGGTGTGAAGCCGCCGGTGTTGAGCGCGGACAATCGCACGCCTGGCGACAACAACGCGAGCGCGGAATACTCGCGGCCGTTCAAGGGCAGCGCCTTCGTCTGCTCGCCGGTGATCACCTGGCTGCGATCGCTCGAATCGGTCTGCAGCAGCACCGCCCGCGCGCTGACTTCGACTTTTTCGGTGAGCTGTCCGACCGACATCGTGAGATCGACGCGCTGGCGCGCGCCGACCGTGACCTGGACGTTATCAACGAGGGCGATCGAGAAGCCGGACTTTTCGGCCGTGATCACGTACGAGCCAGGTCTTAGCGTAAAGAATTCGTAGATACCGTTGGCGTCGCTGGTCTTCTCGACCGACACGCCGGTGCCGACATTGGTCAGCGTGACTTTCGCCATCGGTACCACGGCGCCAGTGGAATCCTTGATGGTGCCGACCACATTGCCGGTCTCGAATTGCGCCCACGCCGGCACGGCGATAAGGGTGAGCAGGCACAACAACACAAAAGTTTTTTTGATGGGCATCGTTTCCTCGAGCCAAGAGACTAACACTGTGCAATTGAAGAATGTGCGACTGAACCACAACCGCGCAGCAACGCTTCGTAACCCAGATTTAACGCCCTCGTCATTACCTGGAAATGTGCCGCCACTAACGTGTCCATACGGATGCAAGCCAGTTCCATGCCTTCACCACTACGAGGCGCGCACCCATCACGCGGCGTTGACAAGATGCGCGTGCTGGTCGTCGAAGACGAAAACGACATTGCGGGTCTCGTCAAACACACGCTCGAACGAAGCGGCGACGCCGTGGTCGAGATCGCGGCAAGCGGCGATCAGGCACTCAAGCTCGCCGGCGAGTTCGCGCCCGACCTGATCATTCTCGATCTCAATTTGCCCGTGCTGGGCGGCCTCGAAGTCTGTCGATTGCTCTTTCCAGCACATTGGGATCCTAAGCTTAGAATTCCACGTGGACAAGTTGTCGC
>JADMIO011429249.1_pt1 | contig 59244 bp, 54 predicted proteins | sample 8958161 | NCBI WGS metagenome assembly JADMIO01 (sample SAMN16585339, study PRJNA669376) | soil metagenome | isolation source: Crop rotation soil | place: USA: Cullars Rotation, Alabama | collected 2011 | reverse complement strand
GCGACAACTTGTCCACGTGGAATTCTAAGCTTAGGATCCCAATGTGCTGGAAAGAAGGGTTTCGAGCGTTTCCCTACCTGGATGTGGCGGAACACCGTGGTTCTGGAATTCGTTGAGTGGCTTCGCGAGCTGAACTCGGGTCGCGACGAAAATGACCGCGCGGGCTTCTACGGGCTCGATCTGTATAGCCTGTTCAACTCAATGGACGCGGTGATCAACTACCTGGATCGCGTCGATCCGGAGGCGGGACGCCGAGCTCGCTATCGCTACTCATGCTTCGAGCACTTTGGCGAAGACAGTCAGGCTTACGGATATGCGGCGAGCTTCGACCTCGAGCGATCCTGCGAAGATGAGGCGATCACCCAGCTGCTAGAGATGCAGCGGCGCGCAATGGAGTATCTCGGCGCATCAAAGCGCGAAGATTTTTTTGACGCGGAACAAAACGCTCGTCTCGTCAAGAACGCAGAAGAATACTACCGCTCGATGTTCCGCGGACGTCAGTCATCGTGGAATCTGCGGGACACGCACATGGTGGAGACCGTGGACGCACTGATGGCATATCTCAAACGCCATCAGCGTCAGCCGAAGATTGTGCTGTGGGCGCACAACTCACACCTGGGCGACGCGCGTTACACCGAAATGGGCTCGCGCGGAGAGCTCAACGTTGGGCAGTTGATACGCCAGAAGTATGGCGACGCTGCCGTGTTGATTGGATTCACGACTTACACGGGAACGGTGACCGCCGCGAGCGACTGGGACGAGCCCGGGGAGCGAAAGCGCGTACGGCCCGCGATCGCTGATAGTTACGAGCTGGAATTCCACGAGACGCAAATTCCGCGTTTCTTTCTACCGCTGGACGGCTTCTCTCCATCACTACTAGGTCGGCAACGTCTCGAGCGCGCGATTGGCGTGATTTACCGGCCGAAAACAGAGCGCATCAGTCACTACTTTAGAGCCGACCTGCCAAATCAGTTCGACGGTGTGTTTCACTTTGATGAGACTCGCGCCCTTCAGCCGCTGGAGATCCCGGATCGCTGGCACGACATCGAGCCACCCGAGACTTTTCCATCGGGGCTCTGACCAGGACTACTTGCCGCGCCTGGCCTTTTTTCCAGCGGGCTTCCGCGCGGGTTTGCTTGCCGTTTTGCTGCCCGATTTACCCGACAGATCGAGCATTTTCCTCTCGCCCAGGTAGTCGATCGAGGGGGTGTCGACGACGTTGCGCAGGCGCTGAACAGTGGACGAGATGCGCTTCGACGCGTCGAGAATCTCTTTTGCCAGTTCGGGGATCTCCTCCGGCGCGGCGTCGCCGGCGATAAGCTCCGCGTTCATCGTCAGTACGGTCAGAACGTTGTTCATCTCGTGCGCGACGGCGATGGTTGCTTCGGTGATGCCCGCGCGACGCTCTTTGTTGGCGCGCTCCTCTTCCATCTGTCGCTGCAGCGTGATGTCCTGCACCTGCGTGATGAAGTAGATGGGTTTTCCATCGCTGTCGTGTACGGCCGCCACTGCAATCGACACCCAGATCTGCCTGCCATCGCCACGGACATAGCGCTTGATGCGGTAGTAGCTCGCGATCTCTCTCGCCGTCAGTCGTCGCAGCTGATCGAGATCGATCGTCAGGTCGTCGGGGTGGGTGATGTCGCCAAACCTGCGCTTGAGCAATTCCGCCTCGGAATAGCCGAGCATCTCGCACAATGCAGTGTTCACCTTGGTGAACTGACCCTGCGGATTGACGAAGCACATACCAAGCGGGGACATCTTGAACGCACTCGCGAACAACTGCTCGCTCTCCCGCAACGCGCGCTCTGCTTCGGTCCGCCTCGCTATGTCGCGAATGAGTCCGAGTCGAGCCGGCTGGCCCTCGAAGGTGATGGGCGCCGTTACTATCTCGGCCACTATCACCTCGCCGGTTCGAGAGCGGAACTTCACCTCGACCGGGGCGCCAGTCCCTCCCGTTCCAAATAGCTCGTGAATCCTTTGACTGACCACCGGGATCGAATCGGGATGCACGAACGACATGATCGGCTTGCCGACGAGTTCCTGCGGCTCGGCACCAAGTCGACGGGCGGCGAACTGATTCAGATAGAGGAATTTTTCCGCGGTATAGACAATGATCGCATCGGGAGCTGATTCGACAATTGTCCGAAATTCATTGCTCGAGTTTGAGGAGGTCATTAGTTGGCCAATCTATTACTTGCCCCGAAAAACATCCTAAGAGTTCAGCCCGACATGCGGAATCAATCGGCGATCGTCTATCTTGTGTGTAAGATCCGCGTCAGCGACGACCTGGGAGCCGCACCTGAAGAAGACAACCCGGAAAACCGCAAAGCAAAAAGCTATCCTCGCTGACGGCGCTCAGTCACGGGCGAGCGCACTGGAGGAAGCCAACAAGACTGCCAGCTTCGTAGCGCACGAGCTGAACAATCTGCTGACGGTAATTCAGATCAACACCGAGTTCCTCGTCGAATCGGTTGGTGCGTCCGCCGAAAATGCGGAGGAGCTCGATGAGATTCAGCGCGCTTCACGACGCGCATCTATTCTGGCGCGGCAACTGCTTGCTTCGGCGCGACTCGAGCCGTTCGATGCCGCCGTCGTCGAAGCCAGTCTGCGAAAACAAGCCGCCGATAGAGCGGCGGCCGTCGCCGAGAAAGGACCCGGCCTTACCGGCACGATTCTGCTCGTCGAAGACGAAGCCGCAGTTCGCGGTCTCGCTCGCAAGATTCTCGCGCAGAAAGGCTATCGTGTACTGGAGGCGTCGGATGGCGCCATCGCCCTGCGCGTTGCCGCGGGTCATGTCGGCGAAATCGATCTCGTACTGACCGATGTCGCGATGCCAGTGCTCGGAGGTCGTGGTCTCGTCGAGGAGCTTCACGAGCTGAGCCCCGGCATGCGCGTTCTCTTCATGTCGGGCTACCCGAGGGAGGAGGTCTTTCCGGACAAAAAGGACCAGACGCCCTACCTCCAGAAGCCATTCACGACGGAGACTCTGATCGCCGAAGTCTCCTCCGCCCTTGGAATCGTGCGCTAAGAACCTCCTCTAGGCCGCAGCGAGCTGACTCGTGCAATGCGAGCAGCGAGTTGCCCCGGCGTCGATCGATTCCTTGCAGTAGGGACAGTTTTTCTTCGGCGCTTCCGCGTCCGGCTTGATGAAGATCTTCGAGATGCGCCAGGCGACGAAACCAACGATCAGAAAATTGAGCACGGCGGACAGAAAGTCTCCGACGCCAAACTTGACCGAGCCGACGTTCCAGGTCGCCGTGCGCCATTCACCCGCCGGCAACATGTAAGTGATCACCGGCATGATGAAGTCGTCGACGACTGCCTTTACCAGGGTGTTGAGCGCGGTCCCGACCACCACGGCTATCGCCAGCGCTACGACGTTTTGCTTCAGCAGGAACTCCTTGAACTCCTTGAGCATCGCCACGGTAAGGTCCTCGGATAGGGTTGGTTGCGCGGCCCCCGGCGGCCGTCTTGTACCGGACAAATAAGTGCGAAAAAACACGTAACGCGAGCGGCCTCCGGTGCGTCGAGTAGGTGTCTGCAGACATCGCAAAAAAGCTACTCTTGACCAACCCGGCCCAGACCACGCCTCCGGCGGCTTCGTCGCCCCCACCAGCCTCGCCTCCGCAGTCTGCGGTGGCGACGCTTTCGCGCGAATTATCGGACTTTCTGGTCGAGCTCTCAATAACCCTCAACAAGCACGCGATTTATCCACAAAAACATCCCCTCCTGGATGTCGCGGTTGACGGTGTAGCCAATCGGCTGGGTATGCTGTTCGTCGGGGATCGGGATTCCCTGTCCATCGGCGTCGCCCGCCGGCAGTTGATCATCGAAGGAGTCGCCACGGATCCGTTGAACCCGGTGCTCAAGGAGCTCGCCCAGCGGCTGCACCAGCACCAGGTCGGAGCACTCAAGCTTACCCGTGGAATCACCCGCGACGAGCTGGCGGCGGGCCTGGTTGCGCTCTCCCATGACCCTCAGCGGTCGACGCCCATCGGTCGTGACACCGAGCGGCTTGGTCAGCTGTGGGAACACGTGCGATTCTTTCCGCTCACCTATGACCGGTTGCAGCTGATCGAAGATGATCCGGCGGAGCCGCCGGGCACCGACAAGATGCTCGCAGGTCGCGCGACCCAGCTCTGGATCGGACTCGCGCGCGCTGCCCTCGTCTCGGATGCAACAGCAGCTGACAAGAAAAAGACCGACGCGGACGACGACGCGTCGCTCGAGCCTGCCGCCGTCGCCCGCGCAATCGACGAGCACCAGCGCGAGGAGGCATACGACCAGGTAATCGTCGGCTATCTGCTTCAGATAGGCGAGGAGCTCAAGACCGCCGAAGGACCCGAGGCCACGGGGCTGCAGCGCCGCGTCTCGCGCCTGGTTGGAACGCTGAAGCAGTCCACACTCGAGCGTTTGCTGGAGATGGGTGGGGACAAGGTTCAGCGCCGGAAATTCCTGCTCGATGCATCGCAGGGAATCACCGTCGAAGCAGTGATGGATCTCGTAAAGGCGGCGTCGGCAGCAGAAGGCCAGACGGTATCGCATTCGATGTTGCGCATGCTGTCGAAGCTCGCGCACCATCCGTCCGCGACGAATCAGCGCGGCAAAACAGACCCGAGCATTCGCGATGTCATGCGCCGTCTGGTCGACGACTGGACTCTCGACGACCCCAATCCCGAGGCGTACCGCCAGGCCCTGGAGAACATCTCCAGCCTGCGCAATCTCAGCGACAAGCAGACAAACGGCGCGCAGCCGATCGAGGTCGAGCCCGAGAGGATAATCCAGATCGCAGTCGAGATCGGAGCGATTGGTCCGCAGGTGCACATGGCGATGGAGCACCTGCAGAAAATCGGGCGCACCGATTCGTTGCTCGATCTGGTCGAACGCGCTCCGACCCCGGGCGCGTCAATGCCAATCTGGGATTTCCTCGTTGAGCAGGGCGCATTCGAAGCGCTGCTTTCACAGCAACGACTCGACTTACCGCTGATCACCCGCTTCGTGAAGCGGTTGGGAGCGGCGGCAGCACCAGCACTGCTCGGGGCAGCCGTGATGATCGAGGAGGCAAAAACTCGCGGACAGTTTTATGACCTCCTGCTCGCTTTCGGCGCATCCGTCGGCGACGAGATTGTTCGTCGCTTGCCGGAGGCCAACACTACGGTCCAGCGCGAGTTGCTCGCCCTGATCGGCAAGCTGAGCGTCGTCCCGTCAGACTTCACCGCTCTCGCCTATCTCGATAGTGAAGATCCGCTGGTGAGACGCGAGGCTGTGCGCATTCTCCTCAGAAATCCGGCGGACCGCGACGAGACCATCGTCGCTGCGCTTTCCGACCCGGACGATCGCGTGGTGTTCGCGGGCCTCTCAGCAGCGCAGGAAAAGTGTCCAGCTATCGGCATCAATCTGATCAAGCAGCGAGTCGATCGCGGGGAGCTGGACTCACAGCTTCGCACAATGGGCATTCGCATCATCGGGCAGACACGAAGCACCGATGCGCTGGAGTGGCTGCTGCCGCACGTCATGACGGAGACGAACTGGGCACGTCGTCCGAAGCTGCGTCCCGCGTCGGCGGAAATGCTCGCTGCGTTGAGCATGATTGCGACGCACTGGCGGACGCATCCCGCCGCCGAGCCCGCTATCAAACTGGCCGAGCAGAGCAAAGATCCTGAAGTGCGCGCCAAACTCACCCGGACTCGTACGGCAGCGAGCACATCGGACACCAGGCATGAGTGATCCGATTCGTTTCCTCGTCTCGTTCGGCCAGGCAGTGTCGACGATGGCGCTTTACAACGACGGTCACCCGGCGCGCGAGCGCGCCGTCGACCGGTCGTACCAATGCCTGCAGGACCTGCAGCGCGATGACGCCTGCCCCCGCTTCTCGTTCCTCGGCGAAGAGACGATTTATCAGGAGACGGCGCTGCGCGAGCTTGGCGACTGGGAATGGGGAACGCGCCTGGCACAAGCAGGCGTGCAACGCATCGAGTTCGACAAGAATGTCGGACGCGAGCAGTACGAGGAGTTTCTCGAGGAGATGATGGCGCGCATCACGCTGTCTGTCATCGACACCTCCGAGACGCGGACATCTCGGCCCACGGGCATCAAGATCGGCGCTCTGGGCATTCGTGGCGAAAAAAAGGAAGTCGAGCCACAGCTGGTAGCACCGGTGCCTGTCGCCACGATCTCATATTCGCTCGGTGAGGAAGCGGAGTCGATCCAGTCGATGCACCGCGACGTCCTCGAGCGCGGGAAGCTGCCTTTAGCCGAAGCCGAAGCAGTGGTTCGCTCGCTGTCGATGGCGATGCACGGCGATCAGCAGATGATTCTCCCACTGCTCCAGCTGCGCGAGTTCGACGAATACACCACGACGCACTCGCTGAATGTCTCGGTTCTGGTGATGGCGCTCGCCGAATCGCTGCAGCTCGCACAGCAGGACGTGCGCGCTTTCGGAATTGCCGGACTGCTGCACGATCTGGGGAAGGTCAACATCCCCAAGGACATCCTCAACAAGCCCGGCAAGCTCACCGACGAAGAGCGCCAGGTAATGCAGAACCACCCGGTTGCCGGCGCCAAGATGATCATCGAGAGCGGGCGGAAGCTCGATCTCGCGGCGACGGTCGCGCACGAACACCACATCATGATCAACGGACAGGGATACCCGACGCGTCACTATCACCGTCCGTGTCACAAGGCGAGTAATCTGGTGCACGTTTGCGACGTATACGACGCACTGCGCACGAAACGCCCGTATCGCGACGCTTGGGAAGCGCAGCGAGTGCTCACGTACATCGAGGAACGCGCCGGCACCGAGTTCGAGCCCGAGATCGCCGCTGCGTTCGTCAAAATGATGCGCAAACTCGAGACTGGAATTCAGCTTTCACCGCTCGCGGTGAACGGGAACGGTAACGGCCAATCGCACACCGCGCAGCAACCCGCTCCGCAGATCCCCTCAGCCGGTCAGGGAAACACCCCCGAAAGACAGCCGTAGAAAAACCAACGTTGTGATTTTTCTGAAAAAATGAGTCGGTCCCGACGCATTTTCGGGTTGCTGGTGAAAAAGTCTGCTCGTCCTTCTAGTAGAAAAACTGCGCTGACGCAGTCATTTACGGGAGGAAATGGATGTCCGCAAACAGGAAGGGTTTTACCCTCATTGAGCTTCTGATCGTGGTCGTGATCATCGGCATTCTAGCCGCGATCGCGATTCCGAAGTTCGCCAATACGAAGGAAAAGGCCTACGTTGCCGCGATGAAGTCTGACCTGCGCAACCTGGCGACTTATGAAGAGCAGTACGCCGCCGACAATCAGGGCGCTTACTTCAGCGGTGCCGCTACTTCCACCACGCCGGTCAACGGCTTCACGCCGTCGTCGAACGTGACGATCACGGCGACAGCTGACCCGGGCCCGCCGCCGACCTGGACGGCAACCGCGAGCCACTCGCAGACAGCGAAGACTTGCGACATGGGAGTCACAGCTCCTGGTGTGATCACCTGCACCTAATCAGGTGATAGCGGTTGGAGTAAAAAAGGACGTCGTAAGACGTCCTTTTTTATTTCTGTTCGCGCGGTTTTGTCCGCAGCGGTTTCTCGAACAACATTTCCGAGCGGGTCGATCCCAGGCCCGACGCTTCGATCCATTTCTCGAGGCCACCGGCGATGGCACGTCGCTCGGTGGCGTTGAGGCTGACGAAGCCCTCGATCAGATCCTGCTGGATTGCGCGTGGAGAACGACGAAGCAAACTGCCGCCCTGTCGGGTGAGACGCAGCACCGACCGGCGGCCATCAGTTGGATCCGTGCTGCGGGTCAGCAGGCCTTTGGCGAGGAGTCCGCTCACGACCTCCGACACCGTGCTGTGCGTAGTCATAGTGACCTCCGCCAGATCCTTCACGGATTGGTCGGGCGAGGTTGCCAGCTCGCTCATGACGAACAGCTGGGCGGCGCTGATCTTGAGGTCGCGCTCCACGGCCTCCGCGGCGGCGCGAAGTCCTCGCACCATTCGGCGAAGCGCGTTGATTGCGCGAGCCACCTCCGCCTGGTTGGCTCTATTTGGTTTGGGCCTGGCCATCAATGACCCGGGTGGGTCTCGAACCCACGACCTACGGATTAAAAGTCCGTTGCTCTACCAACTGAGCTACCGGGTCTAAAGCAACCGCAAGATAAACTGCCCGCAAACCCCCGAAAAACATCACAAATATGCGTTAGACGCTTGTCGTGACACGTAACGCTTAGCCAAGGGCACTTTGGGTACGGCTCAACTGTAAGAAATCGTCAGTATAGTGACCCGAATTGCGGGCGGTATTATGCCATTCACCTTCTCGAAGGTAAACGCCGTAATTCGCGCTGTCAGAATGTCCAGGCAGCGCGATGCGAAAGCGGCGCGTCTCGCCGCTCTCGAAGAAAGTAATTCCCTGCTGCAAACGCAGGCGCGGCAGCTCGAGAACCAGAAGAATGAGGCGAGGGAACTCGCGCACGAGCTTGCGCTGACCAACGAGGAGCTTCGCGCGGCTATCAGTGAAGCGAAGAAAGCCTGGGCGGCCGCCGACGGCGCGAACCGCTCGAAGGCGGAGTTTCTGGCTGTGATGAGCCACGAGCTACGCACGCCACTCAACTCGATTGGTGGCTATGTCGACTTGCTCGAGATGGAGCTGCATGGCCCGCTCACCGATCCCCAGCGTTCGGATCTCGGTCGAATCCGTCGCAGCCAGCAGCACCTGCTCGCCATCATCACCGACATTTTGAACTTCACCCGCCTCGAAGCCACCGAAGTCAGATTCGACATCATCGAAGTTCCGCTGCGCGCCCTCGTTGGCGACCTGGATGGTGTGATTGATTCGCTGGCCCGCGCGAAGTCGATATCCTTTCAATGCGACGCGCCAACCGGCGGGATCTTCGTCCGCACTGATCCTGACAAGATGCGACAGATCCTGATAAACCTCCTCTCGAATGCGGTGAAATTCACTCCTGAAGGTGGGCAGGTTCGCGTGTTCACGACGACGGCCGGCAACAACGTCTTCATTCACGTCAGAGACACCGGCCCAGGAATTCCGAGCGACAAGCAGCAGCTCATTTTCGAGCCGTTCGTACAACTCGATCGTGGCCTCACACGTACGACCGAGGGTACTGGCCTCGGCCTCGCAATCAGTCGCGGACTTGCTCGGGGGATGGGGGCAGATATTTCGGTCAAGAGCGAGCCCGGTCGCGGGTCTACCTTCACGCTCACTCTCCCAATCGCCGCGCGGCGGCCAACACCCGGCACGCTCGGGCGAGTCGCTGTTTAGGATTCCGGACCGAGGATCTCAACAGCGAACTACCTCCGTGGTAACTGATAGCTGCACGCTGGTAGCTCTTCGCTGCCTGCAAAAGGCCAGATCTCATGGCATGACGGCGAACGGAACTCCTTTCCTCCGATCCATCGCGATCTGTCCCGTCGCTTGCAGCGCTAAGCGGTCAGCGTGTAGCGGTCAGCGCTTAGCGAAGTATTTCGCCGTTAAGTCCTCAATCCTGGCTTTGGTCTGATCCTCGCACTCCACCCTGCCGTCCTCAGTCGAGCGAGCAATGCCAGCAGTCGCGAAAAAAACAACATCCGGCCCCGTCCGCTGTCGCCGGAAATTTCTGCGGTTCTTCCCGAAAGGCTTCCAGGATCCGAAGTACATCGACTGGGAGCGCGGGTACAAATGGGAAGCGCACGAGCGATGGCGCGAGCTACTCGGACGCGAAACGCACCGTGAGCTCATTTCCGACGGCGAGCACGCCGAAGTAGCGCGCCGCGCGGTTACCATTGAGTCGCGCACCAACCTCCTCTTCTCTTTCGAAAAGATGGCGCTCCGCGACGCGGTGAAGAGCGCTGCCGGCGCAAAAGCGTTCGCGGAGGGTCTCTTCGAGTTCCTGTATGGAAAAACCTCGGACCGCTCGCGGTTCGAGCAGTGGTGCGAGGTTGTTGGCGCACTGCCCCGACGCCAAACCCGTGTCCTGACGTGGCCTGTGGTCACGATTTTCGGTTTTCTGGCGCTACCGGATCGCCACTTTTTCCTCAAGCCGACGGTCACCCGCGTCGCTGCCCGCGAGTACGGGTACGATTTTCAGTACAAATCACGCCCGAATTGGGACACCTACTCCGATCTATTGACGTTCGCTGACACCGTCTCTGGGGACCTCAAGGACCTGCGTCCCCGCGACATGATCGACATCCAGTCCTTTTTGTGGGTACAGGGCTCCGACGAGTACGAGGAGTAACTGGCGGCAACAGTCGGCGCGAGCTGACCCTTCGGAACCACCAGAGGCGGATAGTCGTCAATAGTAGCCTAGGATTCGCTTCTCTATCGCGCTCGGTCTTGCCGCACAAAAAAGTTTTAACGAGCCCCGCCCGGCTCGCCGCTCTCCATAACTCAGGGCTGCTCGAAGCAGGCACGGAGGATCGACTCGATACCTTCACTCGCCTCGCCGCGCAGCTCCTCAACGTGCCGACGGTGCTCATCTCACTCGTCGACGCCGAGCGCTTGCTCGTCAAGAGTGTGGCGAGCGCAAGTGAGTCATTCGCTGGCGGCTGGCATCCGCTCGAGCTGACGTACTGTCAGGACGTCGTGGGAACTGGCGATTCCCTCATCATGGCAGACGCCTGGAACGAGGGTGATTACGCCGAACGCGGCACCACCATCCGCGCCTATGTCGGTGTCCCGCTGACGACCGACGAGGGTCATGTCCTCGGCGCACTGTGCGCCCTCGACGAGCGCCCGCGCGACTGGACGAAGCGCGACGTCGAGGTCGTGGCAGCGCTTGCGGCCGCGGTGAAGTCCGATATCCAGCGGCGGTTTGCCGAAAGGGCGGTGTGCGACGCCAAACTTCGACTGCACGCCGAGCGCACTCTTGCGCACGCCGTTCAGCAGCAAATGCCTGTGGGCGTGGCGGTGGCCGAGGTACCGACAGGTCGTCTCGTGTCCGTCAACGCGCAGATGACTGAGATTTTCCGGACGGCGTTCAGCCCCGCGCCTGACCTGAACTCGTATACGGAGTGGGTCGGCTTTCATTCCAACGGCACTCGTTACCTGTCGATGGAGTGGCCGCTCGCGCGGACTGTTCTGACTGGTGAAGCGGTGCGCGGAGAAGAGATCCACATCACCCGCGGCGACGGCACAGACGGCTACGTCCGTATGAGCTCATCGCCAGTCAAAGACAGCGACGGTAAAACAGTAGCTGCAGTGGCGATCGTCGTCGACATCACCGATCAGCGCAGGGCGGAGCGCGCCGTTCGAACGACCGACGAGCGCTACAAGTTCGTCGCCAAAGCTACCAACGACGTGATCTGGGATTGGGACCTCAAGACCAATTCGCTCAACTGGAATGATTCGGTCGAGACGGTGTTCGGACACAAGCAGACCAAGATCTTTCCCGAGATTCAGTGGTGGTATGACCATATCCACCCGGAAGACCGCGAGCGAGTTGTCGGCGGCATCCACGCAGTGCTGGAGAGCGGTGGCACCTCGTGGAGCGATCACTACCGTTACCTGAGGGCCGACGGCAAGTACGCCAACGTGCTGGATCGCGGCTATCTCGCGCGTGATCCGTCCGGTGTTCCGCAACGCATGATCGGCGCGATGACCGACGTGACCGAGCGGTCCCGATCAGAAGCGGCAATTCGTTTTCAGGCACAGCTGCTCAACGCGGTGCAGCAAGCGGTCGTGGCGACTGATCCCGAAGGCCATGTCATTTTCTGGAATTCATTCGCCGAGAAACTTTATGGCTGGACGGCAGCCGAGGCGGTTGGGCGGCCGGTATCGGAGCTCAAGACGTCGCAGTTTCTGCGCGACCATGCCCACGAGATCCACGAGCGAGCCGCGGCGGGCGAGAGCTGGACGGGCGAATTCCTCGTGCAGGGCAAATTCGGAAAGGCGTTCCCTGCACTACTAACGACTTCTCCGATTCTCGACGAGCAGGGCAGATTGCTCGGCATCGTTCGCGTTTCGATCGATCTCACCGAGCGACGAAATCTCGAGGAGCAGTTCCGGCAGTCGCAGAAGATGGACGCTGTTGGGCGGCTCGCTGGCGGCATCGCCCACGATTTCAACAACCTCCTCACAGTGATCCGGCTCAATACCGAGATCATCATGGAGGGATTCGATCCAACGGACCCACGCAGCGAAGACGTAAAACAGATTCGGTCTGCTGCAGAGCGCGCTTCCTCGCTCACACGGCAGCTGCTCGCATTCAGTCGCAAGCAAATCCTGCAGCCGCGTGTGCTCGACTTGAACAGTGTCGTCAACAGCGTCGAGCCGATGCTGCAGCGTTTGATTGGCGAAGATATCACTATTCACTCCAGCTGCGCCGCACGCGGGTACATCGTCGCCGATCCGGGCCAGCTCGAGCAAATCCTCGTCAACCTCGTCGTCAACGCTCGTGACGCGATGCCGCAGGGCGGGACCATCAGCGTCGAGACCGGAAACGTCGAACTCGACGAGACTTATACCAGCGAGCACGCACCGGTCATTCCCGGCCGGTACGTGATGCTTGCGGTGGGTGACAACGGCATCGGCATGAGCCGCGACATTCGCGAGCATGCGTTCGATCCGTTCTTCACCACCAAGGAAGCCGGGAAAGGAACCGGCCTCGGCCTCGCGACAGTCTACGGAATCGTGAAACAGTCCGGTGGTTACGTGTGGATCTACAGTGAGCAAGGGCTCGGCACGACGCTCAAGCTTTACTTCCCGGAAGTGAGCTCCGCCACGGCGTTCAAGGCCGAGGAATACAAGGCCCTTCCCAAGGATGGAGCGCGCGGTTCGGAAACGATTCTTCTGGTGGAAGACGAAGAGGCCGTACGCGGTCTGACGTCGCGCATCCTCGAGAAGCAGGGATATCGGGTCATCGCGGCGCAGCACGGCAAGGAAGCGATGGATATCGCCACGAAGGAGGAAGGACGTATCGACCTGGTCCTCACCGACATCGTGATGCCGGGAATGAATGGACGTGGATTGGTCGAACGGCTGGCCGGCATTCGGCCGCGCATCAAATCGCTCTACATGTCGGGCTACACGGATGACGACATCGTTCGTCGCGGGTTTGTCGAGCCGTCGAAGAGTTTCTTACAGAAGCCTTTCACGTCCGAAGCGCTACTGCGCACAGTTAGAAAGGTTCTCGACGAGGGGTAAGCCACGTCGAGGTTGAGACCGCCAGGTCCGCTGGCTATATACAGGGATGAATTTCGGCCGGCGGTGTGAAGTCGCGATTGCGACGTCCGCGATAGCACTCTCACCAATAATCACGCTGGCCCAGGACACCACGGCGACTCGCCTCGAGCCGGTCGTGGTCGAAGTAAGCCGTGGCGCGCGACGCCCACTCCTCGACCTGCCGTTTTCCGTCACAGTTCAAACACCGGACTCGAGTCGTCCGGGTCAGCGGCATCTGTCGCTCGACGAGACGTTGCTGCTAATCCCGGGAGTGACGGTATCAAATCGCAACAACCCGTCGCAGGATCCACGGATCTCGATCCGTGGCTTTGGTGCGCGGTCTGCGTTCGGGGTGAGAGGAATTCGCGTATTGCGTGATGGGATGCCGCTGACGTTGCCAGACGGCCAGACGCCTGTCGACTATCTCGATCTCGAATCGGTGGGCAGAGTTGAAGTGATGCGCGGCAGCGCGTCGTCGCTCTACGGAAACGCCGGTGGCGGAGTAATCGACCTTCGCACCAGCGCTCCGCCGCCGCTACCTGTCGCAGCTACGGCGCGCATGTGGCAAGGAACATTTGACACTCGGCGCTATGTCGCGAAGCTCGATGGCGAGACCGCAGGGTTCGGCTACCAGGGCAACGTCGCCCGCGCCGAGAGTGAAGGCTACCGCGACTACTCGCGACAGCGTTCGACGAACGGGTTCGCCCGTCTCTCTTATGAGGATGAGAACGATTCTTACGGACTTGAATGGCTCGGCGTCAACACACCGGTCGCTCAGAATCCAGGTGCGCTGACCCGCGCGCAATTCGAGGCGGATCCGCGCACCGCCGACCCGCTCTCAATTAGCAAAAAAGCGCGGAAGGCTGTGACCCAGTCGCAGGTGGGGCTTACTGCCCGACGCTACGGCTCGTTTGCGGAGCTCGAAGGCGCAGCGTACGTCGGCACTCGCCACCTCGACAATCCACTCACGTTTGGCATCGTCGACGTTGGTCGCGTGATCTCGGGGGGAAACCTCCGCGCGACTGTTCCGGTTTCTCTGTTCGCGGCGGACAATCGGGTTACTGTCGGCGTCGAGGCGCAGCACCAGAATGACCTTCGTCTCAACTTCACGAACTGCAACAGCACTCCGCCTCTAGCGACACCGACCGCGACATGCCCCGACATCACCCAGGAGCGTGGCAGTGTGACGCTCGATCAGCGCGAGATCGTGTCGTCGTACGGGTCGTACTTGCGCGATGAAATGCAGCTTGGCGATCGCTTCGCCCTGACTGCCGGCGCGCGGGCAGATGCCGTGCGCTTTCGCGTCGACGACAAATTGATCACCGCCACGAATCCCGACGATTCGGGTGAGCGGTTGCTGCACGCGGTGAGTCCGATGGCCGGCCTGCTGGCGCATTTGGGTGATTCACACAGCGCCTACTTCAACGTCTCGACCGCTTTCGAGACACCGACGGCGACGGAGTTGGGTAATCAGCCCAGCGGAGCAGCGGGAATCAATCGCGACCTCAAACCTCAACGTTCGTTGACGTATGAGTTCGGTGTAAAGGGCGTTAGTGAAACCGGACTGCAGTACAACACCGCGCTGTTTGCGACGAGCGTTCACGATGAGCTGATTCCGTTTGACATCCCTGGCGGCAACGGTCGTCGGTACTACAGAAACGCCGGACGCACATCGCGACGCGGCGTTGAGCTTGGCCTGAGCTACAACCTTCAAGCACTCGAGCTCGGCGGCGCCTACACCTACGCCAATTATCGGTTCGTCGATTTCACCGTCGGCACGGCCGATTACGGCGGCAATCGAATTCCAGGCATTCCGGTGCAGACTTTCCAGGCGTCGGCGACTTTGCACGCGAAGCTCGTATCGCTGGTGACGGAGGCTAACCTCGCCGACAAAATGTTCGTCAACGACGGCAACTCGGAGAGTGCGCCGGGCTACGGGATCGTCAACGCGCGTCTGGTCTCGTCGGCGCTGTGGCGCGGCTCCGGCGGTCAGGTGACTGTCGGTGCGCAGAACATCTTCGACCGCAAATACATCTCGTCCGTGAGCGTCAACGCAACGGGCGGAAAATTCTACGAGCCAGGGTCGCAGCGCGCTTTTTTCGTTGGGCTTAGTCTCGTCGCGGCCGCGCGGCGATAGGTCGCCTGCTGGGCTGACGAGCCGCAGCACGGCACAGAAATTCCCCTCCCCTGCCCCATGGGGCGCGAAATCACAGAAGAATCTCTGAAAAAACCTGAGGAGAAGAAGGGTAAGTCGCCTTCCAATCCGTTCGGCAAGAAGTCAGTCCGTCAACCGGAAACTGGCACCAGGCTAAGCGCCCTGGAGATTCACGAGAACATTCGCGCCCCGGCCGAGGAAGAACTCGAACGACCAGCAAGCTCACTCCTCTTCTCTTCACTCGCTGCTGGAATGCTGATCGGATTCACCTTCCTCTCGTCGGCGTTCGTTTCCTATTACTCCGCGGAACCCATCAAACACGCGATGGCTTCGGCGGCGTATCCGGTTGGCTTCATGTTCGTGATCATGGGCCGCAGTGAGCTCTTCACCGAGAATACTCTAGAGCCGGTAATTCCGTTGCTACACAAGCGCGACCGCAAGACGTTAAAAAAAGGATTGCGGATGTGGGGCCTGCTCATTCTTGGCAATCTTGTAGGAGCGCTGGTCTTCGCGTGGATTATCGGCGGCACCAACCTCATTGAATCGACGCTGTATCCGACAATGCAGAAGATCGCAGGCGATTCGACGAGCGGCGGTTTCGGCGAAGTCTTCTACAAATCGATTTTCGGCGGCTGGCTCATCGCCTTACTGGCATGGCTCCTTGCATCAACGATCGACACCATCGCGCAGTTATTTCTAATCTGGGTGACGACGGCGCCGATCGCGGCGTTTCATTTTCGGCACTCGATTGCCGGAGCCGTCGAAGCATTCTATAGGGCTATAACCGGAACCGCCGGCTGGGCCGAGATGCTTGGCGGGTTCATCGTTCCGGCCCTGATCGGCAACGCCGTTGGCGGCGTTCTACTGGTCGCGCTCTTTAACTACGCTCAGGTGGCTGAAGAGCATCAGGAAAAGCAGGCGGAAGGTTAGCGCAGCGTGTAGAGGTACGCGGCGATATCACGCGCGTCGCGCGTCGTGACGCCCATGTACGGCATCGCCGTTTTCGAATCGATTGCCTGCGGATTCTCGATCCATCGGATCATGTTGTCGGGCTCGTTGGGCAATACTCCGGCGATGAAAACGCGCTGCGCGATCTTCGCGAGAGGCGGACCGACCATGCCCGCTGCTCCGCTCACACCGGGAATGTCATGGCAGGAGCCACAGCCGTATTTCCGGATCGCAGTGCGTCCACGCTCGGGGTCCGCGTTCGTCAGCTGATACCCATTGTCGCCCGATGCGCGATCGCACGACGACAAAGCAACCACCGCAACAATCACAGTCACCACACGCGCGGCGAACAACGCGCTCTCGCGTCGAATGGCGCGTGTCTCAGCGGCACGCAACCAGCGCGCGAACATGAACAGGCCGCCAAGCACATAGGGGATGCTGCCCGGTATCCACATGATCAATCCGCCGAGCTGCTGGTCCTCGAGTGGCGTCAGGCCCCACGCAGACGTCGTTGTCGCGTAGGCCGGATACCACAGGTGTGGCGCGAAAGTCAGTAGAGCGCCAAGCGCGCCGGTCTGCAGTGCCGTCGCGAAAAGGTAGAAGACGGCTGCACCGTACCCGAGCTCGGAGCCGCGGACCTTGAACACGGTCCACCAGAACAAGAGCGCCGTGCCGAGGAAACTGAGATGCTGAAGAGAATGCATCAGCTCGCTGTTCAGCGTCGATTGGTATGGTCCAGGCAGATGCCAGACCCAGAGCGCTATCGCGTGCAGGCTAAAAGCCACCGCGGGCAGCGATATGGCGTGCCACATACCACTCACTCCATCGCCACCACTCCAATCGCCGAGTTTTTTCCGCCAGGATATCGGCAGTGCCCACAGGAACGGAATCAGCGGTCGGCCTAGAATCATGAGTGGGGAGGATACCGATATCAGCAGCTCGTGCTGAGTCATATGCGCCGAGAATAATGCCCCGCCGAGCGCATGTAGCGGCGAGACGAGCGCAACCAAAGTGGCGACCCAGCCGGCGGCAAAAGCCAATGCTTCCCAGCGCCTGATGCCGACGCCCGTGTCGCGCGCCCACAGCCGTCTCAATCCCGTCGCGTAGAGTACTCCTGACACTACAAGTCCTGCGACAACGAGCGGTTCAAAGCTCCACGCACTCCAAAGATCGTGCGGCTGCAGTGCCGAGCCTGTATGCGCAGCCGCCGTAGCCGGCAGGCCGATCAGCAAGGTGCCGCCACCAACCGCGAGGCTCAGGTGCCGATGCATGAACCGAGGAAGAAAATCGGGATCCACTGAAACACGATTTCGATGATTGCAAGCGTCGCGGTAAAGAGTCCGACCAGCGCCATGAATCGGGTGCGCGGCATCACGCCCCCTTCGGTGAGTGGAAAGTCACCAGCACGGTCATACCAGCGACGCGAATCGAGCCACGCGCCGATCGCGATCAGGAGAAAGGCCGCTGACGCTACGTGCAGCCACGCGCGATTGCCGCCGACGCATGCACGATCGACTAGTGGGTAGTTGATCCACACCATCAGCATCCCGGCCATGGGGCCGCCAAAGAACCCGAACCACAGGAAGCGTGTGACCTTCGGGCGCGAGAGCTCCGACCGCTCTCGTTCTTCGGCAGCGATGCTTTCGCTCATATGAACCTCACCGACACGAACACCACCAGCCACAGCGCAACCCACGATCCGACCACGAAGTACCAATACACCGCCATCACGGTCGTATCAGTGTAGTGCTTCTTCTCGACCGGTCCCTTGAACATCACCAGCGCGATGAGAAGCGTCTCCAAAGAGCCGGCGATCAAATGAGCTAGGTGAGTGATGAGGATCATCCAGGTTATCGACCCGTACGCGTTCGAGTCATAGCGCGTGTGCAGTCCGCGCAGCTCGAAGGCGCGCAGCACGATCGCGGCGATCCCGAATGCAATTACCAGCATCAGCCACCTACCGATTTCCTCTGGGGGCCGATGCTCGAATGCGAGTTTTGCCGCATACCACATCGGCAGCACGCTGATCAACTGGAGGAGCACGTTGATCGACGAAACCCCCATGTCGGGCAGGTAAGTGCGCTCTGGCGGCCAGGTATTGAAGTTTCTTCGGATGTAGTAGTACGCAACCACCATCAAAGCGAATGCGGCGCCCTCGATGAAGATCATCAGCAGGTTGCCCCACCAAATGGGCGCGCTGGTGCTGAACGAGTGATCGTCCAGCATCGCCACATCGAGCACGCCGCGGCGTCTCATCGCGGCTCCTTCTTCATCGCGACTTCCAGGTCGTGCTCCGGCGAGATCGTCGGCCAGAACCAGCAAGCCAGAATGATGAAGGCGAGAATACCACCGATGGTTACGCCCCACGGTGTGAAGATCGCCACCGCGATCCAGCTGCCGGCGACGACGGCGAGCAGGAATGGAAGAATTGTCTCCTTCTTCATTTCGTAGCGGCGCTCGGGAATCGCGTCCATGATGCTGGTGACGAGTGCTTCGTGCCGGTCCGTTCTCAACCCGGTCACGACGGCTAGCTCACCTTGCGGCGCATCCCAGATCGGATCCCGTCCCTCGACGACCGGAATGAAGAGGTGGTTATAGCTGGGAGGCGGTGAGCTCGTTGCCCATTCCAGCGTCGGCGCGTTCCAGGGATTCTCGCCGGCCGGCGCACCAGTGCGCAGACTTCTGAACACGTTCGTGAGGAAAACAAGTACGCTCGCAACGATGAACACTGCGCCAAAGCTGGATAGCGCGTTCAGCGGACCCCACCCCATCTCCGGTAGATAGGTGTAGACGCGCCGCGGCATTCCCATCAAACCAAGAATGTGCATCGGGAAGAACGTGATGTTCATGCCAATGAAGAACAGCCAGAAGTTCCACTTGCCGAGGCGCTCACTCAGCATGCGGCCAGTGAGCTTGGGGAACCAGAGGTAGAATCCGGCCCACAGCGGGAAGACTGCGCCGCCCAGAAGCACATAATGGAAATGCGCCACGATAAAGAAGGTGTCGTGCACCTGCAGATCGTACGGCACTGCCGCGATCATCACCCCGGTGAGGCCGCCGATGATGAACAGGAAGAAGAAGCCGATCACGAACATGAACGACGCTGTGAAGCGTGGCCGTCCCGACCAGATCGTTGCGATCCAGCAGAATATCTGAACGCCTGATGGGATCGAAATCGCCGAGCTCGCCGCTGTGAAGAAGCTCTGACCGAGCTGGGGGAGCGGCGTGGCGAACATGTGATGAACCCACAATCCAAAGCCGAGGAATGCGGTGCTCACCATCGACAGGATCATGGCGGGATATCCAAAGATCCGCCGCTGCGTAAACGTCTCGACGACTGACGACACCATTCCCAGCGCGGGAATGAAGATTATGTAGACCTCAGGATGCCCGAAGAACCAGAATAGATGCTGCCACAGCAGCGCGTCGCCGCCTTCCGCCGGATTGAAGAAGTGCGTGTCAATCAAGCGATCGGTTGCGAGCATCGTGCTCGAGACGACGATCGCCGGCAGTGCGAAGATGATCATGAATGCCGTGATCAACTGCGCCCAGACGAAAAGCGGTATCCGGTTGAGCGACATCCCGGGTGCCCGCAGCTTGAAGACCGTGGTGACGATCTCAACCGCACCGATGAGCGCTGCGATCTCGGTGAACGTGATCATCTGCGCCCAAATGTCCATTCGCTTCCCCGGACTATATGCAGGGCCAGCGAGCGGAACGTAGGCGAACCAGCCGGCGTCGGGCCCGGTGTTGAGGAAAAACGCGCCGTATAGCAGCAGCCCGCCACCCAGGTACATCCAGTACCCGAGTGCGTTCAAACGCGGGAACGCGACATTTCGAGTACCGATCATCAGCGGAACCAGATACAGACCGACGGCTTCCATTACTGGCACGGCGAACAGGAACATCATCGTGCTGCCGTGCATGGTGAAAATCTGGTTATACAGGTCGGGACCGATGAATCGGTTTTCTGGCCGCGACAACTGCAGACGCATCATCCCGGCCTCGAGACCGCCCAGAATGAAGAAGATGATCGCGGTGACCAGATAGCGCTTCGCGATCGACTTGTGATTCGTCGACGTCAGCCAGCCATAGAATCCGGATTTCTCTTTCCACGTCGACGACAGCTTGGCGCGCACATCGTTTTCGGTCTCGCCCGAAATGAACGGTGGAGGCTCCGGCCGGTCGTCACGCATCGGCAGCGGCTGCGAGTACGCCATCACTTGAGAGTCCCCAGATACGCGAGCAGTGCCTGTAGCGACTGCGGGTCGAGTTGTGTCGGAGGCATCTTCGCACCCGGCTTGATTGACTGTGGGTCGAGAATCCACCCGGCGAGGTTGCCGGTGGTCAGCGGCAGCGTGCCGGCGGCAATCGTTCGCCGACTGGCGAGATGTGTGAGATCGGGACCGATGTTACCGTAAGCGCCAGTGCCGCCGATGCTGTGACACATCGCGCACGGCGCGCTGAGGAAGACGCGCTGGCCCGCCTGCGTCAATGAGTCAGTCGGCTTGGGTGCTGGTTCGCGCTGCTGATCGAGCCAGCGCTCGAAGTCGATTCGTGGCTGCGCCACGATGTAGAACGCCATTTTGGCGTGCTGGTAGCCGCAGAACTCCGCGCACTGGCCGCGATAGATGCCGGCGGTGTCAGCTCGGAACCAGGTGACTGTCTCATGTCCCGGGATGAGATCTTTTTTGCCGGCCAGATTCGGCGCCCAGAAACTGTGAATGACGTCCGTTGATCGCATCTTCAACAACACCGAGCGGCCGACAGGCACGTGAATCTCGTTCGCCGTCTTCGCCTGGTTTTGCGGAATCGGGTCGTCGTAGCTGACTTCCCACCACCATTGATGACCGACGATGTCAATGCGCAGCGGCTTTTCCCCACGCACCGTCGCGATCGCGCTGCCCGTCGATACCGCCAGCACCAACGCGGTGAACATTATGATGACTGTCGCGCTGACAGCGATGATGACGCCCCGCTTCATCACTTGCGCCTGGTCGGGATTCTCGTGGTACTGGTGCTCATCGATGAAAGGCTTGCGTGTCGACGCACGCCATAGCGCATACACCAGCGCCCCGATGACAATGACGTAGACGACGGTAGCGATGCCGGTGAATATCCAGTGAAGCCGGGCGACATCAGCCGCTCTTGGTCCTTTGGGATCCAGTACCGACTGGAAACCCGAGCAACCGGCCAGCGCGATCGCCGCGGCCGTGTAGAACGCGCGTCGTACCGTCGGCTTCACTTGCACGCGACTGCGCGTCGCCATCATTGCTTGACGGACGTCGGCGGGACGAAGGTTGGGGATGGATGACCCTTGTCGCGCGCTTGTTCGGATTCCTTGAACATCATGTGGTCGTCGCGCGTCGTGCGAACGGCTTTACCCTGTAAGCCGCCGAGCGCGCGGACGTAGGCCGCCAGCTGCCAAACCTGGTAGTTCGGAATTTTGCCGCGGAATGAAGGCATCCCGTTGGGACGACCTTCAACGATCGTCGAGAAGATGTTTTGCGGATCGCTGCCGTAAATCCACTGGTCGTCGGTTAGCGGTGGACCGATGCCGCCACCGCCGTGCGAATGGCAACCCGAGCAATTCATCTGATCGAACAATCGCTTCCCTTCCGAGACGGCGTAGGCGTCGTCCTCATAGGGATTTCTGACGCCGGTTTCAACCACCGATGGACCAGGCTGCAATGTGCTCATGACAATCGCATTCGCCGCAGTCGCCGAGGGCGGTGTTTCTCGAAAGCGCCGCTGTTCCCGCTTGCAGGAGGAGAGCGTGAGTCCGAGCGTCAGAAGAATCCCTGCGCGTGTCCAGAGCTTGATCACGTGGATTTATCCTCTCGACCGATGTCGACGCGCGGCACCGCGTAGTCAGCGAGAATGCGGTCGATCTCGGGCCGGCGTCGCTCGATGATCCCATTGAGCTGGTCCCGCAACGCATCATTTCCACGGCGAACGCCCATCGAGATGTCGAAGACGAACGGCAGGAACGGCAAATCGATTTGTGGAGATACCGGGCGCACATCGAGCGGGACAGCCTCTCTCTGCGCGAAGTAGCCGGCGAGCGGACCCCATGCTACAGCGACGTCGACGTCGCCATTCGCCACCGCGTCGATGATTCGAGCGGGCGGATTCGGTTGCCGGTAGTCAGCGTAGACAGTGTAGCCTTTGACGTTCTTGATGATCCCACGATTCGACAGTGCATGCGCGGGTGGCGTGTTGATGCCGTCATCGCCGATCAACTGCACTCCAACACGCAGCCTCTTTAGCTGGGGATCGTCGAAGGACCCAATCCTGAGATGCCGGTCGCGCCTCGTAACGAACACGTAGGTCGACCTGTAATACGGTATGGTAGGCCGCGTACGCTCGAAGCTCGCCGGCACCCCAATCAACAGATCGCACTGATTCTGATTGATGGTGTTGCGCACGAAACCGCGCCGCTGCGCCCACCACACGTAACTCAGCTTCATATCGAGGTCGCGCGCCACCAGCTCCGCGATTCGATTCTCGAATCCCTGCTGCTGCTGATTCGAGAACGGGAGATTGTTGGGATCCGCACACACTCTCAGCTCGCGGGCTGGGGTGGCAGGGCCGTAGGCTGAGACGAGGGCCGCGATCGCACTGGCTAGCAGCACTCCACTCACCACTCTTGTCGCTCGCATTTTAGGGAAGCGCGAAGACATAGAGAGTGCCGCCCTTGTTCGTCACCTGTGGCAAGTCGGCCATGGCGTTGGTGAAGCCAAGCGCCGCCGAGGAATCACGAGTATCGATTCCCCCAGCGACCACCGCGCCAGACCAACCACCGACTCCAGAAAGAATCGCGATGTACTGCTTGCCGTCGGGCCCGCGATAGGAGACCGGCTGGCCGATGATGCCGGAGCCCGTCTTGAACTTCCACAGCTCATGGCCAGTTGTGGCGTCAACCGCCTTGAACCAGCCTTCCATGGTGCCGTAGAACACGACATTGCCCGCCGTCGCGAGCGCACCACTCCAGACCGGGAAGTTCTCGTTGATGCGCCAAACGAGTTTACGCGCGACCGGATCCCACGCGTCAAAGAATCCGCGATTACCGCCTGGTCCCGGACTCATCTTCACGTTCATCCCCACGAACGGGGTCCCGGCGATGTAGTTCGCCTCTACAGACTCGGCGTCCTGGCAGAGATTTTGGTGCGGGATGTAGATGAGACCGGTGACGGGCGAAAACGCTGACGGCTGCCAGTCTTTTGCACCAGGTGACGCGGGGCACGCGTTGCGGACGACTTCGCCGATGCGCGGATCCTTTTCCTCGTTGGGCTCGAGCCGGCCTGACGAAAGATTGACGTCCTTCGACGTGTTGATGTATCCGAATGGGTCCGCGCCGAGTACCTGACCATTGGTCCGGTCGATCATATAGATGTAGCCGTTACGGTCCGGATGAATCAGGACTTTCTTCGTCTGCCCGTTGACCGGCAGATCGAGCAGAATGTTCTCATTCACCCCGTCGTAATCGTGAAGGTCGTGCGGCGTCATTTGATACGCCCACACCGCTTCACCATTGTCCGGATCGCGCGCGAAGATCGTCGAGCTCCACTTGTTGTCGCCGGGTCGTTGATCGGGATTCCACGGGCCCGGGTTGGCAGTCCCGTAATAAATGAGATTCAAATCGGGATCATACGAGATCCAACCCCACGCACCAGCGCCGCCAATCTTCCAGGTGTCGCCCGGCCACGTCTCGACACCAAGATTTGGTTTGCGGTCCGCGGCATAGAACGGTTTGAATCGCGACCCGATCAGAACGGCAGAGTCAGGCCCCGTGTGATATGCGCGCCAGGCAATTTTGCCCGTACCCAGATCCAGCGCAGTCAGCCAGCCGCGGATTCCAAATTCACCGCCGCTGTTGCCGATGATCACTTTGCCCTTCACGATCAGCGGCGCCATCGTCAGGCTTTCGCCGAGGTTGATCTCGCCCACCTTCGTGCGCCACAACTCGGCTCCGGAGTTGGCGTCCACGGCGACGGTTTGATTGTCGAGTGTGTTGTAGACGATCTTGCCGTCGGCGTACGACGCGCCACGGTTGACGACGTCGCAGCAAGCAACGCCCTGCGCTGCCGCCAGCGTGCGGGGCTTGTACACCCATTTCATTGGCGCGCCGGGTTTCGTCAGATCTAGCGCGTACAAGTAATTCGGGAACGGCGTCACGATGTACATCGTGCTGTTAACCACCAGCGGCGCCGCTTCCTGTCCGCGAAGAATTCCCGTCTCGAAGGTCCACGCAAGATGGAGGTTCTTGACGTTGGCTGTCGTTATCTCGTTCAGACCGCTGAAGCGGGTGCTCGCGAAATTCTTGGCGGGCATCAGCCACTGGCCGTCTTCGCTCTGTTGCGCGGGCGGGCCGCCGTTGGTACGACCCGCGGGTGGCGTCTGCACCGGCGCAGCAGGTGCCTGCCCTCGCTCGTTGGGAGTCTTCGTGCCCGAGCACGCCACAACGGCGATTAGCGTCGCGCACTCCAGCGCGAGACGTCTCATGTTCAAGTTGGCGAGCACACAACCTCGCGACATTGGCCTCCCCATAAACCGTCTCTGATGGCGCACTACAATTGCAATCATCTCTGTTGCAAGAGTGCGAAAGTAGATCGCGGCATCGCGACCTATTGCAGAAAGTATTCCCGTCACGTCTGTACCTATCGTACAAACGAGTCACGTACGCGTCACTCATTCCATCACGCGGAAAAAGAATTTCTGTGTACGCAACACGACAAAACATCATCGCGTTTTTTTCGTTGCTGACGATTAGTGCAGCACCGGCGCATGCAACCCGCGCGCAAACAACTCTCACTCTGCGCATCGGACTCGTTACTCCGGTTAATCCCACAGCGAGTGCGAGCTCACTTGCCCGCGGCGTGCAACTTGGCGCAGCGGAAGCAGAAGCGACTGCAACTCTTTTTGGCGGAAGCGTTGCATTGTTTCAGGAATCCGCCGGGGGAACCGCGGAGTCTGCAGCGACCAGGCTGTTATCTGAGCGTAAGGTCCAGGTGCTCATCGGTGCGTCGGCGAACGATGCTGACGCCTTGTCGCGGTTTGCGGAACAGCACGGTCTGGTTTTTCTGAACGCAGCTTCGCGATCTGCCGCCTTGCGCGCCGCGTGCCGCCGTCACTCGTTCCATGTCGAAGCCACTGACTCCACGTATGCAAGCGCGGCGCGGCACGGCATCGCCCCAAGTGACTCCGCGGTCCTGTGGGCTGCCGCTCTCGAGAAATACGGAGCCAGCCAAATCAACGAGCGGTTCCGTAGTCGGTTTCACATGCCAATGGATGGCGCCGCCTGGGCCGGCTGGGTCGCAGTGAAGATCGCGGCCGAGGCTGCTTTGCGCGCTCAATCGACGCGAGCCGGCGCACTCATCGCCTACCTCGAAGCACCTTCCACATCGTTCGACGGCCACAAGGGATGGCCGCTCAACTTCCGGTCGAGCGACCATCAGCTGAGACAACCTTTATATATAGCGGTCAAAGCAAGCCAAAAAACTGCACCAGGGTTTCGCGAGATTCCGCAGCTCAGTTCTCTCAGCGGTTCAGGTTCGAACGCCGGCCAGCTACTCGATCAAATCGCGCCGCGCACGCCGAGTTGTGTCTGGAATCGGACATGAGCAAAGTCAACACGGTCTTCGCGACAGTCGCGTGCGTTCTCGTCGCACAGTCGTTACAGGCGCAGTCATTGATCGCGGTCAGCAACGAGCTCGGCCACACCGTTACCCTCATAGACGCTGCTTCGCTCAAGGTGATCCGAACCATCGGACTGCCGCAGCGACCGCGCGGCATCGCCTTCACGCCAAACGGCAAGCAGATATTCGTAGCCCTGAGCGATCCCGACATTAGGAGGAAGGGCGGCGGTGACGCGATTGCTGCAATCGACGTTCAGCGGAATACCATCACCGCGCTTTTTCCAGCCGGCAGCGACCCCGAGCGATTCGCAATTACTCCCGACGGCAAGCGGATGTATTCGGCGAACGAAGATGGCAATTCCGCAACGGCAACCGACATCGCGTCGCGCAAAGAGATCGCCAGTTTGATCGTTGGCATCGAGCCCGAAGGCGTTGGCATTACGCCGGATGGGCGCTGGTGTTACGTGACAGCCGAGACCAGTAACAGCGTGTCGGTCATCGACATTCGCGCCAACAAAGTCGTGGCAAACTTTCTCGTCGATGTCAGGCCGCGCGCGGTCGCCTTTTCACCGGACGGCAAGCGCGCGTACATAACCGCGGAGATCGGCGGCACTCTGACGGTGATCGATACGCGTACACACACCATCCTTAAGACAATCCCTCTGGAGAACCGGCAGGGAAAGCCGGTTGGAGTAGTCGTCTCTCCAGATGGCAAATGGATTTACGTCGCTAACGGTAATGCGGGCGTGGTATCCGTGATCGATGCATCGCGCAACGCAGTCGTCGCGCGAATCGCCGTCGGCAAACGACCCTGGGGAATCGCGGTGTCAGGGGATGGCCGGACGGTCTACACCGCGGACGGTCTTTCGGATACGATGAGCGTCATCGACGCTGCGACCCGTCGCGTCACTGCCACAGTGAAAGTCGGACGCCAGCCATGGGGTGTCGCCGTCTCACCATAAAAAAAGGGCGCTCCATTGAGCGCCCTTTCTTGTTTCAGGAAACCCGGGTTACTGTCGACGCAGCTCGATACTGCCGTTGACGCTGCTCGCGCGAATATCGCGACCGCCACCGTTGCCGATCGTGCCGGAGGCATGGCGCGGTCCCCAGCGTCCCGACATCGTCATCGGAAAATCGCTGTCGATGCCGCCGTGGACAGTATCGAAGCGGAAGTTCGCGTCGAAGCGAGCCGGGACATAGATCGAGACTGACCCGTTCACCGTCTTGAAGGTCATGTCGTCGTCGCCCTGCAACGCCTGCATGCGCGCATCGACATTGCCGTTCACCGTCTCGGCGCTGACGGGGCCGTTCGCCGTCGAAACGTCGACGCCACCATTCACTGTATGTGCGACTACCGGGCCGGCGCTGTTGCGCACGTTCACGCCGCCGTTCACGCTCTCAGCGCGGACCTGAGCGCCGACATCGCTGACCGACACCCCGCCGTTCACCGAGTGCGCTCCAACTCTGACCGTGCGCGGCACTCGTACTGTGATCTTCACCGAGGTGTGATTCTCGTTGTTGTTGTTACGGTTCCGATAGCTCTCGACGCCGCCGTCCTCGCAGCGCGAGTTGTCGTTCCAGATCGCGCAGATAGTGACATTGCCGCCCGACTGCACGACCTCGTAGTGAATGTCGTCCTGATCGCGGCCGTCGCGAGTTCTCTTCTCCGCTACCAAATGGACCTGACCGTCACTACTCGGCAGGAAATCCACCGAGCCATTGACGTTGAACACGTGCATCCACTTTCCTGCTTCAACACGACCATCCCAGCGCCAGGTGTTCGAATCGCGGCCGTATTCCTGCTGCGCGCCTAATGCGGGCGCTGCGAGCAGGAAAGCGAGAACCGCGCTCAGTCTCATCCCTTTCATTCTTCTTCTCTCCGGGTGGAAGCGTCTCCGTTATTGATCACAATGCGCCCGCTGAACGTCGTTGCTGTAACTCTTGCCCTGCCGTCGCCAAGGGTGAACTCCATGTGGCCCTCGCGTCGCTGCGCCTTCGAGATCGTCACCTGGAAATCCGTGCTGACATCACCGCTGAAAGTCTCGACAGCGAACGACGCGCCCGAGTTTTTCGGAATGTCCATGCGGATGGTGCCCGAATGCGACTCGAACCCGTATCGGCCTGACGGCTCGATGGTTCCTACATATATGATGTCGCCACTTACCGTTTCCGTTCGAACGTCGCGCGACTTGATCCCAGTCAGCCTGATCGTGCCGCTAACTGAGCTCGCTTCGACATTGCCCGAAACGTTCTCGGCTCTCAGATCCCCGCTCACTGTCTCAGTGCGCAGGTTACCATTGACGTTGAACGCGTGTGCGGAGCCTGACACCGATTCGACGCTCGTCTCGCCCACGGCATCTGAGACTTCGGCATCGCCGCTGACGCTGGTCGCTTCGATCGGGCCTTGCGATCCCTTCGCGCTGACATCTCCCGAGACTGCCTCGAGAATCAACCGCACACCGCGCGGGACCGAGACATCGTACTGAGCCTCGCCGACGTTGCCGTGTCCGTGACGACCGCGGCGGCCGCCTTCCTCGTCGACGCCGAGCGTGATCCGCGAAGAGTTGGCGCTGAGATCGAGATATCCGCTTTCGATCGACGCTTTGATGTGAACGTCAGGCCGGTCCCAGCCGACGACGCGGATGCGACCCGAGATCAACGAGAGATCGACCGAGCCACCCCGGTCCAGACGCAGCGTTGTGTCGATCTGCGTTAACTGTTCCTCGTCCTGGGCACACGCCGAGCTCGGAGCGGCGGCGCACAGCAGAACCGCGACAGCAAACCCCGTAAGCTTGAGTGAAGTAGTCATTGTCATGTATTGGCCGGCAGCATCGCTGCGCGGCGGAGAAGCTCGACTTTCTTGTCGAGCGCATGAGTCAGTTGGTCAGTGAGAAGTCTGCTGGCAGGATCGCGAGCCAACGCGGCTTTGCTCTGCTCGATTGCGCGGTCGATGATCTGAAGATTTCTCTCGATGATCGCGACCGTCGTGGAGTCGAGCTGAGTCTTCCGGTCAGTTACGATCCGCTGCAGCATGTCGATTTCCCTGCTGTAAACGGCTTCCGATGGAACGCCCGGGTCGTTCACCATGCGAGCGGTTGCATCGCTTTGAGTCCGTGCACTGCTACGGCTGGCGGTAACAGCTCTGCCAGTCGGTGCCGCAGGCTGCGCTGTCGGCGAAGCAGTCTCCGTCGTCGCAACCTGCGGAGTCGGCGACTCAGCCTGATTGGCCTGATCGACCGTCGCAACGGAAGCTGATGGAGCGGGACCCGGAGTGACGGTACTCCGGAATGATCGGGCGGTAAGTGTATAGGTAATGCCGGCGGTGCTGACGATGAGAGCCGCGGCCGCGATTCCCATCCAGGTCGGCGCAATGCGCCGTGACCGCTCCGGACGCGCCGCCAGCGGAATCACCGGCGCCGCGATACGTGTTTCGATTCCCTGCCACAGATCACGCGACGGCACCAGATCGGGAAGCTTCGCAGCCTCCGCCTCGATACCGCGGAGATCCCTCACCAGGCCGGTGCAACGCACACACTCTCTCAAGTGCCCTTCGACTGCTGAACGTAGCGATCGGTCGAGCGTGCCCTCGAGATAATCGGGGAGCGCTTCGTCGAATGCTTCGCAGGTCAAGTTGGAGTTTGTCATCGTTGCAGAGCCTCTCTCAAAAGAAGTCTCGCGCGGTGCAGCTGCGCCTTACTTCCACCCGAGGTGATTCCCATCATCTCGGCGATTTCTTCGTGTTTGTATCCTTCGACATCGTGGAGCACGAACACCTTTCGCGCTCCCTCTGGCAGTTTTGAAATCGCTTCTGCCAGATCCATCCTTTCTATGTGCAGCGGAGCACGCGACATCTCGTCTCTCCGCTCATCTTCCACATCTGATTGCTCGGTGCGCGAGGCATGCTTGCCTTCGATCTTCCTCGCGTTCAAAACGACATTTACTGCCAGCCTGTGAAGCCACGTGGAGAAAGCGCTTTCACCACGGAACTGCGGAAGCTTTTCCCACGTGCGAACGAATACGTCCTGGGTCAGCTCCTCACCCCTCGATCGGCTTCCCGACATGCGCGCGCACAGCGTGTAGACCCTGTTGGCGTGCGTGCGGTACAGCCTCTCGAAAGCCTGACGATCTCCAGCCGCGGCCAGAGCCACGTCGGCGGTATCACCCATTGGCGCGCGTACCACGTTTGATCTCGCCGTCGCCCCCATGCCTGCCATCAGATCGTCTTCCGGCTTTTGTTGGGTAATTGGATACTCTGGCTGGCTCAATGGTTTGAATGGACGGCAACGGTGATTTTCTGGCGCTGTCCTTATGACAGTCCCAGCCCGGTTACGGGTTTGAAATGGCCTTCGGCGGGACTTCGGCGGGCTTAACCCCTGAAAACTGCGTTTTCAGGCATCTTCCGGCGCCAGACCGAGCGCGCGAGCGATTTCCCCCGCCCCGCGCGTCGCGCCTGCCACCGTCTGAGCCACCAAAGTCACGTGCCCAACCTTCCTCTTTTCGGTCGGAGCCTTGCCATAGAGATGCAGATGGGCGCCCTCGATTGCCACTACGCGGCTTACCTCGGGAATGTGTCCGAGGATGTTGTACATCACGGATCGACCGCGCAGCTGGGTTACACCCAGCGGCAAATCCAGAATCGCGCGGAGGTGATTCTCGAACTGGCTGGTCTCGGCTCCCTCGATCGTCCAGTGTCCCGAATTATGAACCCGGGGCGCGATTTCGTTCGCCATTACCGCTCCATTCACCGCGAATAACTCCAGCGCCATCACGCCGACGTAGTCCAGCCGGTCCATGATGCGACGACAGTGATCGATCGCAACCGTCGCGACCTCGGGCGTGATGTTGGGCGCGGGAGATTCCGACCGCCGCAGCACCCCTTCCCGATGTCTGTTCTCGACCGGCGGATAGAAAACCTCCGCGCCGCTGAGGTTGCGCACTCCCAGCACTGACAGCTCGTGCTGGAACGGGATGAACTGTTCGAGAATGAGCGGAGACTTGCCGAGTGCGCCAAACGCAGTATCGACGTCGCTGCTTTGTCTGAGGACGTATTGTCCCTTGCCATCGTAGCCAAGCCTTCGGGTCTTCAACACCGACGGCACTCCGATATCGCTGACCGCGCGCCTTAGTTCTTCGATGCTATCCACTGCGGCAAACCTGGGCGTCGGAATTCCGAGGGATTGGAATAGCCGCTTTTCGAACAGCCGATCCTGCGCGGTCTCCAGCGCTTTCACCGACGGGAAAACCTTTACTCGCTCGGCCACGAATTCTACGGTCGACGCAGGTATGCTCTCGAATTCGTAGGTGACGACGTCGACGTCTTCGAGAAATCGTTCCAGCGCGGCGCGGTCGTCATAGTTGGCGGCAATCAGCTGGCCGATTTGTCCGACTGGCGCGCCGGAGTTTGGATCGAAGAACCGAAACTCAATGCCAAGTTGATAGCCAGCCAGCGCCAGCATTCTTCCGAGCTGGCCTCCGCCGAGTATGCCGATTCTCACTCGTTCTTCGCCGGATCCGGCTGCGCTAGAACGGCATTGGTTTGCTCGCTGCGGAATGCCTTCAGTCGCTCGCGGATCTCGGGTTGCTCGATCGCAATTATCGACGCGGCGAGCAGCGCCGCGTTGATCGCGCCAGCTTTGCCGATCGCCAGCGTACCGACCGGGACGCCGGCCGGCATCTGTACGATCGACAGCAGTGAGTCTATTCCCTGAAGGGTCTTCGTCTCGACCGGTACACCGAGCACCGGTAACGTCGTTTTTGCGGCAGTCATTCCCGGCAAATGAGCGGATCCCCCGGCGCCGGCGATTATTACGCGAATCCCGCGTTTCTCCGCTGACTCCGCGTACTCGAACAAAAGATCCGGCGTGCGATGCGCCGAGACGACGCGCGTCTCGTTGGCGACGCCGAGGGAGTCGAGCATCTGCACGGCGTGCTGCATCGTGTCCCAGTCTGACTTGGAACCCATGATGATTCCGACTACTGGGTCAGCCATCGTCGTCCTCGAAGTAATCGTCGAGATCGTCCTCGTCAGGAATGCCAACGTCAGCTAGCACCTGTTGCTGCTCCTGGTCATCCATCTCGCTCTGGTGCTGCAGCTCCAGCAAGAGATCGCTGATGCGACAGAAGCTTTTACGATGGTGAGGTGTAATCCCGTATGAAGTCAGGCCAACGACGTGCTCTCGGGTCGTGTATCCCGCGTTGTGATCCCAGATGTAGTGCGGGTAGCGTTGGGCCAGCCGCGTCATCAGCAGATCGCGCGTGACTTTGGCCAGGATCGATGCGCAAGCAATGCTGAAGCACCGGCGATCACCTTTTACCACCGCAGTATGCGCAATCGGCAGAGTACGCATCGCCCGTCCGTCGATGACGACGTGGTTAGGCGTGACGCGCAGCCGAGTGAGTGCGCGCTGCATCGCGAGCACGCTGGCCTGGTAGATGTTGATAGTGTCGATCTCGCGCACAGACGCAGCACCCAGCGCGTAAGCGACGGCGCGCTCGCGGATCTTCCCGGCAAGTCGCACGCGTTGATCGTGGCTGAGAAGCTTTGAGTCGTCGACGCCGGCGATCGCGCGGACATCGGGCGGCATGATCACCGCGCACGCGACGACCGGGCCGGCTATCGGACCGCGACCTACTTCGTCAACGCCGGCGAGAAGTGGCCCCTTCTCCAGACGCAGGTCGCGCTCGATCGTCGTCCAGCGCTTACGGCGCGGGACACGACGGCGACGTGGTTTTGATTGATCGCTGGAGGTCGGAGTGGGATCGCCTGTCGGGGTCGAGTTGGGGGAGCCCGATTCGACCTCGTCCTGCACTCTACTCAGCCCGCCCGGTAAGAGGCGTTAGGCCTCGACCCCGGTCCCGGCGCCCGTTTCAGCGGCGGCCGTATCGAGCGTCTCGGAGCCCGGAACCATCACCTTGGCCTTACGCTCTCTAATGCGCGTAGCCTTTCCGGTGAGGTGACGCAGGTAGTACAGCTTGGCTCTCCGCACACGACCGCGGCGCACCACCGAGATCTCGGCGATCATCGGGCTGTGAAGGGGGAAAATGCGCTCGACGCCAATGCCGTTGGAAATCTTCCGGACGGTGAACGTCGCGCTGACACCGCTGCCACGCTTGGCAATGCAAACGCCCTCGAACGCCTGGAGTCTTTCCTTGTCACCTTCGCGAACGCGGACGTTGACGCGAAGTGTGTCACCGGCCCGAAATGCCGGGACGTTGTTACGGAGCCACTCTTTTTGGGTTTCGATAAAGGGGTGCATATGACGCTCGCGGCTGAGGTTACAGCCTGTGGAAAGACTTGTTTACGGATTTCTGAGGGAGCCACGAAAACTAAACCCCAAAAGCGCTTAACGCCAGCGTGCGGGGGCTGAGTGAAACTACTCTTCACCCTCGGATGAGACGCGCGTGCCTTCTCGCTGTGCGGTCAGGCGAGCACCCTGTTCGGTACGCCAACGGTCGATGCTGGCATGGTCGCCCGACAGCAGTACGTCAGGGACCTTATGGCCACGGAATTCGGGCGGTCGAGTGTAGCTGGGAGCGCTGAGTCCGCGACCGAAGAATGAATCGCCGCGGGCGCTGTCGAGATCGGACATCGCGCCGGGCAACAGACGCACGGTGGCGTCGATGATCGCCAGCGCCGCCGCTTCGCCGCCACTCAGAACAAAATCGCCCAGGGAGATCTCTTCGGTCGCCAGGTGATCTGCCACGCGCTGATCGATGTCCTTGTAATGGCCGCACAGGATAGTGAGCTCCTCACCGGCCGCGAATCGCTCGGCGTCGGCATGGGCGAAAACTTTGCCGCGTGGCGAAAGCAGCACGATCGGGGGCTTCGCGGCCAGCGACTCAACCGCCTCGAAGAAGGGTCCAGGTTTCATTACCATCCCAGCGCCGCCGCCGTATGGATAGTCATCGACCGTCCGATGCTTGTCGTGCGTAAAGTCACGCAGGTCGACGATGTTGTAGTTGACGCTGCCCGCTGCAGCCGCGCGCGAGGGAATGCTTAGCGACAGCGGTCCGGCAAAAAATTCCGGGAAAATCGTGACGACGTTGATTTTGAGCGCCACAATCAGATCGGTTCGCCGGAGTGACTGTCGGTGAAGCCCATCGCTTCATTGATGATCACGGTCCGAGCAGCCACGTCGGTGCGTACGATCGCCTCGGGGCGATATGGAACCAGGATGCTGCCCTTGGGAGTTTCGAGATCGAGGATGATTCCCTGCGGCAGCTCGTAAAAGGTCTTGACGGTCCCGATCAGTTTACCGGTAGTGGATTCCGCTTTCATGCCGATCAGGTCGTGGAGATAGACTTCGTCTTCCTCAGGTGGCGGGAGCTCACTGAACCGGGCGAGCAGGTAGCGCCCTCGCCATAGTTCGGCGCTGTCCCGATCCGCGATCTCTTCGAAGCGAACAATCCAGCCCTGCTTGTACGGCTTCGAATCGGAGATGGTCAGCGTGGGGATCTCTCCCTCGCCTTTCACGTCGTACGCGATCGCGGGATCTCCGTCAGATGTACCCGCAAAAACGCGACTGCCGGACGCGAAGATCACGTCCGGCTTGTCGGTGAGAGGCTCGACGATCACCTCTCCACGGATTCCCTGCGCTTTGCGAATCAGTCCGACGAGGGCGTACTCAGGATCAGACATTGACGATCCTCCACGTCATCGGAGAGATGGGCAGCCAGGCGCTGCCCGACTTAGGCCTCGGCGGTCTCGGCGACCGGAACAGCGCCTGACTGGCGCTCGATTCCCTTTCTCTGCTCGTGGCGGCGCTTGAGGATGCCGGCACGCCGAAGGAGCGAGCGCACAGTGTCGGTCGGCTGCGCGCCCTCGTTGAGCCAGTGATTGGCTCTTGCCTCGTCGATCTGAAGCGAGCCCTCACTCTTCCGGGGAGCGTACTGCCCGATGACCTCAATGAACTTGCCGTCGCGGGGCATCTGCGAATCGGCGATCAGAATGCGATAGAACGGCGCGTTTTTCCGTCCAACACGACGGAGGCGAATCTTTACCATTTCGTACTTCTCCCTGGAGGGTGAAAAATGAGGCGCTCATCGCGCCTCGAATCCGGGCTCCTCGCGAGGTCGGCAATTCCGACTCGCACCCGGGGAAACTGAAGACCGCAATCTAATAGGACCGAGGGCTACGGACCAACGGCATCGACGATGCTATGTTAGTCCGAACCCCTCAATCAGCTACTAACGCCCGAACATTCCCGGCATCGATGGCATCCCCATTCTTCCTCCCCCTGCCATCTTCTTCATCATCTTCTGCATCTCGCGGAATTGATCCAGCAGGCGATTGACATCGCTGATGGGACGGCCCGAGCCCTTCGCTATCCGCGCTCGGCGGGATCCATTGATGATGCCAGGATTCTTACGCTCATCCGGAGTCATGGATAGCACGATCGCTTCGACGTGCTTGATGCGCTTGGGATCCGCTTTCATCTGCTTGAGCGCTTTGGTGTTGACCCCCGGCAGCATTTTAAGGATGCCCTCGAGGGGTCCCATCTTCTGGATCTGCTTCATGCTGTTGAGGAAATCGTTCAGGTCCATTCCCTCTTTGCGCACTTTCTTCTCGAGGCGCTTTGCTTCCGCCTCATCGAACGCCGTTTGTGCTTTCTCGACGAGCGAGACGATGTCGCCCATCTGAAGAATGCGGCCGGCCATGCGTTCGGGGTGGAACTCTTCCAACGCATCCGGCTTCTCGCCGACACCGATGTACTTGATCGGCTTTTTCGTTACACCATAGATCGACAGCGCCGCGCCGCCGCGGGCATCGCCATCCATCTTCGTAAGGATTACGCCGGTGATGTCGAGCGCCTGGTCAAACCCTTGGGCGATTTTGACCGCGTCCTGTCCGGTCATGCCGTCGGCGACTAGCAAAATCTCGGACGGCCTCAGCGCTTCCTTGAGATGCTTGAGCTCATTCATCATCTCGTCGTCGATCTGCAGACGGCCGGCAGTATCGACAATCGCGACGCGATCGCGCTCTCTCAACGCCTCCGCGACGCCCGATCGCGCGATCTTGACGACGTCGGTCGTCCCACGTTCGGCGTGCACCGGTATCGAAAGGTCGCGGCCGAGTGTCTCCAGCTGATCAATAGCTGCCGGGCGATAGACGTCGGCAGCGATTAGCCGAGTGGAGCGGCCCTCGCTCTTCAGCTTGCGAGCGAGCTTGGCGGCAGTTGTGGTTTTTCCAGAACCCTGGAGTCCGACCATCATTATGACCGACGGCGGCACCGTCCCGAGCTTGAGACCTTCGCGGGTTTCGCCAAGCATCGCGGCAAGTTCTTCGTGAACGATCTTGACGAGTTGCTGTCCGGGCGAGACCGTACTTAGCGCGTTGACGCCGGTCGCTTTTTTCTCGACACGTTCAAGGAACTCGCGCGTCAATTGGAAGTTGACGTCCGCTTCAAGCAGAACGCGGCGGACCTCGCGTAGCCCTTCCTTGATGTCGGCGTCGGTCAGGACACCGCGGCCACGCAGGCGGGCAAACGTGGCCTCGAGCTTTTCGCTCAGGTCTTCGAACATAGCCTTTAAACTTATGCGCCGTTAAGTTCTCAAACAACTTAGAGTTACGACGACGCTACAGAGGAACTGAATGCCGCCGGCCCAGCGCAAAGACGACATCCTTCAAGCTGATATACCCGCAACGCTGCCTCTCATGGCGCTGCGATCGACGATTGTTTACCCGCTGGGCACCATCGCCGTACAAATGGGCGCGCCGGAGAATCTGGCCCTGCTGAAGGCAAACGAGCAGTCAGGACTGGTCGTCGGCCTGGTGGTCGCCAGCGGCGACCACGATGACGTGCTCGACCCGGAACGCTTCGTCGGCAGAGTGGGCGTCGCCGCTCGCGTTCACGAGCGGATCAACCTCCCGGGCGAAACGGTCCAGATCACACTGCAGGGTCTTCGTCGCATCGTCGTCGAGGGTGTGGTGCAGACAGATCCATTTCCGGTGGTTCGTGTCAAGCCAGCGAAGGAAATTCCACCCGATCCGAACGAAGTCGATGATCTGATTTCGCGCATCGTGACTGGCGCCGAAACCCTCGCCGAGTTGATCGAGCGCATTCCGGACGAAGTGCCGGCGATCCTCAAGATGAACATCTCGGATCCGGGACGCTTCGCTGATCTGGCCGCGACAAATCTCAACTTCAAGGTCTCTGATAAGGACGAGATCCTGCAGCGTTTGAATATCGGCCAGCGATTGAAGTTTCTGCTGGGTCGTGTCGAGCGCGAAGTGGGCCGAGCCCGCGTCGCTGAGGATGTGAAGCGACAAACCGAGATCAAGATCGAGCAGCACCAGCGCGAGTTCTATCTGCGGCAACAGCTGCGCGCGATTCAGTCAGAGCTGGGCGAAGGCGATCCTGGCGAAAAAGAAGCGATCGAGACCCTCAAGAAACTGGAGGAAGCGAATCTTCCAGAAAAGGCAGCGCAGGAAGGCCGACGCGAGATCGAGCGCATGCGCAACCTGTCGCCCGCGTCGAGTGAGTATCAGGTCATTCGCACTTATCTCGATTGGATGCTGGCGCTGCCGTGGAACAAGAAGTCGGCGTCCGACGATGTGATCGAGCTCAAGAAAGTTGAGGACCTCCTCGACAGCCGTCACTACGGGCTCAAGGAAGCGAAGGAACGAATCGTCGAGTATCTCGCGGTCCGAAAACTTCGCGGCGGCGATCCGCACGGACCAATCCTTTGCTTCGTCGGTCCGCCGGGCACCGGTAAGACCTCACTCGGTGAGGCAATTGCCAGCTCGATCTCCCGCGCATTCTATCGCATTTCGGTTGGTGGCGTGCGTGATGAAGCCGAAATTCGCGGCCACCGTCGCACCTACGTCGGCGCAATGCCGGGTCTTATCCTGCAGGCGCTGCGTCGTGTGCAGGTGCGCGATGCGGTGCTGATGATCGACGAGATTGACAAGATGACGTCGGGCGGCCCGTCGGGTGATCCGACTGCGGCAATGCTCGAAGTGCTCGACCCGTCGCAAAACTCTAACTTCGTCGATCACTATCTCAATCTTCCGTTCGATCTCTCGAGCATCCTGTTCATCTGCACCGCGAACAATCTGTACGACATCCCGGCACCCCTGCGCGACCGCATGGAAGTCATCCGCGTGCTCGGTTACACCGTCGAGGAGAAAGTCGAGATCGCGTGGCGTTACATGCTGCCTCGCTTGATCGAGGAGCACGGAATCACCGACAAGGACATTCAGTTCACCGACGAAGTCCTGGGTTTTATCTCGAATCGGTATTCGCGCGAAGCCGGCCTACGCAACTTCGAGCGCAACATCGCGGCGCTGATGCGCAAGCGCGCTCGCAAGAAAGCAGAAGGTGAAGAGGGAGCGTGGGTCGTGGACAACCAGATGGTGATCGACATCCTCGGCAATCCTACATACACGCTCGAGGACGCGGAGCAGGAGCCAGAGGTCGGCGCCGTCACTGGAATGGCCTGGACCGCAACCGGTGGTGACTTGATGGTGATCGAAGCGCTGAGAATGCCGGGCTCCGGCCGGCTTACTGTCACGGGGCAGCTCGGTGACGTCATGCGCGAGTCGGTCGACGCCGCTTACTCCTACGTGCGCTCGCGCGCTCACACGCTGGGCATCGACGAGACCGAGTTCAAGGAAGTCGATCTCCACGTTCACTTCCCCGCTGGTGCGATTCCTAAAGATGGGCCCAGCGCCGGCGCTGCCGTCACTCTGGCAATCGCCAGCGTTCTGAGCCGTCGTCCGGTGCGTCGCGATCTCGCGCTTACCGGCGAGATGACGCTGCGCGGCAAAGTGCTCGAGATCGGCGGAGTCAAGGAAAAGGTGATGGCTGCATATCGGGCTGGCCTGCGTCAGGTCATTCTGCCGAAAGCAAACGAGAAAGATTTGCGCGGAATTCCCGACGAGATCGTGAAGAGCATGTCGTTCACCTTTGTTTCGACAATGGACGAGATCATGCACCTCGCGCTGTTGCCGAAGCCGCCGGGCACACTCGCCGACGCGCTGGAGCCGCACGGTGACATTCCGGCCAAGAATGCCGTGGGCGATTCACCGACAGCGTCGATAAATCGCACGGAGCCGGCGGTCGCGACCAAAGTAGGGTGAATCTCGAGAACGTCTGGGTTCAATTCGCAATCCATGTTGTTGTCGGCACGCTTGCCGGGGGTCTCTCCGACACCGTAGCCGTTTGGATGTTGTTCAATCCCAAACAGAAACACTGGATATTCCAGGGAGCGATTCCGAAGAACCAGGCGCGACTCGCCAAGAGTCTCGGTCGTACCGTCGGCGAAAGACTGCTGACGCCGGGCGATCTGCAGAAGGAGCTCGCTCGCCCTGAATTGCTGACAGCGTTTCAGTCCAGGCTCGAGGACGTCATCGCTGGAATCCTCACATCACGCGAGCCCTTGATCGACAAGGTCCCGCCCGCAGTGGTCAATGCGCTCGAAGGCGCTATGACATCTTACCTGCCGGTGGCCATGACCAAGCTCGGCGCATTCCTCGGCCAGCCAACAACACGCGTCAAGCTCCGCACCGCGCTGCACACGATGTTCAATCGCTTCGTCGACGACATGCGGTTCCATGAGCGACTGTTCGCGAAGCTTATGATGACGGAGTCAAAGTTCGAGGCTGTGCTCGATGCAATCGAGACCGACGGTGTCGAGCAGGTGGTATCTCTACTCGAGGAACCCGAGATTCGGGACGAGATCTCCAAAGCGATCCACGACGCGATCCTCACCTATCTACAAAAACCGATCTCCGATATTCTCGGTGACGTCGAAGCAAAGAAAGATCCCGACGCGCCAAAGCGCCTGGCCGCTCAAGCCGCTCCAGTGATTTGGGAATGGGTGCACGATCAACTGCCGGAGCTGATCAAAAAGCTGGACGTCCAGGCGATGGTCGAGCGCAAAGTGATGTCGTTCTCGATCGATCGCGTCGAGGAGATTCTGCGAAACGTGATTCAGAACGAGCTGAACCTGATCATCACGACCGGCTATGTGCTCGGGGGTTTGATCGGGGTGTGTACGTTCGGGTTACAGAAACTACTGGGCTTATAGCGTTGAACTGAACGGAAAACTACCGGCTGGCGGCTGGCGGCTTTCAGCCTGCGGCGCCGAGTTTGATACAATGACAAACGGCCAGCGCTGTTCGCTGGCCGTTTTTTGCGCTCGGGGCCGCCGGCCATAAGCGGCCAGCCGCTAGCTGGTAGTTTTCCGTTGGGTTACTGCCGTAGAGTAACCAGCGCCGGATTGACGATGTTCGGATTCGCCCCCGCCGGCACATCGGTATAAATCACCGTCGGCCTTCCCTGAATCTCCTGCGTCGAAACCTGAAGCACCCGCCCTTCCGCCGAATACTTCTTAACGAGATCGGTCGAACCGGCGGCTGCTTTGGTCGAGAAGCGCTTCTCGACCCCTTCACCAACCATATGGTAGAACTCTCCGGCTTCTACCTGTGAATCCCAGACCGTCAGCCAGACGATGCCCTGGCCTTGCGGCGTGTTTATCACGGCGTAGCGATCTCCGTCCCAGCCGGTTGCTCCGCGCACAGCCTCGTTCTGATCATTGAGCTGCTGAAAAAGAAATAGCCGCGTCTCGAATTCTCCGAGGTCGTTCTCATAGACCTTGGTCGCATTGGTGAGCGTGCCCAGCCCAACGGTGGTCGGATTGTCCTTGGTCACGAAGAACGCGGCGGGATGAATGATCTGCTCGGTCGACACCGGCATGTCGTTGTAGATGACCGAGCCCGGCTTCCGCTCTTTGTAATTGCGATAGAATTCGGCGCCACTCAGGTACGGGAAGATCAGCGTCTCCTGGATCACCTTCGGCGCAGCGGCGAAGATCGGCATCGACCCTTGGTTCTCGCGGATCATCTCGCGGATGCGATCCCATCCGCCGGGAAGATTGATCGCGATGTTGGAGCCGCCGAGCATGATCGAGATCTGCTCGTAGACGGCCTGACCCTCGAAGACCGACTGCGCCGCCGACAAGCGATCGTTGTCGTTGCGACCCTTCTGTATCGAGTCCAGGCTTATGTATTGGTCCTGCAGCGCATGCACCAGCTCGTGGGTGATGGTCATCCCCGCCATGTCTTTCGGTGCGCCGTCAACGACGTACAGGATCTTGGTATGCGGATCGTAGTAGCCCACGATCTGCTCTTCGAGCAGGCTGGTGAGAAACGGCTGGAGTTTGAGCGTATCCGGAATCATTCCCAGTCGCTTGTACGCCGCTTCCTGGCCGGCGATGTCGCGCATTGACGCCGAATCCGTGAACTGGCGGGTGACGAACTCCCGCACCTGCTCCTTGGAGCGAGTCTCGACTCTCGGCGGAGTCTTGAACTTCAATCCCACCGCCTTCTCGATCATCGGAATCGCTTCTCTGACTTCAGTCGCGTACGGTCCTTCGTAAGCGGGCTTCTGGCTTTCGCAGGCGGAGACCAACAGAACCGATAGAACTGCCGCCAGTGGTCCAGCGCGCCTCACGCAAAGCTCCTGTCTGCGCGGAAAAGCCGTGCGGACAGCGTAGCGTCAACGATCATTTGTCGCCGAATTAGGGTTTGCCGATCAAAGTCCCGAGATACGAAGATACCACGCAATCAGCGCATCTCCATGCAGCAGCGCGATCAACGCCGCGGGCGCAAGAAAGACGCCGAATGGGAGCTCGCGTTTGCGCCACGCTCCCCCTTCTTCGAGCGCCAGCTCGGTTTGACCCCTGTCGTCGGCAAGCCCGCGAGCTGACAATGGGTAGACAATCGCGAGGAGAACAATCGGCGCCAGAACCGACGCGATGAAGATGGTGAGCAGGGAGCGTACGGGGCCGACCGCCGCGCCAACTACCGCCATCAGCGTCACGTCTCCAAAGCCCATCGCCGGACGTTTCAACCAGACCTCGCCCAACCAGCCGACGATGGAGATCGCTCCAGCGCCGACGCACATGCCCAGAATGGCGTCCCACGGCCGCGCAAATGGCTCCGCCTCGCCAACGTAGAGCGCAGCAAGCGCGGTCAAAATGACGAAGAAGAGTCCGAAAACGGTGAATCCATCTGGAATCAGGAAATGCTTGGCATCCGTAACCGCGATTCCCAGCAGCACCGTTGCCAGGACGGCAACCCGCAGTGCAGTCACCGTCATTCCAAAGTGGAAATAGGCCACCAGCCACATCAGGCCGACGAGCAGCTCAACGATCGGGTACTGGATGGAGATGCGCTCGCGGCAACCGCTGCAGCGGCCCCGCAGCAGGAGCCAGCTCAGAATCGGAATGTTCTCAGACGCTGTGATCTGATGACCGCACTTCGGACAACGCGATCGCGGTTTGACAACGCTGAGGCCTTCAGGCCAGCGGCCAATGCAGACATTCAAAAAGGAGCCGATGGCGGCTCCGATTAGAAAGACAAACACACCCTCGAGTAACTCCATTTATTCACGAAGCTCGTAAAGAAGAATTCCCGCCGCGACCGCGACATTGAGTGACTCGACGTCGCCGGAAATCGGAAGCGACACGGTTCGCTCCGCTTTCTCTCGTATAGAAGACGATATTCCCGCGCCTTCGTTGCCAACTGCAATTGCCAGCTTCGCCGGGGCACCCTTCCCGTCCAGCGGGTTTCCCTCAGTGCCGGTTGCCCAGAGCTTCACAGACTGCCGATTGAGGGATTCGAGCGTTTCTTCGACCCCGGCGTGAAACGCCTGATGGCGAAACTGGGCACCCATCGAGCTGCGAATCACCTTTGGATTCCACAGATCGACAGTTCCGGGCAACGCAATCGTCGCATTCGCGCCGAGTGCCGCTGCCGTGCGCAGAATGGTGCCGACGTTGCCCGGATCCTGAACGCCATCGAGCAGAAGGACACGGCACACCGACGGTAGCTGCAGTGTATCAAGTGTCCGTGACGGGACATCGGCGATCGCGAGAACTCCCTGCGGCGAATCCGTCTCGGCTGCCGAGCGAAAATCTTTCTCGCTCACTTCCGCGACCTCGACGCCCGAGTGTTCGAGTTGACGCCGCAGATTGGCTCCGCGCGGAGCATCCATCAGCTGGGGCGCCACGAGCGCACCGCGGATGTTGAGGCCGGATCGCACCAGCTCTTCGACCGATCGCACGCCTTCCGCCGCGAACATCGAATGCTTTTCACGGGCTTTCCGGCGGGTCAGATCGCGCGCAAGTGTCAATAATTTCACGTCACGCAGTCCGACGTGGCTGGAATGGGTTTTGCCCCGCTCCTAAATAGAAATTTCATCGCTGGAGTACCAATGAAACGGGTTCTCATAGGTATTGCGGTCACCGTCTCTCTGCTCGGCTGCGGAATTTCACAGCAGCAGGAAGTTCAGATGGGACAGCAGTATGTGCAACAGATCAACGCCCAGCTGCCGATCATCCAGGATCCGGAGCTGAATCGCTACATCAACGTACTCGGCGATTCGATCGCGCGTCTCACCAGCCGCAAGGACCTCGATTGGCAGTTCTTCATCGTCGACGCACAGGAGGTGAATGCGTTCGCCGTCCCTGGAGGCTTCGTTTACGTGAACCGTGGTTTGATTCAGCGTGCCGATCAGATGGACGAGTTGGCGGGAGTGCTGGGTCACGAAATCGGACACGTTGTCAGACGCCATACGGTTAAGCAAATGGAGAAGGCACAGGGCGCGAACATTGGTGTCACGCTCGCATGCGTCCTGACGAGCATTTGCAACAGCCAGGCGGCGGGCGCAGCGATCAACATCGCCGGCGGTGCGGTGTTCGCGAGGTTCAGTCGCCAGGACGAAGCCGAAGCTGACGCCGAGGGCGTAAAGAACACAGTTCGCGCCGGCATCAGCCCTGTCGGAATGGTGACGATGTTTCAGAAGCTGCTCGAAGAGAGAAAAGCGCGTCCGGGCGCTGTCGAATCCTGGTTCCTAACCCACCCGCTCGAAGAGGATCGCATCACGGCTGTGCAGAGCATGATCAACGCGATTCCACCGGCGCAGCTCGCACAGTTGGGGACCGACACCCGAAATTTCCACGCTTTCAAGTCGCGGATTCAGTCGCTGCCGCCATCGCCGCCGCCACGACAGGTCCAGTGACACGTAACTGATTGATTGGGTGCGCCGTGGAATCCCACGGCGCATCTTTTTATTCATGCGCATCGCGCTCACCATCGCCGGTTCCGATTCGGGCGGCGGCGCCGGAATTCAGGCCGACCTGAAGACCTTCCAGCGCTTCGGCGTTTTCGGGACTTCCGCGATCACGGCGATCACCGCCCAAAACACGCGCGGCGTCCGGCAATGGGAGGCTGTCTCGCCTGACCTGGTGCGCGCACAGATCGATGCAGTAATCGAGGATCTACCGCCCGCCGCGCTCAAGACCGGCATGATTGCGAATGGTGCCGTGGCGGGTATAGTTGCCGCCGCCATCCGTGACCATTCGCTTCGTAACTACGTGCTCGATCCGGTGATGGTCGCGACGTCGGGTGACAAGCTGTTCGAGCGCGACGCGATCGAAATCATACGGACCCAGCTGATCCCCCTGTCTTCGCTTGTCACTCCCAATCTGCACGAAGCCGAGATTCTGGTCGGTGACAAGCTGGAGGACGAAGACGCGATCATTCGTGCGGCGGAAATCATTGTAAACGACATGGGCGCAGCCGCCGTGCTGATCAAGGGTGGACACCTGACATCAGGCGATCGCGTGGTCGACGTACTTTTTGACGGAGATGTGCGCACTTTTCGGGGCAAGCGGATCGAGACAACCAACACTCACGGTACCGGCTGCACCCTGTCCGCGGCGATCGCAGCATTCCTCGCGCGAGGGGAATCGCTGCACGCAGCTGTCCGGCGTTCCATCGAATACGTACAGAAAGCGATCGAAACCGCACCGGGCCTTGGCTCCGGTAACGGCCCCCTAAATCATCTCGCGGAAGAGAGCTGAGGCGCGGCGGTCTTTTCCAGAAAGTCGGTGACCAGGGCTTCGAAACGCGCGCTGACTCGGTTCGTCGTGTCGATTACTTCAGCGTGACTAAGAGCTGCGCCACTCACTCCGGCAGCTGCGTTGGTAATGCAGCTGACTCCGGCCACGCGCATGCCGAGCGCGCGCGCCATGATCACCTCCGGCACCGTGGACATTCCCACCGCGTCCGCCCCCAGCAGTTTCAGCATCTTCACTTCGCTCGGAGTTTCGTATGAGGGTCCGAGCAATCCGACGTAAACACCTTCGCGCAGGGTGATGCCGATCTCCTCCGCGCTGTTGCGCAATAATCGGCGAAATCCCGGATCATAGGCGTCAGTCATATCGGGAAAGCGGATGTCACCTTCCTGGAGCGCGCCGGCGAGCGGGTTGGTGCCCGTCAGGTTCAGGTGATCGCAAATCATCATAAGATCACCGACTGCGAGCTTCGATGAAATCCCGCCAGCTGCGTTCGACACAAACAGCTCGCGTGCACCGAGCGCGTTGAACACACGCACCGGAAACGCCGCCAGCGCTGCCGGATGTCCCTCGTACATGTGGAAGCGGCCGTTGAGCGCAACGACCTCACGTCCGCCGAGGTTGCCGAGCACGACCGTTCCTTCGTGTCCCACTACAGTGGCTTCGGGAAAGCCGGGAATGTCGCCGAACGATATGCGCACGGCGTTACCTATTTTTTTGGCGAGACCGCCGAGGCCAGAGCCAAGAATAATTCCGATCGTTGGCTGATGGGTTCCGGCACGAAGCCGAATCGCATTTGCGGCAGTCTGTGCTGCTTCCGCTGAGTATCGCGTCACGCCGCGCCTCCGCTTCCGTCGACAGGTCCAAGCAGCTCGTCGATGCTTTCCGAGACTTCCTCGATCAGCATCAAGCGATCTTCCCACGGAAGAAATGCGCTCTCGAAACCATTGAGCGCAATACCGGCCAGTTCCTCTACCGTAAATCCAAGATGTTCGGCAGCGTAGACATATTCATCGGTGAGCGTGGTAGCACTCATCAGGCGATTGTCGGTATTGAGCGTGACATTGAGCCCGCGATCGAAGTACTCGCGGACCGGGTGTGTCGCGTAGGAGTCTGCGACGCGTGTCTGCACGTTGCTGGTGAGGCAAACCTCGAGCGCGATCCGGCGATCGTTGACGTACTGAGTGAGCTCGGGATCTTCGATCAACCGGGTGCCGTGGCCAATTCGATTCGCCCCACACAGGTGCACGGCCTCAGCGATTGACTCTGCTCCGTCTCCCTCGCCGGCGTGCACCGTCACCGCAAGATTGTGCTCTCGAGCGTAGGTGAACGCCGCTGCGTGGCGCGCCGCAGGATTCCCCTTTTCACCGCCGGCGAGATCGAATGCGACAACACCGTCGTTCTTGAATTCGACAGCCAGCTTCGCCAGGTCGAGCGAGGTCTCCGGCGGAAGTTGACGCAGACCGGCGATGATGAATCGAGCTGTGATCCCAAAATCGTTCTCGGCGCGACGCAGCCCGCGCAGTGGGGCTTCGACCGCCTCCACCAGCGTCAGCCCTTTCACGACGTTGAGAATGGGCGCGTTGCGTACTTCGATGTAGCGCACACCATCCTCGTGAGCGTCTTCGGCCAGCTCGTACGCCGCCCGCTCGAGCGCATCTTCCGTCTGCAGCACCGAGATCGTGACGTCGAAGCGACGCAGGTAATCCTCGAGATTGTTGGCGTCGTCGACGCGCATGAACTCGGCGAGCTCCTCGGCAGTCTGCCTCGGAAGCGTCACACGTTGATCGCGCGCCAGCTCCAACAGCGTCGACGGTCGCATGGAACCATCGAGGTGACAATGAAGCTCGGCCTTCGGGAGCTGCCGAAGCTTACTGGAGAAAATTGAGAGTGGCATTAAAGCGGGTTGTCTTCGACATCGTCGCCGGCCTGTCGCGAACGAACGATGCGAAAGATCGCGCCGTTGTGGACCGGCGTGTCAGCAGTGGTGGGGATACCGCGACTGTCGGTGATCATGCGCTCGCCGTTACGAATAGCCGCGGCCTGAGTTGAGTCCCATTGTTCGACTGCCTCGAGCGCGGTCGCCGTCGCGGCAACATTCACCGGCTTGGCGTTGATGTAGATACGAACACTCTCACTCATCGGGCAGCGACGGGAGCAATGCGCACCTCGGTAGGGGCTGTAATCGGCGACGGCAGTGAATGGAGATAGTCGATCAGCGCGTCCAAATCGACAATATTCGTTGATGTCATGGAAGTCGCCCGCTTGCCCGCGTTGTAACCCTCGCCACCGGTCGCCAGGAAATCGTTGACGATGACGTTGTAAGTCCTGGCATCCGAGAGCGCTGAACCATCAGCCATCGTCACGGATACGAGGCGAGATCCAGGCGGTTTTGTCGGATCGAATTTGATCGTCAGCCCACTGACATGATCGTCGATGCCGTTTTTTGCCAACATTGCCTCGAGTAGGCCCCGCAGCTGCGCGCCGGTCATTGTGAGCGAATAAAGAACATTTGCGAACGGCTGTAGCTCGAACAGTGAGCCGTAAGTTGCGTCGCCCGCGCGAAGATCGGTGCGGATTCCGCCATTGTTCATGATTGCGACGTCGCCCTTCGCTGCCCACCGCTGCGCGTCGGCGATGAGGTTGCCGAGCGGATATTGATGTCCCTCGCGAGGAAGCGCGACGGGAATGGTTGCGACGTGTCGATTGACGAGCGGCGCAACACGCGCGACTGCCTGCTGCACGATTTTCTCGACTGCCGGATCCGGTTTGAGCGTATCGACCGCGATGTCCCGAACCTCGTGACGCGTTGGAATATTTCCGTAATGCTCGAGCGGCAGGTCGACAACGTCGATTGCCCGACCACTCGACCGCGCCTGAACAACGGGCTCCTGTCCGACCTCGGTGTTGACTAAGGAGTGCGTGTGACCGGAGATGATCGCGTCGACTTTGGTCGTCAGCTGCTTCGCGAAATCGATGATCTCGCCATTGCAGCTGCCAGTTCCGTCTCGCCCGCAAAACGCGCCGGCGTGGGCGATGACTACGACGAACTCAGCGCCACGCTTGCGCAAAGCGGTACCGATGCTGTCGACGATGGGCGCCGGCGGGTCGAACCGCAGTCCGGCAACGTTGGCCGCGCGGGTCGTAGTTGGAGTCGCCAGTGTCGACCAACCGATAATGCCGATCTTTGTTTTGCCGCGGGTAACGATTGTGTCGTTGGGAATCCACTCGACGTCGCGACCGTTGGTGTAACGGACGTTGGCGCCGAAGATTCCAAAGTGCGCCTGCCGCATGCGGGCGCGTAAAGTGTCGGTTCCCCAATCGAACTCATGGTTCCCCAACGCCGCCGCAGCGTAACCCATTCTATTGTAGTACTCGACCACCGAACGGCCGTACGAGAGATTCGAAGCCGGCGTACCTTGGAACAGGTCACCACCGTCAAGCAACAGAGTTTCGCACCGCGGAATGCACTCGCTGCGGGCTCGCTCGATCGCGGCTGCGACGTACGCCGCGCCGCCGCGTCTCACACCGTTGGCGTCCGGACGCGGTTCCAGGGCGCCATGGAAATCGTTTGTCGCGATGATACGCAGGAAACGGGTGCCCGTCGGAAAAGCAGGCCGAGAGGTCGTCACCGCCGGCGGCACTACTGGATTGACTGGCGCGCCGATCTGGCCACCACCGCGAACCAGCGTCCAGCTCGGCGTGAAATAATCCTGTTGCCGCAGAGTTCCCTTGGCGCGCACCTCGTCGATCAACAGCTGTCTGATTTCCTGCTGACGATCGTAGATGACCGGCGCCCCGCTCAACATCGCGTAACCACCACCGCCGGTCTGTCGGTAGTTGTTGAGGGCCATGGTGAAGGAATCAGAGTCGGTTACCGGACGCCCTTTGTACTCCAGGCGCGTTATGCGAGAGCCGATCGGCCGCGAGACATCGATCGTGTAATCGACACCCGACACAATGTCGAAGTTGTAGCCCGGAATCTGTGGATCCGTTTCCAATGCCGCAGCCGGGGTAGATGGTGTGCGGTAATAACGCGCACTGTATTCGAGATAGTCGCGCAGTTGCTTGCCGGTGATTCTCACCGCACGCAGCGTGTTGTCATAGGGATAGAGCTGCGCGACCTGCGCGATCGTAATCGGCCCCGGATTCAAAACCACATCAGTGGAGAAGGCTGCTGTCGATGCCAGGTCGGTTCCGGCAGCCTTTCTCTCCGTCTCCAACATGAAATCGATCAGCGGCGTGTCCTTCACCCGCGCGGAGTCGGCGCTCCATTTCTCCGACGTGGTGCCGATCGCGGTCGTGACGTAAGCGACGGTCTCTCGATGCGCGGCGTCCGTTGCGGCTAGTACGGCCGCATTCTCGGCGTGATTGGCGGCCTGCACCAGATCGCTTCGTTTGTCAGTCACCGTCCATTTGCCGCCGCTCCGCGACAGGGTCAGGTGTGCGACATCCACACTGGTCGCCCAGTTCTTTGGCTGAACGAGGAGCGTCTGCCCAACGGTCGCCCCGCGCACTTCCTTGTGCGAGTGGCCATAGAGAAGCAGATCGATCCCGGGTACTTCGCGCGCGATCCGTTCAGCAACATTCTCGCTTGGCACGCCCGTCGTCACGGTGTCGTAGCTCGAAGGCTCGTTGAGCCCAGAGTGTACTGTGACGACCACGATATCGGCGCCGGCGGCGCGAGCTTGATCGACCGCTTCACGCACCGCCGGAACAACGTCGCCGAACCGCAGGCGGCCGGCGATGTTCTGCGCATCCCAGACTGCGACGCCGGGTGTCGTCGCTCCAACGATTCCAATTTTTACGCCGGCGCGCTCGATGGTCGTCCACGCGTTATACGCATGCACACCAGCCGGATTGATCCGATAAGTGTTCGCCGACAGAAACGGAAACTTCGCCTGGCGGATCGCCGAATCCAGATAGGGCACACCGTAGTTGTATTCGTGATTTCCAATCGCCGCCGCATCGTACTGCATGGCATTCATGGCAGCGATGATCGGATTGGTGCGATCCTTCGCGACCCGCGCCGCGATGTAGGCGAATGGATTTCCCTGCAGTAAATCACCGGCATCGAGAAGAATCACTCGGCCGGGGTTGGCCGCGCGCACCGAGTCGACGATCGTCGCAGCGCGGCTGAGCCCGCGAATCGATTCCGCGTGGTTTGCGTAGTAATCCCACGCCCTCACTCGGCCGTGTACGTCCGTCGTCGTGGCGAAAACGAGATCGACGGTTTCAGGCGCGCGGGGCAATTGGCTCGGAGTGCATCCGAGTGTCAGGCCGAGCAGGATTACTGAGTTTAAGCCCCGACTTTTGTTTCGTTTGTTCACTTGAACAGCAAAGGTAAGCGGAGACGCTCAGCCGAGGGAGTGCACTGCCACGACACGCCCGAGTGTTAACTGGCTTCGGCGGTGACGCATTCGTGACAGACTCCGAGTTGACGCCAGCTCAACGGCTCAGCCAACTTCCAGCCGTGACAGAACCCAGCGCCGCCGAGCGCGTTCTCGTCGTCGACGACGAGCCTGATATCGTCGCGCTCGTCGCCTACCACCTGGCCAGGTCCGGATACTCTGTTTCGACCGCGACCAGCGGATCAGAAGGATTGGCCGCAGCCCGCCGCGAGAAGCCCGCACTCATCGTTCTCGATTTGATGCTTCCCGGATTGTCAGGGCTTCAGGTGATGGAGGAGCTGAGGTCAGCCCCCGGTACCTCGAGCATCGCGGTGCTGATGCTGACCGCGCGACGCGAAGAAAGCGATCGGATCAAAGGGCTCACGATGGGCGCGGACGACTACCTCACCAAGCCGTTCAGCCCGCAGGAGCTGGTACTCCGCGTCGGAGCGATCCTTCGTCGCCTCAAAGGCGGGCGCGCCGACTCGGAGGATGTGAAGCAGGTTGGACCTTTGAGAATCGACAGCACCGCTCATCGCGTGACGGTCGACGGACGTGAGGTAGATCTCACTCCGACGGAGTTCAAGCTGCTGCACCTGCTCGCCGAGCGTAAAGGGCGTGTGCAGCCGCGCAATCTCTTGCTCGAGGTCGTGTGGGAAGCAGCGCCTGACATTCAGACGCGAACCGTTGACATGCACGTCCAGCGCTTGCGCGCTAAGCTCGGCCCGGCTGGGGATCTGATCGAGACGGTGCGCGGGTTCGGGTATCGGATCAGGAACGTAAGCGAACGCACGTGAAGCTGGCGCACCGGCTTTTGCTTCAGTCGCTTGCGATTGTCGCTGTCTTAGTGATCTCCGTAGTGCTCATCATTGATTACCAGCTGCACAACAGCATTACCGATCAAGCAATACACGACCTTGCGGGCGAAGCGAGGTTGGTCGCGCTACAGTGGCGATCCGGCATCAACGCCGACTCACTCGCGGACAACGCCGGCGAGGCGACACGCCACAGGATCACTTTGATCGACCGTGAGGGTCACGTTGCAGGAGACTCCGATTTTAACGATGCCCGGCTGACCGAGCTGGAGAACCACGGTCGGCGGCCCGAAGTAATGCAGGCACTCACGACTGGGTTTGGATCCAGTCTCCGTATGAGTCCCTCGACCGGCGAGCAACAGTTGTACGTGGCAGTGAAATCGCCGCTGGGTGTTGTTCGACTGTCTGTCAACACGGCGGTAATCGAGAGTGTTTTCGAACGCGCGCGACAGGGCGTGATTCTGGCGGGTGTCGTTTCATTCCTGCTCGCTGCGCTACTGGCTGCTTTGCTGGCGCGAGGCATTTCGAAGCCGATCGTGCAGCTGCGGGATCTAGCTCGATCCGTCGCATCCGGCGGGCAGGCTGCGCCCTCAGTCCGGCACGCGCCAGGCGAAGTGCGTGAGCTCGCCGATGCGGTCAATTGGTTGGCGACTGAGCTCGACGCTAAGCTTTCGGCGCTCGATGCGGAGCAGTCGCGACTGAGAAAGCTCGAGAATGTGCGGCGCGATTTCGTCGCAAATGTGTCGCACGAGCTGCGGACTCCGTTAACGGTTGTGAGCGGGTTCGCAGAGACGCTTAGCGATCCGGACGTTCCGGTTGACCGCCGAACGGAATTCGCACAGACAATTCTCAGCAACGCACAGCGCATGCAAAGAATTGTCGACGAACTTCTCGATCTGACACGGATCGAATCAGGGCATTGGCAGCCACGCCCGCAGGCCGTAGACGTGGACGACGTGGCGCGCGAAGTCTTTTCGCACGCAACGAGAGCCGCTGCGGAAAAGGGAGTCTCGCTAAGAACGTCTATCCCGCTCGAAGCAAAGAGTGTTTGGGCTGACCGTACAGCCATCGAGCAGATCCTTTCCAATCTGATTGAAAACGCCATTCGCCACACCACTGACGGAAGCGTTACGATCGAGACAACCAAAACTGACGACAGCACTGAGGTAGCTGTTGTCGATACCGGGCTGGGTATTCCGGAAGAGCATCTCGGAAGGATCTTCGAGCGGTTTTACAGAGTCGATCCCGGAAGATCTCGCGATTCCGGCGGCACCGGACTGGGCCTCTCGATCGTCAAGCACCTCGCGGAAGCCCACGGTGGCAGAGTTAGCGCGACCAGCGTGGTGGGCAAAGGAACAAAGATCGAGGTTTCCTTTCCCACCAACTTCCAGCAACCGTCGTGACAACGTCGTTACAACGGACGTGATGACTTTATTAGCCATTCAATAGAGCTTTGAGCCCTCAACGTGCCAGGAATCGCGTTGCAACTCTCCGCTTCTGATTCAAAGTCGGCCCTCGGCCACAAAAGGCGTTTTGCAGTCCTTTGCATCATGGCGTTTGCCCTCTTCACGCCCGTAGCGCTGCTTGCTCAAGCCACCCCCGATTCAACGAAGCCGGAGGCGAAGCAAAGTCAATCTTCTGCGCCGGCAATCGATTTCTCGGGGGTGTTGTTCGCCAATTACCAATACAGAGGTGATGCCGGCGCGCGAGCATTCAACAAGTTCGACATCGAGCGCGCCTACCTGACTTTTCGAATGCCGGCTGGCGAGCACCTCTCCATTCGGGTAACCGCGGATGTCTTCCAACAGACGTCATCCGCCAGCGATTCGTTTTATAAAGGATGGGTGATACGAGCGAAATATGCGTACCTGGAATACAAGCTCCATGAGGGTCCGGGTTGGAGTGCACTTGTGCGCGGGGGACTGCTTCAAAATGTCGTGATCGACCAGGTGGAATCCTTTTGGCAACGCTGGATCGCGCTTAGTCCCATTGAGCGCGCGGGATTCTTTTCATCATCGGACGCAGGCGTCGGAATCCTGGTGAGCTTCCCCGGCAAACTCGGCGAAGCGAACGCGACAGTAGTTAATGGTCCGGGATACACTTCCCGTGAGACCGATCGTTTCAAAGACTATGCGATGCGAGTGACCCTAACTCCTTTTGCGCGCGTGAATCAATCGGTGCTACGGACGTTAGGCGTAACGGGTTGGATTTATGATGGTAGCGTAGGCAGCGCTTTCGCTGACGGCGGCCCTGGTCAGGTCGCTACGGTCGGGGTCGGATTACCTCGGAGCCGCGCAGGGGTCTTTGTCGGCGTGAAAGACCCGCGATTGGCCGCCGGCGTAGAGATCGATACGCGAAGAGACGGAACGGAGACAGGAGCTAATACGCTGGCGTCACCGCGCGTCGAGTTCGACAGTAGCGGGCGACTCCTCGCAGCGTTCGCAATCGTCAAACCATTCAAACTCAAATCGCCTGCGTCGACAATACCGCTTGGCCTGGTCGCGCGTTGGGACCAGTTCAAGCCCAACACAGCTACGTCCGGCTACATAAACTCGGTAATAACTGGGTTAACCTGGGACCTGAACAAGCAATCTGCGATTTCACTCGATTACCAGGAGCAGGTTCCCCACGCCGGAGCCAGCAGTCCTTCGCCCAAGACCTATTTCGTGCACGTAGTGGCGAGCTTCTGAAGCTCTATCGCAGTCCGAAAACGGCGAGAGCCCAGTAACTCAGTGCCGCCACGATCGCTGAGGCAGGAATCGTGATGATCCAAGCCCACACGATTCTCGTCGCGATCCCCCATCGAACCGCGGAGAATCGGTAGGTCGCGCCGGCGCCCATGATGGAGCCTGCAATCGTGTGCGTCGTGCTAACAGGAATCCCAAAATGGGTTGCCACTGTAATGGCAATCGCTCCGCCTGTCTCGGCAGCGAACCCGCTAACGGGTCGGAGGCGCGTGATGCGCGAGCCCATCGTATGTACGATGCGCCAGCCGCCGAACAACGTACCGAGGGAGATTGCAGTGTACGCTCCCATCTTCACCCAGAGTGGAATGCCCTCGTCGGCCACATACAAATGGTGGAAAAAGCCGGTCTGCTGTGCCATCAACGGTTTAACGGAAACGAGCAAGCCTACGATGATTCCCATTGTCTTTTGCGCGTCGTTCCCGCCGTGTGCGTGCGAAAGAAATGCAGAGCTCACCAGTTGCGCTCCGCGAAAGAACCGATCCACTCGCGGAGGCCCCATTTTCTGGAAGGACCAGTAGACAGCCACCATCAACAGAAAACCAGCGAGCATGCCCACGAGCGGGGAGATCGCGATGAAGGACAATGTCTGAATCCATTTCTCGCCCCACGTGATCGCGCTCCAGCCCGCCTTGGCGACGCCGGCGCCGGCGTAACCGCCGATTAGTGCGTGCGACGAGCTCGAGGGAATTCCATAGAACCACGTGATGAGATTCCACACGATCGCCCCTGTCAAGCCTGCGAGTATCAGGTTGGGCGTGACTATATCGGTGCGAATGATCCCCTTCTGAATCGCCTTTGCTACCAGTTCACCTGAAGTGAACGCCGCGGTGAAGTTGAAGAAGCCCGCCCAAACGACCGCGGCGAAAGGGCTGAGTACCCGAGTTCCGACGATGGTAGCGATCGAGTTCGCCGAATCGTGGAAGCCATTGATGAAATCGAATATGAAGGCGACCAGTACGATCGCGACGACGTAGTAGACCACTACGCGTTTTTCAGCGCGATGCTCTGCAACACGTTGCCGACATCCTCACACTTATCGAGCGCGTCTTCCAGCTTGTCGTAGAGATCCTTCCATTTGATTACTTCGAGAGCTTCACCGCCTTCAGCGAACAGCTTCCCCATCGCCTCGTGATAGACTGCGTCCCCTTCTTCTTCGAGGGTCTTCAGTTTCTCGCTGACGGCGTAGACGTGTTTCGCGTCTTTCATGTTCCGCACGCCGTCCTCCACCACGCAGCCCGCGCGTGAAAGAACCTCCGCCAGCCTACCGGCGGCGGGACGCGTTTTCTGGATGCGGAAGATCTGAGCGCGCCGAGCGGTTCCGTCGATGAGGTCGATGACTTCGTCGAGCTCCGATGCAAGCGCGTGGATGTCTTCGCGGTCGAACGGAGTAACGAATGTTCGGTCGATGCGATCGATGATGTCGTGCGTCAGGTTATCTGCCTGGTGCTCTAGATTCTTGATCGCCGTCACTTTGGCATCGAGCTCGCTCGGAGCCTGAAACAGTTCCTGCAACAGGCTTGCAGAGCCCGTGAGGCGCTTCGCCAGCTCGGTGAAGAGATCGTAGAACTTTTCGTCGCGAGGAAGGATGCGCAAAGTAGAGCTCCGTAGAGGTGCGGAAATTTAACCACAACTGAAAAGTGTGAGCTTGCTGTTGTCGCTTATGCAATTCGTGTTCGCCGGACTACTAAGCTGCGGTTCTCGAAGAATTTCACCAGTAACACGCCTGTAACGAATCCACCGACGTGCGCCCAAACGGCGACCCCACCCGACAGATCTGCGCCATTTGTCAGCTCCGGGAGTGCGGCTACCAGCTGCCAGAAGAACCACCAGATCAGCACCAGCCAGGCGCGAATCGGAACGATGAAGAAAATGAAGAGCATTCTGACGCGCACGCGCGGATAAAGGATCAGATACGCCCCGAGCACCCCGGAGATTGCGCCTGACGCGCCAACAGTTGGGAGCGGTGAAGCGGGTTGGGCGAGAATGTGCGCTGCGGCTGCAGCCAGACCGCACACGATATAGAAAACCAGAAATCGAAAGCTGCCGAGGCTGTCTTCGATGTTGTTGCCGAACACCCAGAAGAAGAGGCAGTTGCCAAGCAGGTGACCCCAGCCGCCGTGCAGGAACATCGAGATCACAGGCGTCAGCAGGTTGATCGGATCGTTGTCGACCACGCACGCGAGATTGCGACCCAGCGGGACGGCGGTGCCGATCGGCGCCATGTGGGTTAACTCCCCAGGCACCATTCCGAGGTTGCAAACGCTGGCGACGAGAGTTTGCTGATCGAAGCCAGCGCCCTGAACGAAGATCCAGACGATGAGCATCGCCGCCAGGAGCGTGTACGTCATCCAGGGCGTGCGAACCGTGGGCAGTTCGTCGCTAAGCGGGATCATTTAGAACGGTGATTTCAGGTGGCGGATACGAGGTAAATTAGCCCGTACCAACCGACTAGTGTGGTCTGACGATTGGTCGCTACCTGGGGCGGAAGGTCGCGAACATTCCCAGGGAGAGGTGCGTCGGAGCGTCCGGCGTATCCTTGAAATTGCACATCACGAAGTACGCCTGACCCGGAACAAGATTCACGAGCAGCTTCCCATCGGCCTCCATCCCGGCGCGGGCCACGAGAATGCCGACCGACCGTCCGACAAACTCACGTAGCGGGCGACCTTCCTTTGACGCCTTCTGCAGATCTTCGAATGTCGCACCGTCCTTCAGGCGTCCGATACTCATCTCATGGATGACTTTGCCGCGATTGGCAAAAGTGAACATCGTCAATCCGCCCGCGATGTCGGCTGGCAACGGCATGAATGCGTAGTCGTTCGCGACGACATCGATGCGTACCGGCCGAAGATCACCCTGCGCCGATACCAGAGCCGGCGTTGCGTGAAAGCCGATCAAAACAGCGACAACAAGCAAAATCCGCCGAGACATCGGACCCCCGCAGCGAACTGGAAATCGAGCAGCCAAGATGGCGCACAGCTTACGGAGCGGCAAGTTGGCACGCTGAGCCGCTCTTAAAACACGAATAATCGGCCGTTATGGCAGAGATTTGCGGCCCCGCGCTTGCCTGTCAGCTAGCGGAATAGAGATCCCGATAATGGAGGCCGCCAAGCCTCCAGGAGAAATCAAGAATGGCTGACAAGGTAATTGGAATCGATCTGGGAACCACGAACTCCGTTGTCGCGGTCATGGAGGGCGGCGATCCCGTCGTCATCCCGAACGCGGAAGGCGGCCGCACGACCCCCTCGGTCGTCGGATTCACCAAGGATGGCGAGAGGCTGGTTGGACAGATCGCTAAAAGACAGGCAGTAACCAACCCGCAAAACACCGTCTTCTCGATCAAGCGCTTTATGGGTCGCAAGACCTCGGAAGTGCAGGACGAGATCAAGCGCGTCCCGTACAAAGTCGTCGGCGGCACCAACGATCTGGCGATGGTCGAAGTTCAGGGCAAACGCTATTCGCCGCCTGAGATCTCGGCGATGATTCTTCAGAAGATGAAGCAGACCGCGGAAGACTACCTCGGCTACAAAGTCGAGAAGGCAGTCATCACGGTTCCTGCCTACTTCAACGACTCACAGCGCCAGGCGACTAAAGACGCCGGCAAGATCGCCGGCCTCGACGTGCTCCGCATCATCAACGAGCCGACCGCGGCAGCGCTCGCGTATGGCTTGGACAAAAAGAAGGATGAGAAAGTCGCGGTGTTCGACCTCGGTGGTGGAACCTACGACATCTCGGTCCTCGAGCTCTACGACGTTGAAGGCTCACGTCAGTTCGAGGTGAAGTCGACCAACGGAGACACCCACCTCGGCGGCGATGACTTCGATCAGCGTGTCATCGACTGGCTCGTCAGCGAGTTCAAGCGCGATCAAGCCATCGATCTCTCCAAGGATCCGATGGCGTTGCAGCGTCTCAAGGAAGCGGGCGAGAAGGCGAAGATGGAGCTCAGCACCACTCAGTCCACCGACATCAATCTGCCGTTCATCACCGCCGATCAAAGCGGACCGAAGCATCTGAACTACACCCTCACCAGAGCGAAGTTTGAACAGCTCGTCGACGATCTGATTCAGCGCACCATCCCGCCGATGGAGCAGGCGCTCAAGGACGCGGGCATCAAGCCCAACGAGATCGATGAAGTGCTTCTCGTCGGTGGCTCGACTCGTATTCCGAAGATCCAGGACATCGTCCGGAAGTTCTTCGGCAAGGAGCCGAACAAGGGAGTCAATCCTGACGAAGTGGTTGCGATCGGGGCCGCGGTTCAGGGCGCGGTTCTCACGGGCGAGCAGAAGGACGTGCTGCTGCTCGACGTAACTCCGCTGTCGCTTGGCATCGAGACCCTCGGTGGGGTCACCACGGTACTCATTCCGCGCAACACCACCATCCCAACCAAGAAGAGCGAGACGTTCTCGACGGCTGATGACAATCAGACGACTGTGGAGATCCACGTGCTGCAGGGTGAGCGCGAGCTCGCGACGTACAACAAGACCATCGGCAAATTCCAGCTGACCGGAATTCCGCCCGCACCGCGCGGGATGCCGCAGGTCGAAGTGACTTTCGACATCGACGCCAACGGCATTCTGCACGTGACCGCGAAGGACAAGGCCACGGGTAAGGAGCAGAAGATCCGCATCGAAGCATCGAGCGGTTTGTCCGACGCCGAAATCGACCGCATGGTCAAAGACGCAGAGAGAAACGCCGCCGACGACAAGAAGCAGCGGGAAGCGATCGATGCACGCAATCGCCTCGACTCTATGACCTATGAAGTCGAGAAGAACGTGAAGGAATGGGGCGACAAGGTTTCAGCTGATACGAAGTCCAAGATCGACGCCGCGATCGAGCGTGCGCGGAAGGCGCTCCGTGGGGACGACATGAACGAGATTCGCGCAGCGCAGGAAGAGCTCACCAAGGTCTTCAGCGAGGCCGGACAGGCGTTCTACCAGCAGCAGGCGCAAGCCGGCGCTCAGCCCGATGCTGGTGCGGGTGCGACTGCCGGCGCGACGCCAGGTGCCGAGCCCGGTGCCGCCAAGCAGGATGACGTCGTCGAGGCAGACTACGAGATCGTAGACGACAAGAAGTAAGAGCGCTTCACCGCCCTATTCTGGGCGAACAAAAAGGCCCGACTGGTTACCCAGTCGGGCCTTTTGTTTTTGTCCGGGTTAAAAGCCGCTCGTGCTATCCGCGGAAATCTGGACGGTCGACACGCTGTCCGTGCCGGAGCTGGGAGTTCCATCAACCTTTTGGCCTGGACCACTGTCGTCGCAATCCTCTACGCAGGTTACGACGCCTGAAATAAGGATGTATCGACCGAAGGCGGCTCCCGTCGGGGTAGCCAGGCTGGCTTTCTTTTGAAGTGGGCTGGTAGGCCCGGTCGAGTCGCTGCAAGCGACGCTACCGGCGACAGCAACGAGAGCGACTGCCCAAAGCCAATGACGACCTGACATCAACGGGCCCCTCGACGAGTAAGGAGATCGGTGGAACACCTTAGGTCTTTCCAGCACAGTGGGATCCGAAGCTTGGAATTCACGTGACTTGAAGTCGCGGC